>Ga0208853_1000165_pt1 | contig 19662 bp, 16 predicted proteins | sample LakMenEpi03Oct11_FD_150667 | JGI IMG/M metagenome (GOLD analysis project Ga0208853, IMG submission 150667) | Freshwater microbial communities from Lake Mendota, WI - 03OCT2011 deep hole epilimnion (SPAdes) | ecosystem: Environmental > Aquatic > Freshwater > Lake > Epilimnion/Euphotic zone ... | reverse complement strand
ATAATCTCTTCATCAACATTTGTAATTCTTTGACTGTATGAATGCCCATCGCCAAGCCAAAGACCAAGATAATATGGTTCTAAAGGAAGTTCTTTTTCTTTAAATTCAACACCAACTTTATACCCTTTATAATTTGATTTGAATTTATTCGATTTTTCTAAATAGTCTTTAACTGTTATATTTAGAATATCGCCTTGCTTATGAGTTCCCTCGTTTCTACTTCTTTTTAAAGATAAAATATGGCTCTCATTTACTCTATAAGACATGGCTTTATTTTGATGAATCCAATACATTTTTTCTTGTCCACGAGCAATGGAAAGCACTTTTCTTGGAGTAGAATCATCACCCATTAATAATTCATTTTCAGAAATATCTTCTACATTTTTAAGAGAACCATCATATAGTAAAACTTTAGTGCCTTTTCCTAAACATTTTCCCATTCCCGGCCTTGCAGCAATAATGATTAAATCACTTGGTTGCCAACCCGAAGTTATTTTATCCAATTTTTCAAAACCAGTGGCAATTCCACTCATTCCCTCTTTATTGGCAATATCTTCAATTCTTTTTTTGGCTTGAATTACTAAACTTTGTGCAGTTTCGGAACTTCGTTTGATGTTTCCTTGTGTAACTTCATACAATTTGGTTTCTGCTTTATCAAGCAAATCAAAAACATCGGTAGTTTCATCATAGGACTCTTCAATAATTTCAGATGAAATTTTGATTAAGCTACGTTGTATGTATTTTTGCAGAATAATTCTGGAATGAAACTCAATATGTGCCGAAGAAGATATCTTTTGAGTAAGTTGAATGAGGTAAAAATCACCTCCTGCCAAATCTAGCTTTGCCGTCTTTTTTAACTGTGCCGAGACTGTTAATAAGTCAATGGGTTGAGAATCTGTGAATAACTGAAAAATAGCTTCAAAAATATGCTTGTGTGCCTCTTTGTAAAAAGCATCGGGTTGCAAAATATCGATAACCTCATCTACTCCTTTTTTATCAATCATCATAGCACCTAGTACAGCTTCCTCTAAGTCGAGTGCTTGCGGTGGAAGCTTCCCTTTTTCTAGGTTAATTATAGTAGTTTTATCTACTTTTATTGGGTTTATATTTCTGAGATTTTCCATGAAACGAAAGTAACTATTTTGTGAAAATTATTTGGATTGAGTTATACAAAGACAATGTTGATAAGTTTCTGTTTTCTGTTAATAACCAAAAAAAAATCCGAAACTGTAAGGCTTCGGATTTATATTTAATTTATAAGATTTTACTCCTTATACTCGCCCATCTTGCTGTATTTGTCCATCCTTTGCGCCACTAATTGTTCTGTTGATAAATCCTTTAATTCATGATACGCTTTCATGATATATTGCTCCACAGTTTTAAAAGTAGTTTCTTTATCGTAATGAGCTCCACCTAATGGCTCTGGGATAATATCGTCGACTAATTTTTGTTTTTTCATGTCAGTTGATGTCAGTTTCAAAGCTTCGGCAGCTTGTTCTTTGTATTCCCAACTTTTCCATAAAATAGAAGAACATGACTCAGGTGAAATTACTGAATACCAAGTGTTTTCCATCATCAAAACCCTATCGCCTACACCTATTCCTAATGCGCCACCAGAAGCACCTTCGCCAACAATAACACAAATAATTGGCACTTTAAGACGACACATTTCAAAAATGTTTCTGGCAATGGCTTCTCCTTGTCCGCGTTCTTCGGCTTCCAATCCAGGATATGCTCCTGGAGTATCAATTAAAGTAACAACTGGAATATTGAATTTTTCTGCCATTTTCATCAAGCGCAGTGCTTTTCTATACCCTTCAGGATTGGCCATCCCAAAATTACGCAACTGACGCATCTTGGTATTAATCCCTTTTTGTTGTCCGATAAGCATAAACGATTGTCCGTTTATTTTACCTAGACCGCCAATCATGGCTTTGTCATCTTTAAAACTTCTATCACCAAACATTTCTAAAAAAGTACCTTTAGTCAAATTGGTAATATGCTCTAAAGTATAAGGTCTGTTGGGATGACGAGACAACTGAACCCGTTGCCAAGCCGTTAAGTTTTTATAGATTTTCTTTTTAGTTTCTTCTAATTTTTTTTCAATTTGTTTGCAAGTTGCGGTGACATCAACATTGGACTCTGCTCCGATTACCTGACATTTATCGAGTTGTTCTTCTAATTCTTTGATTGGAAGTTCAAAATCTAAATATTCCATAGGGTTGTTAGTTTTGTTAAATCGAACAGCAAATATAAAATTTTATATTGTGATAAAAAGCACATTCAATGGATTAGTTTTAAACAATAATTAACCTCAGTATAACCTTAATTTAATTTGAGTTTGCGACTTTTTAATAGCGCATTTAATAGCACTGTTAGTAAAATTATGAAAGCACCAATATAAAATTCAAAGCTCATTTTTTCTTTTTCCTGAAAAATAAGAACCGCTAAAATAATTCCGTATATAGGCTCTAAATTGATGGTCAGCATAACCGTATATGGACTTAAAAATTTCATTACTGATGTAGATGCAATAAAAGCATAAGCAGTACAAACAGAACTTAAGAGTAATAAATAAAGAAGGTCTTTTATCGAAAGTTGGAAAAACTCAGCTGAAAAACACTGTTCAAATAACAATATAATGGTAAAAAACAAAACACCACCACTGAGTTCATAAAACGAAATTACCGTGGCATCATAAGATTTGACCAATCTGCTATTAATTACCGCAAATAATGCCGATAAAAAAGCAGATGTCAAAGCAGTTATCATTCCCCAAAAATAATTCCCTTCTACATTAAAAATAATATACAAGCCAAGAACAACTAGTAACCCGAAGAAAACCTCATAAAAAACTATTTTTTTTCCATATAAAATGGGCTCCAATAATGAGGCAAATAAAGCACCTGTAGAGAGACAAGCTAAGGTGATGGAAATATTTGAAATTTTAATCGCATGAAAAAAGGTAAACCAATGTAACGCAATAATCAGTCCCGAAAATAAAAGTTGCATCCGTATTTTGATGGGGACTTTCAAAGACAATTTTTTATAGTAGATGTAAATAGCAATAAAACCAACAGCAAACAACATTCGAAACCAAACCAAAGGTAAAGCTTCTAGCGATATTAACGCACCGAGAATGGCTGTAAATCCCCATATAAATACAATAAAATGGAGATGAAAATAACTCTTTACATTATCGCTTGGCATTTCGAAGAAGATAAATGGCTAAAATTCCAAAAACAATATTGGGTGTCCAAACCGCTAACAATGGAGGAGCGGTTGATTTTTCGGCAAGTACACCAAAAACTTTATCTAAAAACACAAATGCAAACGCTAAAACAATCCCTATGGCTAAATTTGTCCCCATTCCGCCACGACGTTTCATGGAGGATACAGACACAGCAATAATTGTCAAAATAAAAGCCGAAACCGGAATGCTGTATTTTTTATACAACACTACTAAATAGACATTAATGTTGGAGGAACCTCGAGATTTTTCTTTATCGATAAATTTATGTAGTTCATTGAGTGGTAAGGTTTCGGCGATATAAACTACAGGTGTTAAATCCTCTAAATCAAAATTAAAAACAGTATCTTTTTTTTCTCCCGATTCGATGATATCACCAAAAGCACCTACTTTTCTCTTGGTATAATTAAACAGGGTATATTTTTTTGTTTTTTCGTCCCACTTTATTCTATTAGCTACGAGTTTGTATTTCAACTTGTCATTGTCAAATTTCTCCATTGAAAAATTAAATGCCGTTTTGGTAATTTCATTAAAGCTTGTTACAAAAATATACTCGTCTTTACTGGTTTGTCGAAACACATCGGTATTGTCTCTAACTTCGTTTTGTCCGTTTCCAATGAGATAAGTATACCTAAAATTTTTATATCCAGCACTTGCACTTGGCACCAGAAAAACACTCATTATCAAGGCGAAAACTGATACTATTGTGGCTCCGATAATATAAGGCCGCAAAAATCTTGTAAAGGAAATTCCCGAACTTAAAATGGCTATAATCTCGGTATTATTAGCTAATTTGGAAGTAAACCAAATAACCGATAGAAAGAGAAATATGGGAAACAACAGATTGGCAAAATAAATGGTAAAGTCTAAATAATAACTAGCAATCTCTTTAAATGGCGCTTTATTTTCAATCATTCTATTGACTTTTTCAGACACATCAATCACTATCCCAATCGGGATGAACATCAGCAGCATTACGATGAATGTGCCTAAGTAGCGTTTGAGAATGTATTTGTCAATAATTTTTAACATTGTTCAAGTTTATGGTTAATGGCTTATGGTTTATGGTTAATAAATCTAAACCACAAACAATAAACTACAAACATTAAAGTCGTTGACTCATATTTTTTACCATCGTATCTTTCCAAACTCTAAAATCTCCTGCTAAGATATGTTTTCTGGCCTCACGAACCAACCACATATAAAATCCTAAATTGTGAATAGTTGCTATTTGTTTTCCCAAGTACTCATTGGCAGCGAACAGATGTCTTAAATACGCTTTTGTATATTCGGTATCGACAAAGGTATATCCCATTTCGTCAAGAGGTGAAAAGTCGTCTTCCCACTTTTTGTTTTTGATATTTATGGTACCATTGGCTGTGAATAACATTCCGTTTCGTGCATTTCGTGTAGGCATCACACAATCAAACATGTCAATTCCAAGAGCAATGTTTTCTAATATATTGATAGGTGTTCCAACTCCCATCAAATACCTTGGTTTGTCTTCGGGTAAAATTGCTGTTACCACTTCGGTCATCGCATACATTTCTTCGGCGGGTTCGCCTACCGAAAGTCCTCCAATGGCATTGCCCTGTTGCCCAGCGTTGGCAATATATTCAGCCGACTGTTGCCGCAAATCCTTGTAGGTACTTCCTTGAACAATTGGGAAAAAAGTTTGGTCATACCCATATTTTGTAGGCACTTTTTCCAAATGATTGATACATCGGTCTAACCAGCGATGCGTCATTTTCATCGATTTTTGTGCATACCGATAATCACACGGATAAGGGGTACACTCATCAAAAGCCATGATAATATCAGCACCAATAGTGCGCTGAATTTCCATAACATTTTCGGGAGTGAAAACATGGTACGAACCATCAATGTGCGATTTGAATTTTACACCTTCTTCTTTTATTTTTCTATTGGCAGAGAGAGAATACACTTGGTAACCACCACTATCGGTTAAAATATTTCTATCCCAATTCATGAACTTGTGCAATCCTCCCGCTTTTTCCAAGATTGCAGTTTGTGGGCGCAAGTATAAATGATAGGTATTTCCTAGAATAATATCGGGGTTGATCTCCTCTTTCAGTTCGCGTTGGTGTACTCCTTTTACAGAAGCTACCGTGCCAACAGGCATAAATATTGGGGTTTCAATTACGCCATGATCGGTAGTTATACTTCCGGCACGGGCACTTGAGTTTGGGTCTTTAGCTAATAAATCAAATTTCATTCCTCTCTTTTAATCCCAAACTATTGGGATGGCAAAGATAAAAGAATTGTGAATTGTAGATTGTGTATTATGATTTTATTTAACAAATACATTGGGCGTGTCCTCGAAAAAAAAATCGAGGTCTGGCTACACGTTATACCTTTTGATTCACTCCGTTACACAAAACGATGCCACTACTATCCTTCACGCACAAAACAGCTAAAATTTAATGACCATTTATTTGATTTTTAGTACATTAGATTCTTCTTAACAACTTTATTATGCTAAAAAAAACTGTTTTACTCGAAAATAAAGCATCCCTTACCACAAAAAACCAACAACTTATTATAAAATCTGAAACTCGAGAAAGTGCTATTCCTATCGAAGATATTGGGTTTTTAGTTATTGATCATCCCGAAATTTATATTAGCATTACTGCAATGAATTTGTTAGTCGAGAACAATTCTTCTGTCATAATTTGCAACTCCAACCACTTGCCCAACGGAATGTTTTTAAACCTGAACAGCCACCACATTCAGCAAGAAATTTTTAAAAATCAAATCAATGCTAGTGTTCCCCTCAAAAAACAATTGTGGCAACAAACAATTATTGAAAAAATAACCAATCAAGGTGACTTGTTAGAGAAGATTACAGGTAATAAGAATTCCTTTGATTTTTTATGTACAAAAGTTTTGAGTGGCGATAGTACTAATATGGAAGGAGTTGCAGCCGCACAGTATTGGAAAAACCTCCCCCTAACTCCCTCCGGAAGAGGGGGAATAAAACGTGAACGTTTTGGAGATTATCCTAATAGCTTTTTGAATTATGGCTATGCTATTCTAAGAGCGGCTACTGCAAGAGCATTATCAGGTAGTGGTTTATTGAACACACTCGGAATTCACCATAAAAGCAAGTACAATGCTTTTGCTCTAGCCGATGATATCATGGAACCCTTTCGCCCTATTGTGGATGAAAAAGTTTTTGAACTCATGCAAACTTATGATGAACAAGAACTAAACACGGTTTTGAAATCTGAATTATTACAGATTCTTACTCGAACCGTTTATTTTAAAGAAGAGAAAAGCCCATTAATGGTAGCGTTACAAAAAACGGCTAGTTCATTACAACAATGTTATACTGGTGAGAGAAAGAAGATTAAATATCCAAAATTATGGAACTAAACGGATACCGAATTATGTGGTTATTTGTATTTTTTGATTTACCGACAGAGACTAAGAAAGACCGAAAGAATGCATCTGGTTTTAGAAACAATATACTAAAAGATGGTTTTAGTATGATGCAATATTCGGTTTATGTACGCCATTGTGCCAGTAGCGAAAGTGCTGATGTTCACGAAAAACGGATACATTTTTTGTTGCCTCCATTAGGCAAAGTAAGTGTTTTACGAATAACTGATAAGCAATTTGGGAATATTTTGAATTTTTGGGGCAAAGCCGAAGTGCCCAAAGCACCTCAACCCACACAACTAGAATTGTTTTAGAACATTGGTTCTTGTCTATTGTCCCAAAAATAAGACAACATAATAGTATCATTGTTAATTTCATAAAACAAAGAACATTGCTTAGTAATGGTAGCTTTTCTAACTTTATTATTCAAATTAGAACTTTTATAAATGTAGGGTTGAGTTGCAATAGAATGAACTACAGAAACTACTTTTCTTATAAATTTTTTAGGTGAAATAACACCAAATTTTGCCTCAATATAAAGAACAATTAAATCAAAAGTTGTTTGAGCGTTTTCTGACCAAACCACTTTCATACATTATATTTGGTTTTGTATTTAGCCATAACTTCTTCGTGCATAGAGACTTTTCCTTGCTTAAATTGTTCCTGACTCTCAAGAATCCCCGCTTTTACGTGTGCTGGAAGTTCCTCCCAAAAATCAATTTCATTTTCTTCAAAAGTAATTTTTGCTTTTATAACTGTTGCAATTTCTTGCAATATCTTTTTGTATTCATCTTTGGTTTCAATAACTACTCTCATAATCAATGTTTTTACAAATGTACAAAATATTACAATTGTGTTTTGGTTTGAATAACTGAAAATTGTACAGAAACAAAAAAATGCCTCAATCACAGCTTATCATCCTGTAAAAGAAGCATTTTTTTAAACGATATTTCACTTTATTATCTTGAATACTAGAAGCTAACGTCGCAACTAATATCGTGTTTTCTAATCTTTAATCAAACCACAACTTTAAGTTCACAATGGGGATTACTTGAAAAAATATCGTGTTTTCTAATCTTTAATCAAACCACAACAACACAGACGAAAACAAAAATAAAACAAACAATATCGTGTTTTCTAATCTTTAATCAAACCACAACACGTTGTTGTTCTTCTGTTAAGTCCGCAATAATATCGTGTTTTCTAATCTTTAATCAAACCACAACAACTGATAGAGGTTATGATATTTATAAAGAAATATCGTGTTTTCTAATCTTTAATCAAACCACAACAAAAAAATCATATACCTTTCACCAGTTGCTAATATCGTGTTTTCTAATCTTTAATCAAACCACAACTATGCGCAACTGCATTAGCTTGTTCCTGCAAATATCGTGTTTTCTAATCTTTAATCAAACCACAACGTCTTGATGTTTCACAAGTTCCTGGAGCAAATATCGTGTTTTCTAATCTTTAATCAAACCACAACGCTTTCTTTGATTTCCATTTGTATTATAGAATATCGTGTTTTCTAATCTTTAATCAAACCACAACGTGAGAAGCCCTACCTATAACAGCACATAGAATATCGTGTTTTCTAATCTTTAATCAAACCACAACAAGATACTAATAAAATGAAAATAGAAATAAAATATCGTGTTTTCTAATCTTTAATCAAACCACAACAAGTCTTTCAAAAAAGAGAATACACTGAAGAATATCGTGTTTTCTAATCTTTAATCAAACCACAACAGTTGACGTTGAAGTTCTGCTAAGGCATCTAATATCGTGTTTTCTAATCTTTAATCAAACCACAACTTTGCACGATAAGCTAAAAGCTTCGGGCTAATATCGTGTTTTCTAATCTTTAATCAAACCACAACATAAACTGCTCGTGTTATTTTAAAGTTTTAATATCGTGTTTTCTAATCTTTAATCAAACCACAACTTGGCAAAGGAAATATTGAAAGAATTGACCAATATCGTGTTTTCTAATCTTTAATCAAACCACAACGGCAAAGTGTATATGTCTTTTACAGCAAGTAATATCGTGTTTTCTAATCTTTAATCAAACCACAACTATCGGGGACTGGCGCAGGTCAAATTAGAAAATATCGTGTTTTCTAATCTTTAATCAAACCACAACCCTAGACTTTTTAGGTTCCAAAGCAAATCTAATATCGTGTTTTCTAATCTTTAATCAAACCACAACTTGGAGCGGGTTTTCGTGGGAATGGATTGAAATATCGTGTTTTCTAATCTTTAATCAAACCACAACACGATTATGATTTTTACCCAAGCCGATGGTAATATCGTGTTTTCTAATCTTTAATCAAACCACAACAATGGAGAACTTGTAAATATCCATTGATTGAATATCGTGTTTTCTAATCTTTAATCAAACCACAACTATGCAGAAGTAACAAACTCACGTTCATTAAATATCGTGTTTTCTAATCTTTAATCAAACCACAACTTAGATAATCGTTTATTTTTTCGTTTTTAGAATATCGTGTTTTCTAATCTTTAATCAAACCACAACAATAAATTCTGCCATTATTTATTTTTTTTGAATATCGTGTTTTCTAATCTTTAATCAAACCACAACGGAGTGACTGCGTAGAAACTCCGTTGTGGTTTGGTTGTTTAAGCGTTTGAAAAGCTGTATGTCAAAGAACTTTTAAAAATCTTGTCTTCCTATGATGGTGACGATTTCAATATCATCATCTTTTATATTGTAATAGATAGTATCAACTCCACAAACACAAAAACGTTCAATATCCTTATAATTTGTTGCAATGGGAAACATAAACGGATTAGCTGCTATTTTATTAAAACATTCAAATAACGTATCATAATATTTGTAAGCTTGTTGCAAACCAAATCTGCCCAACCCAAATTCAAAAATTCTTATAATATCTTCTTCTGCCTCAAAAGATAAATAATATCTATACATTCAGTCTGCTTTTAATTTCTGCCAAAAGTTCTTCTTTGGTTTTGGTACTAAAACCACTCTTCAAACCTCTATCAATTTTCATTTGAACATACTCATGATACGCATCGCGCTCACGCGCTTGCTTAATCAAATAATTTACTGCTTCACTCTTGCTGGTAAATTCTTCTTTGGCTACTTGTTGTTTGAGCCACTCATCGTTTTGATTGGCTAGGGTAATGCTTTGTCTAGACATAATAAAAATATTTAGTGATGTAAATATACACCAAACTTTTCAAATAAAATTACACTTTGCTAATTTTTCCTGAAACGGATATTTTTACTTTGATTGGATTGAAAGTAAACCATCCAGTTTTACCCTCACCAAATCCTTTAATGTAGACATAATCTCCTTTTGCATTTTTATCATCTCTCGAGTCATTGTGTTTTCTGAAACAAATTTCCATAAAATAATCAGCTCCTGCAATTTTTTGTACTTTATATAAATTATCAGACAAATCAATAGATGAATCCCAATTAATTTCATCTTCATTTTTGAACAAAATAAACATATCGTTTTCCTTAAATGTATTAATTATTTTTTTTCCATCAGAAGGCAATTTGATTTTATTCAATCCTTCTTTTTTCCTCTCAACAACCTCCCAAAAACTAACTACATCTTTTTCTAGATTTCCATCAATAGTTTCATATATTAATACGTGGTCATTATTCCTTGGATTTACAAATTGATTACTATCTTTTTTTAATTGTTTAGCTTTATTGATTGTTTCTTGAATTCTTATTTTTAAAATTGGAACTGGTTGTCCGTTTTTATTAGGTAATAAAATTTGTGGCTGTTTATTTCCATTTTCATCGACAGTAAAAAAGGTGTTGTTTGGGATTTTACCATTTATAAAACCGCCTAATTCATTTACTTTTTTATAAATCAAATTCCTAATAGTAACATCAACAACCTTTTCTATATGCTTTTCAGTTTCTAAACTCCCTATAGGTTTTCTAATATGATATGCTTCACCAATAAACGGTGCTATTCGTTTCCCATAAATAAATTCTTTATGCAATTGTCCGCGCGCAGCAACACCTTTGTTGGTGTGTTTTTTGCCATTTTTTTCAACGCTTTTAAAACGAACTGTAATATCATTGGAAACTTTTTTATGAGAAATTAGTATTTTTTCTACTGCTTTTTCGGCATCATAAGAAAAGGTTTCCCATGGCAACGGAAATTGTTTTAAATCATAAGTCCTATTATAGCGGTTCCATTTTGATAATTCTTGCACATACGAAAGTTTTGTACATGCCATAACTAAAGCATCAACAGCATGATGACGATGATCTTCACGTGTTTTAGCATTTTCATCATGCAAAATATTGTTTAAACCCCATTTTTGTCGCAAATTGGATGTGGCTTGCCCTGGCGAAACCATAACATTTTTACAAACTTTTGACAAATAATTTTTAGCTTCTTTGCTAATAAATCTTGTGTCATTTAATTGTCGAGAAGAAAAATCATCATCAAATTTTTGCTGCACAAATCGTTTAAACTTTTGATAGGCATTTGGATACTCTTTGGTATCCGAAAACAATTTTAAAGCTCTTTCTTTTATGGCTGACCAACTGACTTCGTCATTTCCATAAAATTCAAAAGGAGTTTGGTTTCCTTTTTTGATGTTTTCTGTACCTAAACATAACGTTTTATTAGCAAAACTGTCGTTTAAAGATTTACTCCATGGATGAATGTGTTCTATTTGCCATTTATTAGTAAACAATTCGTTTATTGGTATCGATAAACCTGTGTAAGGACAAGTTCTTTTACACTCTTCCCAAAGTTTGAATTTTAAAATAGTGTCGTGAGATAAATTAGTGTACTTCAAAACCTCTGCTTTTACTCTATCATTTTCTTTTTCTAATCGCTGTTGGTTTCTTCGGATTTTATATCGTTCTGATTTCGATATTTTTAAATCACGAGCCATTTCCACTTTTATTTCATCTATTTTGCCATGTTCATCAATTAATTCATTTACTAATTTTCTCAATTCAAACAATGCTGTTATTACTATCGGATTTTTTATTTTTTGAATTTCCTTGTCAGCAACTGAATCAACTGGTAGTTTTTCTAACAATTCAGACACATCAATAGCTGCCGAATGATGGTATAATTTACGTAGTTGATTGTCTGTAATGCTATAATCGTTTCTTAAAATATCTTTCACAACATCAATAAAACCACCTTTAGTTTTAGAGCGAACAATTCCTTCAACATTATCAATTAAATAATTTCTTTTCTCATCTGATAATTTTTCCCAATCAGAACCAAAAACATTTCTAATTCCACCAAGTACAACCGCTACATCATAGGTAAAACCAATTTTTAAAAAAGGTAAAATATTGGTTATTGCCTTTCGGCTTAAACTTGAATAACCATCTTTAACATTAAATCTTGAAATAACATCAGCTTGTTCATCGGTAAAGTTCCAGTTTTTAAAAGCATATTCTTTTAAGTTGGATTTACTATCAAAAAAATACAACACATGCCAAATATCTTCTTGTTCTTTGTCTGAAAACTCAAACCATTTTTTTCCAAAATACTTTTTGTTTAATAAATTAGAAATGGTATGAGTACCAACAATTTTGTCTTCGTCTTTATAATTGAATTTGAATTCGGCACTTTCTTTACCAATTACTTTTCGAATTCTTTTAAAGTCAGGTTTTTCATTTGCGTATAGAAATTCAACTATTTTGTCTTTATCCTGATGCGGTATTTTCTTTCCATTATATTCAATTGTATTTACCCATTGCCATACTCTAAATTGTTCGAATGGAATGGCACTAACTGGACATTTGGTTTTAGTGGGTTCAAAAGAACAATAGCCAACCAAATGTTTTTGTGAACGCAAAGGTCGTTGGTGAAATAAAATTCCATCCTCTTTGTAACCATCTAATTTTCTACCACCAAATAGTGTTTTTAAGTCTTCATTTAAGTTAGCATGATATTGAGATTGCTTATTCCATATCAATTCAAATTCATCCACATACATTTTTCGTGTTGTATATCGGTTTCTAATACGCTCTAATCCATCTTGAAAAGGTTGATTCTGTTTTGGAAAGATTTCATATAAGTAAGAACCTAATGTTTTACCTTCAATGCTTTCTAATGTATCATCAATACCAATTTTACCTTCTTTAAGGTTACCTTTAAAAATAGTACCATCATCATTACCTCCTTTTCGGCTATTGCTCAAAAAACCACGTCTTTGAATTAAATGGTAAAAAATTCTACCAATTTCTTCTAACGATAATTTTTCATTCAATGCCTTTTGACGCAATTCATAGGGATTTATGGCAAACCAATTTGCTAATTTTTCAGATGGAAACTCTTTCGTTTTTTTCCAATCTTCAAAATCTGATACCACCATCGGACACATTTTATTTTCTGTCAATGCTTTAAGTAATATTTTTTTTCGCAAACGTCGTCTGAAGAATTGTCTTCTTACACCTCTTGCACCCGTTCTTCCTGCATTTTTTGACATTTCTCTTCCTTCACCTTCTCCTAAATTTTCAACTCCCATTGGAAATATTCTACTTCCAATTCCTAAAATCTTATTTTGCTTATCATCAATTAAAGCCCACCCAATACTATTTGTCCCTAAATCCAATCCTAAAATTTTTGCCATAATGTTATACTTTTTTTTGCTAAGGAATAAAACTACAAAAAAAATATTATAAGTTTTATAAAGATTTACTCATTGTTAATAAATAAATAATTTTTATATTTGCTATGATTAAAATTTCTAATCTTTAATCTTATCACAATAAGGCTATATGCCGTAGATGTAAAATCTTAAGTCCTGCTTCGGTGGGACTTTTTTTTTGTTTAAAAAAACATCCATTAACTTCTAAGCAAAGATTTGCCTTTCGATAAAATTAGAATTACTTTTAACCGCTATTTTAGAATATTAATCGATGAAATCTTTCTTTAATTACTTTACAAATTTTGAAAAAATACTAATTCTGTTTGTATTTGCGATTTATTTTCATAATTTATTTATAGATATTATGCAAATTGATGCAGCACAATATGCAGGAATTTCAGCCGAAATGGCGAAAACCAATTCGTATCTTGAAGTAAAAGAATTTCAGCAAGATTACTTAGACAAACCACCCTTATTATTTTGGTTATCAAGTGTTAGTATTAAAATTTTTGGCGCAACAAATTTTGGTTATAAAATTGTTTCTTTCCTTTTCATACTTTTTTCTTTATATGCAGTTTACCGTTTTACTATATTGTATTATTCTAAACAAATTGCAAAAAATGCGTTATTAATTTTAGCAACTACACAAGCTTATTTTTTAATCACAAACGATGTTCGAACCGATGCATTATTAACATCTTGCACCATAATATCAGTTTGGTTATTTTCTGAATTTTTTGAAAAAAGAAAAATTAGTAACCTCATTTTGGCTTCGATTTTTATGGGATTAGGAATGTTAGCAAAAGGACCTATTGGTGCCATTGCGGTTTTAATGCCTATTGGAATAAACCTAATGTACCAGCAAAAATGGCGCGATGTTTTTAATTTTCGATGGATTTTAGTGCTATTCATTGTAGCTATTATACTGATTCCAATGTCCTATGGATTATATACCCAATTTGATTTGCATCCCGAAAAAGGAAAAAAAGGGTTGTATTTTTATTATTGGTTGCAAAGTTTTGGCCGCATAACGGGAGAAAGCATATGGAACAATGGTGCGCCCTGGCACTTCTTTTTAGGGTCAATAATTTGGGATTTCTTCCCATGGATTTTTCCGCTTTATTTTTCGCTTTTTTTTAAATTAAAAAACCTATTAAATCGCCAAGTCAAACTTCCCGAAATAACGACTTTAGTTGGATTTGTAGTAATTTTTGCCATGCTATCGTTATCAAAATACAAATTGCCACATTATATTTTTGTTACATTGCCATTTGCCTCCATTATTTTAGCAGAATATTTAACAAAAATTAACTTCAAAATATGGAAACGTTGGAGAATAACTAACTGTATTTTTGGAATTTTAATCCTATTGTTGTTCATAATTTTTAACTTGTTTTTCTTCCCAGAATTTAATATTTGGGTTATTATTTGTGTTGTTTTACAATTGTTTATTTTGTATTATTTTAGAAAAACTAAAGAGCAAAATAGTGGGCAACTGATTGTTTTTGTTTTAGTTTTAAATTTGTTTTTAAGTTTTGTTTTTTATCCAAAACTGGTAACGTTTCAATCCGACTCTGAAGCGGGAAAATGGGCAAATAAAAACATCAACAACGAAGAAATTTATATTTATAAAACCTATTCCAATTCATTTAATTTTTATACCAACAATCCGTTTACCAAAAAAATAACCAAGGAAAATTTAACTTCCATCAAAAACTCGTTTTGGGTTTATATTTCTGAAGAAGATTTGGAAGAAATTAAAGATTTAAATCTCAAAATAGCCGTTAAAAAAAGCTTTGATGATTACCCAATTACCAGATTGAAAATACAATTTTTAGTAGCAAAATCAAGGCAAGAAGTCCTCAAAAAGAAATATTTAATAAAAATAATAAATAGCTAATCGTGAAAAAATTATCCATAATCATTCCCGCATATAACGAAGGCAATACTATTCATTTTATTCTTGATAAAGTAAAAAGTGTACAGCTTATTGGTGGATTGGAAAAAGAGATTATCATCGTTAATGATTGTTCAAAAGACCATACTGAAGAGGCAATAAAAAGCTATATCACTCAAAACCCCGATTTGAACATACAGTATTATAAACACGAGATCAACAAAGGAAAAGGAGCGGCATTACACACAGGAATTTCCAAAGCAAAAGGAGAATTAGTAATCATTCAAGATGCTGATTTGGAATATAACCCAGAAGAGTACAATTTGCTTTTAAAACCAATTTTGGATGGTTTCGCCGATGTAGTGTTTGGTTCCCGATTTATGGGCGGAAACGCTCATAGAATTCTCTTTTTTTGGCATTCTATTGGAAACAATATTTTAACATTTGTGTCAAATATGTTCACAAATTTGAATCTATCTGATATGGAAACTTGCTACAAAATGTTTAAAACAGAACTCATTCAAAAAATTTCATTAAAAGAAAACAGGTTTGGTTTTGAACCCGAAGTTACTGCAAAAATTGCTCGCATTCCAAATGTCAGAATCTATGAAGTTGGTATTTCCTATTATGGTAGAACTTATGCCGAAGGGAAAAAAATTGGATGGAGAGACGGCTTTAGAGCTTTGTATTGTATCGTGAAATATGGTTTATTAAAAAATAGCTAATCGTTTATAACTTGTGATAAGTTCATTTGTCATGATTTAAAATTAGATTTACTTTTGACAGCAAATAATTTATACCTATTTATAATGTCTAACACACAACATTTACACGATTTTACCATACAAGTACGTAGAGACATTCTTCGTATGGTACATGCCGTAAACTCGGGACATCCGGGTGGTTCATTGGGCTGTGCCGAATTTTTCACGGTGTTATACCAACACCTATTGAAAAGAAATCCAGGGTTTAGTATGGACGGAATTGGAGAAGATGTATTCTTCTTGTCCAATGGTCATATATCGCCTGTTTTCTATAGCGTTTTAGCGCGTAGTGGTTATTTTCCAGTATCGGAATTGGCTACTTTCAGAAAATTAAACTCCCGTTTGCAAGGACATCCCACCACTCACGATGGATTAGCAGGAGTGCGAATGGCTGCTGGTTCACTTGGACAAGGATTATCTGTTGCCATAGGTGCTGCACAAGCTAAAAAATTAAACAACGACAGCAATTTAGTTTATGTGTTAACTGGTGATGGCGAATTGCAAGAAGGACAAAATTGGGAAGCTATCATGTATGCTTCCGCCAAAAAAGTGGATAACCTCATTGCTACCGTTGACCTCAACGGACAACAAATTGACGGTGCAACAAACGATGTTTTGAACATGGGCAATTTGAAAGCCAAGTTTGAAGCGTTTGATTGGGATGTACTTGAAATCAAAGAAGGCAACACTATCGATGCTATTATTGAAGGCATGACTGAAGCAAAAAGCCGAACTGGAAAAGGAAAACCAGTTTGTGTTTTGTTGCACACAGTTATGGGTAACGGAGTTGATTTTATGATGCACACCCACGCTTGGCACGGAAAAGCACCTAATGATGAGCAATTGGCTGTAGGATTGGCACAGAATAGTGAAACTTTAGGGGATTATAGCCCCCTAACCCCCAATGGGGGAACAGAAAACAATACTGCTCACAGCAAAATAGCACCAAAAAATAATACCAATAAAGCACCTTATCTTATAATTCCCCCTTCGGGGGTTAGGGGGCTAAACACAGGAAGTAAAGATACGCGTTCAGGGTTTGGAGCTGGGATGACCGAACTTGGACAAACGAATAAAAATGTAGTAGCACTTTGTGCTGACTTAATAGGTTCTTTGAAATTTGATGAATTTAAGAAAAACCATCCAGAGCGTTTTTTCCAAATTGGGATTGCCGAAGCTAACATGATTGGGATTGCTGCCGGTTTAACCATTGGTGGAAAAATTCCTTTTACGGGAACCTTTGCCAACTTTTCAACCGGAAGAGTGTATGACCAAATCCGTCAGTCGGTTGCCTATTCTGATAAGAATGTGAAAATTTGTGCATCTCATGCCGGATTGACTTTGGGAGAAGATGGTGCGACTCACCAAATCTTAGAAGACATCGGTTTGATGAAAATGTTACCAGGCATGACGGTAATCAATACTTGTGATTACAACCAAACCAAAGCAGCTACTATCGCACTAGCTGATCATCATGGTCCAGCGTATTTGCGTTTTGGTCGTCCAGTAGTGCCTAACTTTACTCCTGCCGATGAACCGTTTGTCATTGGAAAAGCAATCCTATTAAGCGAAGGAACCGATGTGACTATTTTCGCAACAGGGCATTTAGTATGGGAAGCATTACTTGCTGCTGAAGCTTTGGAAGCCAAAGGTGTTTCGGCTGAAGTTATCAATATTCATACCATTAAACCTTTAGATGATGAAGCTATTTTAAAATCAGTAGCTAAAACAGGTTGTGTAGTAACAGCTGAAGAACACAACTTTTTAGGAGGTTTAGGCGAAAGTGTGGCTCGAGTTTTAGCATTAAATCATCCAAAACCACAAGAGTTTGTTGCGGTAAACGATAGTTTTGGTGAAAGCGGAACACCAGAACAATTGATGGAAAAATACAAGTTAAACCATCAAGCCATTGTGGAAGCGGTAACAAAAGTAATTAAGAGAAAATAATTGAAGTTTATTAAAGTAAAAAAGTCCCAATCGGGACTTTTTTTTATGAATTCAATATATTTTAATGACAAACATTGGAAACATGTTTCTTTTTACCATCGGTACACGTGGGAATTAAGTCAAAAGCATATGGCTGATTGGTCAATGGGTTTTTAATTTCACTTTTAGTCGTGAAAAAATCACCATCATCATCAATATCTAAAAAGTTAGGAGTTCCATCTCCGTCTGTATCATCAGGATTTACTTCATCTTTAGTTAAAATCCTCATATAGCCATCTGGAATGCCATTAGTAATAGTTACAGTACCATCACTATTTACCACTGAAGTTGAAATGTCTTCTTGATAAGAATACACTCCATCAGCATCTTGGTCGGTTCTTTTTATTTCATATAATTTGAAAGAAAAAATCAATGGTGAATAAGAAGGAATTGATGAAGGAGATCCCGAATAATAAGCCAGTCCCGAAGGAATAAACATTACACCAGCTCCAAAATTAAAATAAGAAAGCGTACCATCTGGGTTAGCTGAATAGGAACCTGTTTTAAAAAGTGGAAAAATTTCGCTCCACCCCTTAATAACAGCGGTCAAATTAAAATAAGCTTGAGGATCAATTGACTCTTCAAATTGTTTAGATATTATCGTATTAACATCAACACCATCAACTTTTTCTGTTTTAGTGAAGATGTATTCCCCTCGATATGAAGTTAACACTTGGTCAACATTACAAGGTGATTTACTGTTGGTTCCAGAACCTTGTCTTAATTGCAAGTAATATATTTTATAGACAATATTATTTTGTAGCACCAAACGGGTTTGTAACGGATACTGGGTTTGATCCCAAATAGAAGTTTGAGTTCCTCCTTCCGGAATTAAGGTATAAGTTACACTTAGATCATTGGCAGCACCAGGATTATTGATAACTTCCATATAATGGGTTTGAAGATATTCCTCGATAGCTGCAATATCTTTGGCATACTGCTCTGTATAATCTCTCAAAGGTGGGATATTTGATTCTTCAGGAGTACAAGAAACTATAACCATACCTGAAATTAATAGTACGATGATTTTATTAATAATATTCATTTTTGTTTGATTTTTGAGCCCGCAAGATACAATATTGATTTATTTTTGTACACAATTTAACGTTGATTTTGGAAAAAAATGAGAGTGGACAAATATTTATGGTGCATACGGTACTACAAAACTAGAAACATGGTCACTGAGGCATGCAGAAAAAATCATATCACGGTGAATGGACAAGTAGCGAAGGCATCGAGAGAGGTTTTTCCAACCGATAAAGTTTCGTTTAGAAAAGACCAAATTACCTACGAAATCACTGTATTAGATATTCCAGACAATCGTATTGGTGCTAAATTAGTTGATATATATAGAAAAGACAATACACCACCTGAAACATTTGCTCATCTAGAATTACTCAAACTTTCTAAAGAACATTATCGTAAAACTGGTACTGGTAGGCCTACCAAGAAAGACAGAAGAGATATAGATGACTTTGGTTTGGATAGTGAAGAAAATAATTGATGATAAAGAATTCCTAACGCATTAAAAAACAAAAAGAAAATATTGATTCAATAAAATCTAGGAAAATAATTATTTATAGTAGTTTATTCTGAAATTACATCAAACTATCACAAAAAATAAAAATCTATTTTTATCTTTGAAAAAAGTAAATCCATGAACCAAAATATCATACTCAATCATCAAGAAATTGAACATAAAATCAGACGAATAGCTTTTC
>Ga0208853_1000161_pt1 | contig 19792 bp, 7 predicted proteins | sample LakMenEpi03Oct11_FD_150667 | JGI IMG/M metagenome (GOLD analysis project Ga0208853, IMG submission 150667) | Freshwater microbial communities from Lake Mendota, WI - 03OCT2011 deep hole epilimnion (SPAdes) | ecosystem: Environmental > Aquatic > Freshwater > Lake > Epilimnion/Euphotic zone ... | reverse complement strand
ATAAGCCAGTAAATTCACATCAGCCTGCTTGATACCCTCGCCAGCATAGGCAGCATGTTCTTTCGTAACCCCATTCTCCATGGTAAGGATAGGAATATTCGATGCAACCAGCATCCAGTCGGGATCGGCAGGTAGTCCCAAAATGCCGGCAGCCCTGGTGGCATGCTGTAAAACCGCCTTAGCAGCTGCATTGGTAAAAGCATTGTTATCGACATTCTCTGCCCACTCATCGGCGGCCACTACATTATTGATATCATACTTTCCCGGACCGTTTCGCTCTACCCGACTGGCCCAGAAATCAGCCGTCTCCTTCAAAAGGGGCCAGCCCTTCTCCCTTAGCCAGTCCTTATCCTGCGTCACACAATAATAATTCCAGGCAGCTAATCCGACACAGGCAGTAATATGATGTTCAAATGGTCCACTTAATGCCCATACTGGCGTTTCCTCGACGCCTGTACCTGCACTCTCCCAAGGAAACATAGCTCCGCGGTAACCATGACTAAAGGCATTCCGGCGGGCAGCCGGCAACCGCTGAAAACGATATTCCACCAAAGACTTGGCAAGAGCTGGCTGCATCACCAACAGGGCAGGATACATCCATAATTCGGTATCCCAAAAAACATGTCCATTATAACCAAGTCCGCTCAGTCCCATGGGAGAAACACTTAAATCATTTCCTTCCCGAACAAAAGAATATAAGTGATACAACATACTGCGCACATCTTGCTGTGCCTGATTATCACCCTCAATCACTACATCGCTTTTCCATAAGTCGTCCCAGGCTTTTTGGTGCTTTTGCACCAATCGTTCCCTGCCTTCCAGGCGCGCAAACAAAGACATTCTCTCAGCTTCATTCAATGGGTCATCGTGATGAGCAGAAGTGATGGAGGTGCCCGCAATAGAAAAACGATACGATTGTCCGGCAGTTAGCTTTTTACTGAACTTCATCAAATGCATGTTATTATCCCACATTTCATGAATCACCCGAGGTTCTTGACCATGCGGTTCAGGGAACAGAAAAGAATTAGAAGCACACAACTGTAGTTTACCTGTTGGACTTTTCGCTGTTGAAGTTAATAATTGAATGACAGCATGTGGTCTGTCAATTTCGTTGTAATAATTCTGTACATCCCGCAATGCATCAGGCGCCTCCATCACGCTGGCAGCAGACAACGTAATCGGCTCTTTGGCTGTTATGGTCACATCCATCAGTACCGTGAAGGGGAGTTGACGAAGCGCATAATAAGTATATGAAATCGATGCCTGACTGCCCACAGTACAAGTCGCTGTGAATGAGGCCTCCTTCATATTCAGTTCCTGCGTAAAATTTGACACATTGGATGCGCTAACCCTTCTCCCATTGATGTCTATCTGCATATTCAGCAGATTGAAGCTGCGTAAAAAATTACTTACACGACCTCTTCCATAAAGATCATAAGCACCGGAGAGTACCACATCTTTTACTTTAAATGGCTCAGGTGAGGAGACGACCCCAATCATACCATTGGCAACGGTAATGCCATAATAGTTGCGGGGATCAACCAAATCGGCTTTTACCTTCCAGGGATCCTGCGCCAGTAGCACAGTGACGGATAAGCTAACGATCATTGTGGCTATCAACTGCTTCATTTACGTATTGTTTATGTCTTGCAATATATTAAAAACTCACCTCTTTCTCTCCGCTAACAAACGACACGGAGCCTCGTAAGAACCCTTTAGTAAAGAAATGTGTTTGTTCAGCCTTTATGATTCATATGCCGGCGAAACAAAACAAAGGCCATTTTCTATACATGCACGATCACCATTTGCCAATCAAACCTATCAAAACTGCACAGATAGCTAACATAGTACGAGATGACTGTATTGGAAAAGGTTTGGCAAGAAAAAGCAGGAAAATCAGTACTTTGCAAGCATACTTTTCAAACTGGACAACCGCTTGTACATAATGAAAAAACTTACTTGTATCAGCCTGCTGCTCACGCTTTTATCCTGCCATCAGGAAGAAAAACTATTCAAACAAGTGGGGGCTGACAAAAGCGGCATTCAATTCAGCAATATAATCACCGAAACGCCGGAAAAAAACATATTGAACTACGAGTATATGTACAATGGAGGCGGTGTTGGCATTGGCGACTTCAACCATGACAGTCTGCCGGATATCTACTTTACAGGCAACCTGGTATCGAATAAGTTATACCTGAATAAGGGGAAACTACGCTTCGAAGATATAACCGAAAAAGCCGGAGTGACGGGAGATGGAAAATGGTGCAAAGGAGTAAGCATTGTAGACATCAACAATGATGGATGGGATGATATTTATGTTTGCGCAGCCGTTCTTCCGGATTCCAATGCCAGAAAAAATTTATTATACGTTAACCAGGGTTTGGATGCAACCACCGGTATCCCCATTTTCAAAAATATGGCGGAAGCGTATGGTTTAGCTGATGCGTCGAATACACATATGGCTACTTTCTTTGACTATGATAATGACGGAGACCTCGATGTATACCTGCTCTTAAATGACCTCGATGGAACGTATCCCAATGAATTCAGACCAATACGGAAAGATGGCAGCTGGCCCAATACAGACAAATTATTGGAAAACAACTGGAATGTCGAAAAAGGTCATGCCGTTTTTACAGATGTTTCTAAAAAAGCAGGCATCCTCATTGAAGGTCATGGACTGGGTATAAATATTGTAGATATCAATCAAGACGGCTGGAAAGACATGTATGTCAGCAATGACTATATTTCTAACAACATCCTTTATATCAATAATAAAAATGGCACGTTTACTGATCAGTGTGCTAAATATTTCAAGCACACCAGTAAAAATGCCATGGGCAATGATATTGCAGATATCAATAACGACGGTCTCGCAGACATCGTAGAAATGGATATGATGCCAGCCGACCGCTATCGGCAAAAGATGATGTACAACGATATTAGCTACCAGACCTACCAAAACTTCGCCCGCTTCGAATACATGCATCAATATGCACACAACACCTTGCACCTAAATCAGGGTTTTGTAAAAAGTGAGAGAGACTCGATGGCTAAACCTGCTTTTGCTGAGATAGCTTACTTCAGCGGAATGGCTCAAACAGATTGGAGCTGGGCACCATTGCTTACAGATCTCGATAATGACGGATTTCGTGATTTGATTATTTCCAACGGATTGCCCAAGGACATGTCAGACCTAGACTTTATGGCTTACAGAGATAATGCCGTAGCCCGCACTCCCATACCAGAACTGTTGGCACAGATGCCGGTGGTGAAAGTCAGCAACTATGTTTATCGCAACAATGGACAACTGCAATTTGAGGATAAAACCACCGAATGGGGTCTTAACTTCAATTCTTTCGGAGCCGGCATGGCCAGCGCTGATCTCGATCGAGATGGTGATCTGGATATTATTATTAATAATACCAATGAGGCTGCCAGTCTGCTGGAAAACACCTGCAACGAAAATGAGTTAAAAAACAATTACCTGCAGATCAGCCTGCAAGGTGATAGCAGTAACCGGGCAGCACTGGGTGCAATCATACATCTCTACCAGGGAGCTAGTCACCAGGTATATGAGTTCACTCCTTACCGTGGGTATATGTCGAGTATTGAAAACATTGCGCACTTTGGATTGGGCAAGTCAACACAGATAGATTCCGTATCTGTTATTTGGCCCAACCATCAAAGACAAGTAATCCGGAACCCGGCCGCAAATCAAAGACTGCTCATTCAGCAAGCAAGTAATCTGACACCCTATTTGTTTATGCCTCCCAAGGGCAATGCCTACTTTTATGAGGTTACACGTGCTGTCGGACTGGAATATCTCGACAAACAAGTTGATTTCATTGACTTCAATATACAGAAGCTGCTTCCGCATAAGCTAACGCAATATGGCCCTTCGCTGGCGAGCGGCGACCTGAATGGAGATGGATTACATGATGTTATCGTTGGAGGCGGTTCACCAGATTATGCTTCTATTTTTATACAGCAGAAGAACGGTCAATTTTTGAACAAACCGATAACCACGAGCGAAGAAATAAAATACCAGGATGATGCAGGCTTGTGCCTGTTCGATGCAGATAATGATGGTGACCTTGACCTCTACATCGCCTCTGGAGGTGGAGAGAATGAACCCCAATCGAAGGCCTATCTGGATCATTTTTATGAAAACGATGGTAAAGGGAACTTTAGCTGGGTGAATACTGCGATACCTGACAACCGCGCTACCAAGAGCTGTGTAAAAGCTACTGACTTTGATGAGGATGGCGATCTTGATTTATTTATCGGAGGGCGCTTCATTCCGGGAAGATATCCGGCTTCTACCAGCAGCTTCCTGCTAAGAAACGACTGCCAAAAGGGGAAGATTCAGTTTACCGATGTAACAGCAACCATGGCGCCGGAACTTCAACAGGTAGGTATGGTTACCGATGCGATTTGGTCGGATGCAGACAATGATGGTGTTCGCGAGCTACTGATTACAACAGAATGGGGTGGCATTCAAATTTTAAAAAAGAAAGGGAACAGCTGGAACTTGCAAAAAACAAGCTTACAAAATGAAACCGGATGGTGGAACAGCATTACGGCTGCAGATGTAGACAATGACGGTGACATCGATTACGTGACCGGCAACTATGGAAACAATGGTTATATCAAAGCAACCGCGCAATATCCTGCAAAAATTTATGCGAAAGATTTTGATAACAATACCAGCTATGATGCCATCGTAAGTCACTTCCAACTCAGTAATAGTAGCGGCAAAGGCGAAGTAAAGGAATTTCCGGTGGCAGGTCGGGATGATTTCATTAAGGAAATGACCATCACAAAAGAGAAATTCACGAACTATGGCATTTATGCCAAAACGCCAATGCAGGAAGTTTTTCCCAAAGAATCATATCAGGATGCCCTGCAACTATCTGCCATCAATTTCAACTCTTGCTGGATAGAAAACAAAGGGAACCTGCAATTTGAAGTGCATGCATTACCCGTAGAAGCACAGTTTGCACCTGTTTATGGCATACTTACAAAAGACGTCAATGGAGATGGCTATCTCGACCTATTATTAAATGGAAATGAATTCTCTATGGCCCCGGCACTCGGCAGAAATGATGCCTTCAATGGCGTTGTATTGATGGGGAACGGAAAGGGCTTCAAGGCAATTTCTCCTCAACTAAGTGGCTTTTATGTGGCGGGAAATGGGAAGGCATTGATCGAATTAGCCATGTCGGGAAATTATGCCGTGGTGGCATCACAGAACTTCGGTCCGCTGAAAACATTTAAGCAAACAACTATGGATGAGTTGGTTGCCCTGCTGCCAGATGACCGTTATGTGAGCATAACACTGAAAAATGGTCAAACCAGAAAGCAGGAATTGTATTGGGGTAGCGGATTTCTTTCACAATCACCCAATATGGTATCCTTGAATCCATCTGTTCGATGGATAGAAGTCACCAATCGAAAGGGGGATAAAAGAAAACTGAAATGAAGCGTATCCTGATTTGTTGTAGTAGCTTACTGCTGATTTTTTCAGGCTGCCGTTCAAAGGGAGAGCAGATGCAACTTCCTGGAGCCGAATTACAGCATTTCTGTAATCAGACCCTGACCGATGTGATCGTCTATGATATTATCACACCACCGGTTGCCAGCAGGATGTATGCCTATAGCAACCTGGCATACTATGAGGCTCTTCGCCATCCAGCAGATACCTTTCCCTCTTTTTTACAGCAGCTGAAAGGATTCGACGTTTCTGCTGAGATGCGCCCTCCGGCTGCTATCAACCACCGACTGGCAGCTGCACTGGCATTTATGAAAGTGGCGAAAGCACTTGCCTTCTCGAAAGACAGCATTACAGTTGCAGAAAAAAAGATAACCCTACTGTTTACTGATTTACCTGCTTCAACTTATGACCTTTCTGAAAAATGGGCACAACAGATTGCCACTACCCTATTAAAGCGGGCATTCATCGATCGATACAAAATGACACGCGGCATGCCCAAGTACAGTGTATTTGGAGAAAAGGGGAAATGGATACAGACACCCCCGGAATATGCAGATGCCACTGAACCACACTGGCGACTGATCAAACCATTGTTACTTGATTCGGCCTCCCAGTTCCGTCCCCTGCCACCACCCCCGTTTAACTTGAATAAAAATAGCACCTATTACAAGGAACTGAAAGAAGTATATGACGTAAGTATTTCTCTCACCGGCCAACAAGATACCATCGCCCGTTTTTGGGATGACAATCCCTTTGTAACGCAACATGCAGGCCATTTCACCTATGCCAATAAAAAAATAACGCCGGTTGGGCATTGGATCGGACTCCTCGCCATATTCTGCAGGCAGACCAATGCCCCCGAAATAAAAGCTGCGATGGCCTATGCCATGACGTCAGCTGCCATCTTTGATGGCTTTATTTCCTGCTGGGATGAAAAATTTCGCAGCAGTACGGTTCGCCCGATCACAGTCATCCGTTCGGAGTTTAATTCAGAATGGAATTCCCACCTGCAAACCCCACCCTTCCCCGAGTATACCAGCGGACATAGTGTAATCTCCGCAGCAGCTGCAACCACATCTATGGCAATTTTTGGAAATAACTTTTCCTTTACCGATACCGTCGAAGTTAAATACTTGAATCTATCCAGACAGTTTTCCTCGATTCAGCAGGCAGCCGATGAGGCAGGAATGAGTCGTCTTTACGGTGGTATCCATTTCCGGGCTGCTATCGAGCAAGGAAAAGTTCAGGGTTACAAAATCGGATCACTGTATGTTAATGAACTACTACTAAGCAATCGAAAAAGAGAATAATTTTGTGGCGACAAAAAAAATAAAAATGAAAAAGTATTTACTATTGCTGATATTGATTTGTCTGATTGCGGTATCTATTTTTTTATTCAAGGATAGCCAAAACAACTACACTGCTTCCAGAACGGTGGCTTGTCCGCCCGACGCTGTCTCGAGGCTATTCTTAAGCACAGAGAGCTGGAGCAAATGGTTGCCGGGCAAGCAAGTAAATGATAGTACTTATGAGATTTATGGGAATAAATACCGCATCGAAAAGATGCTGCTCAACGGTTTTCATGCTCTCGGGGATGAAGGTGCAGCGATCGACTTCAGCTTTACACCAGCCCTGAAAAATGAAACCCAGCTGACTGTGAGCATATCCAATTGGCAAGAGAAAAACATGCTCAGTAAAGCATGGAACCTGATGACGAAAAAAAATCAACGGACTGCTGATCAACTACTCAATGATATCAGTACATTTTTTGCCGAGACGAAAAATATTTATGGAATAGACATCATCATGGGAAGAGTAGAACATATATACTGGGTATCAACAAAAAAAGAATTTGAACACTTCCCCAACACAGAAGAAGTATATAAAGTCATTGACACGCTGGAAAAATTCCTGGTATCCGAGCAGATGGCTCGGCTCGGACAACCCATCCTCCACATACGGCCACTAGATGAAACATCATTCCAATTAATGACTGCCATACCGGTTGAAAGACCCATTCAACCCACTGAATTATTCCAAAATAAATCCATGGCACCCGGGTTTCTTTTAAAAGGAGATGTAAAAGGTGGGTTATCTACAATTGAAGCGGCACAAAGAGCCATGGAAAATTATGCGCGTGATCATAAAAAACAATCACCGGCTATTCCCTATCAATTGTTGGTGACGAATCGGCTGACAGAAGCTGATACAACCAAATGGATCACCCAAATCAACTATCCGGTATTTAATTAAATCAGGTGGGATCGCCTATTTTTTTCGTATGATCTGCCAGTGTTGGTTGTTCTTAGCCAGTACATAGGCCTGTTTACCCCCGATAACAATTGGCTGAACACTTCTTACCTGTCCCGTAATTCTACATCCCTGAAATAACTCGACGGCAGGATCAGCCTTAGGCGAATAATTTACCAGCATGCCTTCACCTGCATCCATCCGACCGATTTCAACATTATAATCATAGAAATTACCGAGCTGGAGCAATTGAACACCGGTAGCCCCCGGAATGGAAACGGCAGATCGCAGGGAAGTAAATTGTGGCGCACCCGAAATCATCTTCGGTTGAAAATCCATTTGTCCATTATTCACGAAGACAGTATTTTCAAAGTGGTTCGCATACAATCTTTGCGCCTTTTGCCACTTGGCTGCAGGAAAAATATCCTTCACTTCGGTTTTGGCGAAGTCTTCTGCATACAAGAACTTCTTTTTTAATACCGGCATTCGCTATTCCAATTGGGTCTTGCTGGCAAAACAAATCTCCTGCCCGCGAAGATGGTAGGTTACTATCTGTTCCTCTATGCCATTATCATCAAAATCACCTACCCACATTTGAACGGGTTCCTGCTCGCTGGCCTGCAGCCTACTATTCAAGCCAAAGTTACCCGCGACAATATCGAGATCGCCATCACCATCAACATCTATCGGCTGACAACTGTTCCACCAACCATGCCGGTCTGTTATTGCTTGTTTTTTTACTTTCTTGCCCGTAAATAAGTATAAGTCAATTCCACCCCAATCCGTGCTTACCAATAAATCCTGTTGACCATTTCGATCCAGATCAACCCAGTGGGCATCAGTTATCATTCCGGGTGAACGCAACTCAGCACAATACTGTTGAGTTTGATCTTCAAAAGCAGTTGCCTTTGTATTAATTAAAAGAAAGGAGCGGGGTGATCTTCCATATTTCCATGGCTCCACTCTTCCCCCTAAAAAAAGATCCGGGTAACCATCGCTGTTAATATCATTAACAGCTACAGAACTAAAAGTGCCATATATGCCCGGAAAGGCATCCTTTTGCCGACTGAGCTGCCCCGTTCCATCATTGATATATAACAATGGTTGCTGGTGCTCGTCATTACCGTAATATTCATTTCCTCCCGTGGCAATTACCAGATCGGGATGCGTATCCTTATTGATATCAACCCAGACAGCCTGAACATGCTCCCACATAGAATCTTGTGCAAGGGCAGGCTGCACTTTCTTTTTAAATTTACCTCCGGCAGTTTGCACCCATACAGCGGCAGGATATCCCTTCGAGGCACCGGCAAAAATATCTTCTAGTCCATCATGATTCACATCAGCCACTGCAATGGCTGGACCCTCTGTCGACATCATCGCGGGCATGAGGGGTTCACGATTGAACTCATTAAATACATTCTCGGTATGGAGGTAAGAGAACTCGGTAGTACCGGTAATATCCTCCCATACCCCTATCTTCCTATCGGAATTAAATCGGCTGTAATTGAAAACAGGTAAGTCGTTGCTGTAAGTAAACGTATCGCTACTGTTGGGTCGAATGGTGATGGACTGAAATCGATTATCGGGCCAAATCAGAAAAGCTGAATCAATTGGCATCGTACCCAGACCAATATGCAAGGGCAATAACATGCTGGACTGGAACCCGTGGACAGGCTGCTGCTCATAGTTCCGAATTTGATGCTGACTATAGATAAGTACCCGGGCACCAATTGCATTGGTATTCGACGCATTACCTTTCAATACGATACTGGCTGCAGCCATTTTATTGTTGGCAGCACGTGAATTATTACTATAAATTAAAACCGGGTCATCAATATTATTGACAACTATATCGAGGTCCCCATCTAAATCAAGATCTGCATAAACAGCACCATTTGAAAAAGTAGGCAGATTATTTTGAATGCTATCTGTAAGATTATCAAAGTGAAGGTTACCCCTGTTCAGAAAAAACTGGTTCGGTATTTTAATCTCCGGAAACTTTTTCGTCAGAGATAAGTCTTTATCGCGTATTGTATTACTCCGTAATTTTTGCTGTATATCATCCCCCGAAACGAAATTGATATAATCGATATCATTCATGCGCTTGGGAATTCCATTCGATACGAATAAATCCCTGTTCCCATCATTATCAAAGTCCATCCAAAGGGCAGCCCAACTCCAATCAGTCGCTTGTATGCCTGCATACTGTCCGATCTCACTGAAAGTGCCGTTACCCCGATTGAGCTGCAGGTTATTCCGCGCATACTGATAAGTATAGCCATAAAATATTTTTTGCTGGAAGATGGTATAATCATCTTCTGCCAATGATCGCCGCAGCATATAGGGATCATAGGGCAACATGTCCATCGAAATCACATCCGGATGCGCATCATTATTAATATCGGCTATATCGACACCCATACTGAACTGACTCGTATGTGTCAGGCGCTGCAGATTCTCATCCCGAAAACTACCGTCTCTCTGATTAATATAGAGATAATCATTTTCATGAAAATCATTTCCTACATATATATCAGGCCAGCCATCTAAATTAATGTCGGAGACTGCTACGCCTAATCCATAGCCGATGCGCGTTCCCTTAATTCCTGATTCCTTGGTAACATTTTTAAACTTCCCTGTAACAGAACCATCTTTTTCTTTCTTCGTATCATTTCTATAAAGGCGTTGACCGGCGAGCGAGTCATAGGTGTTTTCAAATACCTCTCGGGGCGCATAGTTTCCATCATGGTTGACAGAATGATTCAGGAGAAACATATCCAGATCTCCATCACCATCATAGTCCAAAAAAGCAGCATGGGTGCTGAAACCTGAGAAGTCCAGTCCATAATCTGCAGCCCTGTCGGTATAATGTGGTATGCCAGATTTATCAAGGCTATCACATACCAGCAATTGATTTTTTCCGCGCAAAATTTTATAATTACCCACCTTGCAGATGTAAATATCGAGTAGTCCGTCTCCATTGATATCGATCACAGATACACCGGTACTCCAGCTGCTGTCGATTGATATACCGGCCCGGGAAGATACCTCCTCAAATTTCATCTGTCCTTTGTTAAGGTACAGCGCGTTGGGATGTTGGCTGGCAGCGAAAAAAAGATCCGGTAATCCATCATTATTAAAGTCACCCGCCCCAACACCTGCTCCATTGTAGTAATACATATAGGAGAAGAGGTTAAATGCCGGTGTTGGCATCAATCGATTGGCAAAATGGATACCCGTTACGCTGCTATCAAGAAGTGTGAACAATGAATCACCGGACTGCTGTTTATTTTTGCACGAAGCGAGCCCCAGCCAAACCATTGCGTTTAGCAGAAATACAAGTGTCGTTTTTGAAGTCGGGCGAATAAGCATGTGCATTTATTTGCCGGCGGCCAGAAGATAGGCTACTGGCTGGTCATTGTTCTGTAAGAAAATAAATAGATCGTTTGTTCCTTTTTTGATCACAGCGATGCCTCGTACGGCCCCCCTCACCCTTAAGCCAGTTTCTTCGGGCGCAAGGGCTGTGAATCCACCTTTTTTATTATTGATCAGCACTTGTCCGTATCCGGCATCCAGGCGGCAAAATTGTGGTAACACATCAAAAAAATTGCCGGCTGTAACCAGGTCTTTGAAGCCATCTTTATTAATGTCTTTAATTTGTATGGCATTCAACGAGGTGAGTTGAATGGGAAGAGGTAGTTGCTGAACCGTGAATTGTCCCTGACCATTATTAATGGCAACGATAGAGTAGGTGCAATTCACTTCTTGTTGTACAGCATCCTGCATATTTTTCCCAAACAGCTCCTGCACTGATTTTTTGGCAAATTCTGCGTGAATCAGATTGTCTTTTTTAAGACTCGGCAATTGATCGGTGATTTCACGCTTCGTGAAAACCGGCATATCCTTGCCCCCGATGGTTTGTGTGATGATTTTATCTGAGATACCATTCTTGTCAAAATCTTTAACCCATAAGCGAGCCGGCTGTGCGGTGGTTGGTCGTAGATAAAAATTCTCGCCCAAATTGCCTACCACGAAATCAATATCACCATCGTTGTCGAGGTCATCTGCAGCCATAGATTGCCACCAACCCTTATACGCTGAGAGGCCGTTATCGACTTCCTTCCATACCCCTTGCTGGTATTGGAATGATCTGGGTGCCATCCATTCCCCAACAACAGTAAGCACAGGAATTGCATCCTTTTGAAGGGGCAACCACTTGGCAGCAGTTAACATGCCTAACTGCAGAAAAGCGGGTGCAACTGTGGCGGTAACATCAGTAAAATTACCCTGCCCATCATTTTGAAGTAAATAAGAGGCCGGAATCGTTCCATAATCCTGAGGCTGGCTGCGACTGCCTGCAAACAGGTCTAGATCGCCATCGCCATCGTAATCCATGGGTACTAAAACACCACAATTGGTGCTGTTCAAGGGGGTTGCACCCGGCTTGAGTTGAAAATTACCCTTACCATCATTTAGAAACAACAAATGTTGAAAAGCATGTGAAGCTGAGGTAGCGAAATTACCACCCCCACCGGTATACAGATCAACATCACCATCTTTATCTGCATCCAGAAAAACAGCAGCATTGATATCACTGAAATGGAACTTGGTAAAGTCTGGAACAGTCTGGCGACGGAAGCCGGCTGCTGTCTGGATATATAATTGACCGGGGATTTTACGACTGCCCCCAACATATAAATCCTCAAGGCCATCACCATTCACATCACCCATGGCATAGCAGGGGCCTACACGTGACAACATAAAGGGTATATTTCGCTCGTAATAAAAATCAACATAGTCGTCTTCTTCATGGGAAATCATGTCAACAGAAGCGGACTGAAAAATGGGCTTGGCCGATAGCTGTTGAGACCGTGGTGCTTTTTTTACTTCGTTTGCGTACTGAATGTTATAGAGTGTATCAGCGATAGGTCTATTTAAAATTGATTCGGTTTTATCGGGCCAGATCACCAACACTGAATCAGGACGACAATTACCAATACCGATGGTCTGTTTATATTCAACCGAAGATTGAAACCCACGTGCAGGCAATACTTCACGGCTGATTACTTGTGTTCCGCAATAAACTTTTATTTGTGCGCCAATGGCAAAAGTATTAGGTGTCTGATAACTCAACAGGAAAGAAATATAATGTGTATTCTTTTTTTCGCTGGTTGTATTTCGGTAAACCATAGCCGGCTGGTTCACATTGCTAATGACCAGGTCTAAATCGCCGTCGTTGTCGAGATCGGCATAGGCGGCGCCATTCGAGAAACCAGGTTTTTCAAAGCCCCAATCATTTCCCGCATCGGTAAACTTCAGGTTGCCGGTATTGCGGAAAAATTTATTTGAAACCGGTACAGAAGGCATTTTTTTGATGACAGTATTGACTTCTTCTTTTTTCCCGGTGACAACCATCTGGCGAACCACGTCATTGGCAAAAAAGTCAATAAAATCCTGGTCAGTTACATCACGGTAGATGCCATTACATACTAAGATATCAGAAAGACCATCGTTGTCGCCATCTAATATCAGTGCACCCCAACTCCAATCACTGGCAGCCACTCCGCTGAAAAATCCGGTTTCCATGAAATGACCCGTTCCATCATTTACCTGCAAGGCATTTTGAGTAAACTGATTATAAAAACCTTGTTGTTGTTTTAACAGAAATACGTCATACCCTTCGAAGGAAGTATTGGTTTTTAACCGATAGTCATCATCGGGTAACATATCGGTGGTAAAGATATCGGGGTGCCCGTCATTATTGATGTCCTGAATATCGGCCCCCATGGAGGAAAGACTAACGTGCTGTATTCTTTGCTCCAGCTCATCCTTGAATGTTCCGTTGCGTTGGTTGATATAGAGATAATCTTTTTCAAAAAAATCATTCGACACATAAATATCAGGCCAGCCATCGTTGTTAACATCACCTACAGTCACGCCCAGTCCAAAGCTGATGATACTGCCGTAAATACCGGACTGCTGGGTTACTTCTGTAAATTTTCCTCCATCGTTTCTATACAAGTGATCACCCCCGCCTTTCAGAAAATCTGCTACAGTGGCCTGGCTGGCAGGAATCTGCCGGGTATTGGCATAGTTGAGGGTATTAACGGGTATAGGACTGTTGTTGACGATAAAACAATCCAGGTCGCCGTCGAGATCATAATCGAAGAAGGAAGCGTGGGTGGTGTACCCATCGTCGGCGAGACCATAGGCAGCAGCACTGTCGGTAAATGTGAGGTTGTGGTTATTGATGAAAAGCTGGTTTTTTCTCAACTCCGGTTGCATCATGTTGCCTGCATTGCACACATAAATATCGAGCCAGCCATCATTGTTGATATCTACTAAAACAACTCCGGTACTCCATTGTGGTTTATTGGTAAATCCTGCTTTCTCAGAAATATCTTCAAATTGAAGATTGCCTTTATTTAAGTACAACTTATTGCTTCCCTGATTAGCAGTAAAAAAAACATCTGCTAGTCCGTCGTTGTTGATATCACCGGTAGCAACGCCACCGCCGTTGTAAAAGTTCCTGTATTTGAAAACATTGAATTCTTTAGTTTCCTGGATATTATTCTGGAATTGAATATTGCACTTATCCTCCAAAGTAAATCGTGTGTCATGGGAAGATTCTTGCCTGCAGGCAGAGAGCAGTAGTAAAGGAACAATCAAACGCATCATAGATCCCATAGAATTAATTCCTGCAAAGGTGACTAAATAGCTGCAAAGTACCTACCCCCCTATTAAAAAAGGCCGCCTTGAGGGCAGCCTTTTTTAACTCAGAGAGAAAGTCTATTAATAACCGAAGTTTTGCTTCAGGTTAGGATTAGATGAGAGAGAGATGGTCGGGATCGGGTAAACCACCTTGAAACCTTCAGACCTGTTTGGTCTTTCCTGTACAGGGCTATTGAATACACCGAAGCGGATCATATCATTTCTTCTCCAGCCCTCGATATACAGCTCACGACCTCTTTCAGCCAACAAAGTAGTCAGGTTAACTGAAGCTAAGGCTGATGCACCTCTTGCAGCACGTACGGCATTCACCAGGCTCAGAGCAGTCTGACCACCGGTAGCAGCACCACCACGCAGAATAGCTTCAGCTTTCATCAACAGTACATCTGCTACGCGGAAGAAAGGGAATTCATTTTGTGTTCCCCAACCACCATCATTGATGGAGTTAGGATCGAGCAGGAATTTGTTTACACGGATACCACTGGCTTCCCCGTTGAAGAAGATACTGGCATTACGAGTGAAAATCAAAGGATTTCCTGAACGATCGAAGAGCGGTCCGATAGGATTACCGATTGATCCCGGCTCCTTAGGTTTACTTGGATTGATTGGGCCATACGCTTGTCCTACCAGGAATCCTGCAACAGGTCCTACCCGATTGGTATAATCGGCCACAGTATCACGCTTGCGTTTATCGCCGTCTTCGAAGCTGTCGTAGAAATCAGAGAGGGTTGTGAAACCATTCCATCCTGAAGGACGTTGGTTATAGTGCCAACCCATACATGATGCCCAAACAACGTCAGGACCATTTCCAGAGCGAGTGTCTGAGCGACGACGTACGAAAATGTTCTCTGTGGACAGGGCACCATTATCCCACTTAAAATTATCCCAATAATATGTGTCAATCTGCAACAATGAATTTGCAATGATCTGATCACAATATTGAATAACCTTATTCATATCAGCGGAGCTGAAAGTGTAAGGACCTTCAGGTTTTGTTGGGTCTGCTTTATACACAGCTCTATTTAGATAAGCCTTCGCCAATAAAGCCCAAGCAGCTTCTTTTGTTGCTTGTCCTCTATTGTCTCTATTGAAAGCAGGAAGAGTAGCCATAGCAGTTTCTGCTTCAGCTATAATGCTATCAATCACATTGGCTCTGCTGATTACATTGGGAATTGCGGAGGCAGCAGCAGTTGCTGGCCGGCTCTGCACCTGACCATATAGATCACAAGTCAAAAACCGGAAGAAAGAGCGCAGAAACTGCCCTTCAGCCTTTGCTAAGCCTGTACTTGATTCAGCCACCAGGGTTGTTTGGAATAAAGCACCATTCAGACCATTCCAAACGTCGTTGATTTGATTGTGGTCACCGGCCCATGTGTGCAGGTGTAATCTGCGCCAGGTTCCGAAGTCATCCCAGTCAGTACCACGGGTAGGTCCCATCAACTCATCGGTTGAGTGTTCCTGCATGGCCTGATAACCGTACTGACCGATCAAAGAATTCAGTTGCTCATATACAGCTGAGATCGAGGGAGGGGTCGGAGCACCGCTCGAAGTGGGCGGAGCTACAGAGTTAGGGCCTCCCAGCTCGGGCTCCAGCTTGCTACATGCGCTGAATCCTACAACGCCTGCGGCAAGAGCCAGTAAGAGGTATTTTTTCATATTTGTTTTCATATTTACAGTTTTTTGAGTTCTGAATTAGAAGCCAATGTTTGCACCGAAGGTGAATACTCTAGGTCTTGGATACTGAGTGTAGTCAAAGCCTCTAGAAGGGATACCGTTGATGTTCTTATCAACGTTCACCTCTGGATCTATACCGCTATACTTAGTAAACAATGCCAGGTTCTGTCCAGACGCGAAGAGCGTAAGTGACTTGATAACATTTGTTTTCTTAAGGTTAACAGCATAACTCAGGTTTACGTTCGCTATGCGGATGAAGTCACCTTTCTCCAGGAATCTGGTTGATACAGAACCGGGGTTGAATGGATTCTCCGGACCGTTACCTACTTCTCTGGTTACGTTACGTCCGTTGCGCAAGCTACCTTTTAAGAACAACGCATTGGCCGTATTGTTGTACACATAGAATCCGGTTACAGCATTTGCGAAAATGCTCAGGTTCCAGTTGCCATAAGTAAAGTTGTTGGTCAAACCGGCAAAGAAGTTAGGCAGTGCTGTTCCTACCAATTGGTTGGCTGCACCATTTGCATAACGAGCGTTACCATTACCATCGAAGCCCTGGAATACAGGAACTGACCAGGTAAAGATCGGACTGCCATTCGTCAAAGTTTGAGCGAAGGCGCCGGTCAGACCCTGACCACTAACTCCACCGGTATTAATCGGCGTTGGTAAACCTTCGATGTTATTGTTAACTGTAGTCATGTTGTAGTTAACATCCCAGCTGAACTTACGACCCTGTACGAGTTTGTAATTCAGGCTCAATTCCCATCCCTTATTGATAACACTACCATTCAGGTTGATCCACCAGAAAGCAGAGGGAGCGAATCCACCCGGCGTAGGAGCGAAGAACAACATGTTGGTACGCTTCGTATAATAGTAGTCGATGGTAGCAGATAATCTTTTGTTCTTAGAAGTCAGGTCAATTCCAAAACCTGTAGTAGCTGCTTGCTCCCATTTCAAGTCAGGATTACCCTGCTGAATGAAACGGGTAGTAGCTCCGGGACCAGTTACAGTTCCTGTAGCCGGATCGAATTTTTGCTGCAGGTTCAAGGCTGCATAAGAACCCAGGTTATCTTGGCTACCCAGTACACCATAGTTGGCACGGAAACTCAGGTCACTCAGGATACCACCCAGGGCCTTTTGAATGAAGTCTTCATTCATCGCACGCCATTTGAAGCCGAAGGCAGGGAATACACCATAACGATTGTTCGCACCGAATTTAGATGAACCATCCGCACGGAGCGTAGCAGTCAGGAAATACTTGTCAGCATATGAATAGTTCACACGCGTAAAGAATGACTGCAGTGTATTCTTGTCAAATCCGGGAACGAAGTTGCGGTAGTTTCTGAACTGACCTACGTCTTTTTTAAAGTCATATCCTGGTGCAGGCACAGCTGTAAGACCTAAGCCCCAGCCAACACGACCTTCATATTCACTCTGGAAGCTTTGGTTGGAATAACCGAGGATGGCATTCAGGTTGTGCTTACCAAATGTTTTATCATAGGTAAGATATTGCTCGAACAACACTGAAGTATTCTTCAGTTGCTGCTCAGTCATCCGACCATTTTGCTGGATACCGTTACCCAAATCCAGACCATAGATATTGGTCGTACCACCATAAGCATTAGAACCCAAGCGAGGATCTGCAAATGCTGTACGTACAGTTTTGCTCTGGTCGTAACCAAATACTGCTTTATATGATAACTCTTTAGTAATCTGATAAGTAGCAGACAGGTTATTCAGGAAACGATTGATATAATCGCGGTCATCGAAGTAAGCCAGCATTTGAACCGGGTTACGCTGATCACCGGGCTGGAAGAAAGTTCCATCGGCGTTTCTAACCGGGTTGGTTGGGTTTAACTGTAAGGCAGCACCCAACAGACTTCCCTGATAACCGGCATTGTTTGAAAGTGGAGGGTACTGTTTTTTTGTGTTAGAATAGGTAGAAGCCAACTCTAATTTCAGTTTATCCTTCATCAGCATCTGAGTGATGTTGGCACGCAGCGTCATACGCTTCAGAGAACTGTTGCGAACGATACCTTGCTGATCGTCGTAAGAACCACTCAAGCGGGCAGTGGTACCACCTACGTTATAGCCCCAGCTGAGGTTATAATTTTGTGAGATAGCTGTTCTGAAGATTTCATCCTGCCAGTCAGTTACGGCACCGTTATCAATCAATTTTACAGCCTCACCGGCAGCAATAGGATCTGCCCCACCATCAATATTGGCTCTTTTAGCAGCCTGTAAAAATTCAGAGGCGCCCATCAGGTCATAGCGCTTGGCCGTTGATGCCACGTTGGTGTTGGCACTCAGGTTGAATGAACCATTGCGACCACCACGACCACCCTTAGTAGTAATGAGGATTACACCATTCGCACCTCTGGAACCGTAAATAGCAGCAGCAGAAGCGTCTTTCAGTACAGTAATACTTTCAATATCATTGGGGTTCAAGAACACCAGAGGATTTCCGGGGGTTGTACCACCTTCCACACCACTGGCAGAACCAAGTGTACCTCCTTGTCCCAGGGGCACACCATCCACCACGTACAAAGGCTCTTGAGCACCGCTGATGGAACCAGTACCACGGATGTTGATGGTAGCAGCAGCACCGGGCTCACCGGTAGCAGGCGTTACCAATACACCGGGCGTACGGCCCTGCAGTAACTGATCAGGCGTAGCAATCTGACCTTTGTTAAAGTCTTTGGCAGTAACGATAGCCACAGAACCTGTCAGGTCTTTTACCTTACGGGTACCATAACCTACTACTACAACATCACCCAACTGCTCGTTCGAAGCAGCCAGTGAAACATTAATAGCTGAGGTAGATCCTACAGCTACTTCTTTGCTTCCAAAACCTACACTGGAAAATACCAGCGTTGAGTTAGAGGCAACTGAAATACGATACGTTCCATCCCCGGCTGTTTGTGTACCGGCATTGGAACCCTTCACAACAACGGAAACTCCGGCCAGCGGAGATCCATCCTTCGCATCGGTAACCTTTCCCGTAACAGTCTTCGTTTGAGCTTGCGCAGAGAGAACGAAGAAGAAGGCGAAAAGACCCGTGAGTAAGGGCATGAATAGCTTCTTACAATTCATAATTGGCAGTTTATTGGTTAAAATAAGCGAAACAAATATAGAAGTTTTCGACAAAAAAAAATTATTGTTAAGTTTTTTTACCCGGAAAAGGAAAATCACGTCTACAAAACTATTTTCAAGACCTACCGGCTTATTAGAACGCTGCACGTGCACCCTTTATTTTACAGTAAAAAGCTACCCGTTGTTAGTTTTTATGACTTTTTTCATCTGTGAAGACATAGAAATCGTAAACCAACCGGGCTATTGTTGCCAGCATCTGCTTGGTGGCGGGCTCGTCTGTTGCCTTTTTAGACAGTAAAACCAGTACCAACTGTCCGCCGCCCGGTAAGAAAATAATACCTGAGTCATGGTGCACACCCGTAATCCAGCCGGTTTTATGGGCCACACGGGTTCCCTCCGGTAGTTTGGCAGGAATTAAATCCTTATGAAATTGCTGCAATAATATATTCACCATCTGCTGAGAGGCCTCTTTATTGACCGCCTTACCCAGGGCAATCTGCTCGAAAACCTTCATCAGATCAAACGCACTGGTTACATTATTCA
>Ga0208853_1000158_pt1 | contig 20037 bp, 13 predicted proteins | sample LakMenEpi03Oct11_FD_150667 | JGI IMG/M metagenome (GOLD analysis project Ga0208853, IMG submission 150667) | Freshwater microbial communities from Lake Mendota, WI - 03OCT2011 deep hole epilimnion (SPAdes) | ecosystem: Environmental > Aquatic > Freshwater > Lake > Epilimnion/Euphotic zone ... | reverse complement strand
TACAATTTTAATGACAAAAAACCTTCTCTTAAAATAAACTTTGTCGATACTAAACAGCTATATTTGCCATTATAGTTATATCGAACTCACGTTAAATAAAAAAACCGATTGCTATCACAACCGGTTTTTTACTCTTTTAAAATAAAATTTATTTTTCAATTGCATACAATCGAGCAACTTCAGTCCAATTGATAACATTAAAGAAAGCTTCAATATAATCAGGACGACGATTTTGATAATTCAAATAATAGGCATGTTCCCAAACATCCATTCCAAGGATTGGAAAACCTCCACAAGCAGTATCAGGCATTAATGGATTATCTTGGTTTGGCGTTGAACAAACTTCTACTTTTCCACCTTTGTGAACACATAACCAAGCCCAACCTGAACCAAAACGAGTAGCACCTGCTTTTGCAAACTGCGCTTTAAATTCTTCAAACGAACCAAAAGCAGCATCGATAGCTTGTGCTAATTCTCCAGTTGGTTTTCCGCCAGCATTCGGAGCCATAATTCTCCAAAATAAATTGTGATTGTAAAATCCACCACCATTATTTCTAACGGCCATGTTTTTCATATCTAAATTAATTAGAATATTTTCTATTGATTTCCCTTCCATATCTGTTCCTGCAATGGCAGCATTCAGATTGGTGGTGTAAGCATTATGATGTTTTGAATGATGAATTTCCATCGTTCTGGCATCAATATGTGGTTCTAACGCGTCGTATGCGTAAGGTAATTGTGGTAATTCAAAAGCCATGATATTTTTATTTTAGTTACTATTAAATTGAATTCAAATTTATACATTTAACTTCGTAAAAAGAAATACTATTTTTATATAATTCTATTGAAAAAAACAATGTTACGCTAAATGAGTTTTAACCTTCAACCAATTAATTTAAAAAACGAGATAATTCAGTTAATTCCACTTCAAGAAACTGATTTTTCAGCATTATATAAAGTTGCTTCTGACCCATTGGTTTGGGAGCAACATCCTAACAAATTACGTTATCAACGCGATGTTTTTCAGAATTATTTTGAAGGGGCTATGCTATCCAAAGGGGCGTTTTTAATTCGCGACACCAAAACCAATGAAGTTATTGGCTGTAGTCGTTATTATGATTTTAATGAAAATGAAAACTCTACCGAGACTTCGGTATTAATTGGCTATACTTTTATTGGAAGAAATTTTTGGGGTAAAGGGTATAACAAAGCGTTGAAAAAACTAATGCTGGATTATGCTTTTCAATTTGTGGAGAAAGTGTATTTTCATATAGGAGCACACAATTACCGTTCTCAAAAAGCCATTGAAAAAATTGGTGCCGTGAAAGTCGATGAGTTTGAAGTTGAATATTATGGCGAAGAAAGTAAATTGAATTTTGTTTATCTAATAACTAAACCCTAATGCAAAAAACCGCTTTCTCTATTTACGACGCTTCTGCTGGTTCTGGAAAGACCTATACTTTGGTAAAAGAATATTTAAAGATTATTCTGTTATCAAAAAAACAAGATGCCTACCGAAATATTCTCGCCATTACGTTTACCAACAAAGCGGTGCACGAAATGAAAAGTCGTGTGTTAGAAAATCTATCCGAGTTTGCCAAAGATAAACCTTCTGAAAAAGCGCTACAACTCATGCAAAACATTCATGCTGAAACCGGCTTGAGTTTGCAAAGCATTACCGAAAAAGCAAAAAGCATTATCAAAAACTTGATCCATAATTACACTTCTTTCGACATTTCAACTATTGATAAATTTACACACAAAGTAATTCGAGCTTTTGCACATGATTTAGGATTGCCAATAACTTTTGATGTTTCACTCGATTCCGAAAACCTTTTGACAGAGGCCGTTGATGCTATCATTGCCGAAGCTGGAAACGATGAAATCTTAACCAAATTACTAGTAGATTTCACAATGGAAAAAACCGATGACGATAAATCATGGGATATTTCCAAAGAAATTATGGAAACCGGTAAATTAATCCTTAACGAAAATAATCGTGAAGAAATTACTCATTTTAATGACAAAACCATTATCGAATTTGTTGAAATCAAAAATAAACTCACGGAACTTTGCATACAACTCGAGGAAGAATGTGCCAATTTAGCAATTGAAGCACTAACATTAATTGAAAATAAAGGAATTGACCTCAAGTCGTTTTCTGGTGGATTTTTTCCGAAGCATTTGATTAGCATTCAAGAGAAAAAATTCAATCCAAAGAATAAAACCTATCATGAATTTGAAGATATAAAAATCAATAAAACAGCAAAAGACATTGCTATCATTGAAAGTATAATTCCTAATTTGCTTGATATAGTGAATTCCGTTTACACTAAAATGGAAAAGAAAAATTTTTATGACGCTTTTCTAAAAAACATAACGCCACTTTCATTACTCAATACTTTAAACAATGAATTGAATAAAATTCAAAAAGAACAGGGAATTTTATCCATCACGGAATTCAACAAACTTATTTTTGAACAAATTCAAAACCAACCTGCTCCTTTTATTTATGAACGTTTAGGCGAAAAATACCGTCATTTTTTTATTGACGAATTCCAAGATACCTCTGAAATGCAGTGGCAAAACTTGATTCCACTGATAGACAATTCCCTTTCAAGCGAAGATTTGAATGGCGAACGAGGTTCGTTGATGATTGTTGGCGACCCAAAACAATCCATTTACCGATGGCGCGGCGGAAAAGCTGAACAGTTTATCGAATTGAGCAAAGACAAAAATCCATTTGCCAATCCAGATAAAAAATTATTCTCATTAGAAAGAAATTATCGAAGTTATTCACAAGTTATAGAATTCAATAATGATTTTTTTAAATTTTTATCAAACGAATTTGAAAATGACAGTTACAAAGATTTATACGCCAATCATAGCCATCAAAAATTCAATGATAAAAAAGGGGGGTATGTCACTATTTCTTTTCTAAAAAAAGAGGAAAAACCAGAATACAATTCCGAAGAAACAGAGGAAGAAAATTTGGAAACAAACGAATTATTTCTAGAGGCAACTCTCAAAACTATTGAAAAAATAAAGGAAAATGGCTTTACCAATAAAGAAATTGCAATACTAACCCGAAAGAAAAAACAAGGAACTGCCATTGCCAATTTTTTAACCGAAAAGGGAATTCCCATTTTATCTTCCGAAAGTTTATTACTCGAATCCTCTTCGGAGGTTAAGTTTATTGTTCATTTTTTATACTATCTAAAAAACAAAAGTGATTTAGAAGCCAAAGCACATTTTCTCTATTATTTAGCCCAAACGAATGCCAAAAAAACACCTATTCACGATTTTATTGCACAAGGCATGGAGCAAAAACAGGAAGTAGATTTTGTTCGCTGGCTTTCTAGTTTTGAATTTGAAATTTCCTTTGCTACTATTCGTAAAAAATCGCTTTATGAAGCAGTAGAAATTATAATTTCAAAACTTATACACTTTGATAATAGAAATGCTTATGTGCAGTATTTTCTTGATATTGTTTTAGAACGTGACTTGAAAAATCAAGCTGGCCTCTCTGATTTTTTGTCGTATTGGGAAACTCAAAAAGAGAAATTGAGCATTCCATCTCCCGAAGGCAATGATGCCATTCGAATTATGACCATTCACAAATCGAAAGGATTGGAATTTCCTGTGGTTATTTTTCCTTTTGCCAATGAAAATTATAGCAAAGGACCAAGAGAAAAAATTTGGATTAATGCCGATGAAGAAACGATGGGCTTACCAAAAGTATTAATTGATAAAAGCAGTAAAATAGAAAGTTTTGGAGAGGAAGCATCACAAACATATAATCAAAAAAAACAGGAAGATTTATTAGACAATATCAACATTCTATATGTTGCCTTGACAAGAGCGGAAGAACAGTTATATGTGATTTCACAAATGCAAGGAAAAAGCAAAACAACAGGAGAATATCCAAATAATATGGCCACACTTTTCATTAAATACTTGTTAAGTCAAAACGAATTTGATGAAAATAAATTATACTATGAATTTGGAACCAATGAAAAACTTTCTGTTGAAAAGATCATTTCAAAAAACACAAAAAACATAACGCAGTTAGAAGCTACTTTAAATCCAAATAACATAAAAATTGCACAACGAGAGAGTTTGATGTGGAATACAAACCAGCAAAAAGCAATTGAATATGGCAACATAATTCATGAGATTTTGTCATTTGTCAAAACAGAAAACGATATTGATTTGGCATTAACAAAAGCGATCGAAAATGGGTTAATTATTTCATTGCAAAAAGAAGAAATAGAAAAAGCAATTCGTGAAATTGTAACACATCAAGAGCTTTCGGAGTTTTTCTCTGAAAAATATACCGTGCTCAATGAAAAAACCATCATTCAAAAAGATGGAGGTCTTGTAAAACCCGATAAAATGGTTATCACGAATAAAAATGAAATGTATTTACTCGATTATAAAACAGGTGAAATTCAAACAAAATACCAACAACAATTAGAAAATTACCAAAATGCCGTGGAGAAAATGGGTTTTAAAGTAACTAGAAAAGCATTAGTTTATATTGGAGAAACAATCAATGTTGTAAATTTGTAAACTTTTTAGAAGAAAATAGAGTAAAGATTTCATATAAACTTTGAACTTTAAACCAAACAAAATGTACGGAAAAATTCAACAACACCTTCAAAACGAATTAAACACCATTGAACAAAATGGAATTTTTAAAAAAGAACGCATCATCACTTCGCCACAAGGTGCAGAAATAACTGTGAACGGCAAAACAGTGCTAAATTTTTGTGCCAATAACTATTTGGGCTTATCCTCACATCCAGAAGTTATTCAAGCAGCCAAGGACACTTTAGATTCTCATGGTTTCGGAATGTCATCAGTACGTTTTATTTGTGGCACACAAGATATTCATAAAACATTAGAAAAAAAGATAGCTGATTTTTATGGAACGGAAGATACCATTTTATATGCTGCGGCTTTTGATGCTAATGGTGGTGTTTTCGAACCCTTATTAGGTGAGGAAGATTGTATCATTTCCGATAGTTTAAACCATGCTTCTATTATTGACGGCGTTAGACTTTGCAAAGCGGCTCGTTATCGTTATAACAATTCAGACATGGAAGATTTGGAACAACAATTAATTAAAGCTACAGAAGTTGGCCATCGTTTCAAATTAATTGTTACTGATGGTGTTTTCTCGATGGACGGATTAGTGGCGCCATTAGATAAAATTTGTGATTTAGCTGATAAATATGATGCTTTGGTGATGGTTGACGAATGTCATGCTGCTGGATTTATAGGCGCAACAGGAAAAGGAACGATGGAAGCCAAAGGAGTAATGGGAAGAGTTGACATTATCACAGGAACATTAGGAAAAGCGTTGGGTGGAGCTATGGGAGGTTATACCACTGCCAAAAAAGAAATTATTGAAATTTTACGTCAACGTTCTCGTCCCTATTTATTCTCTAATTCTTTAGCACCAGCAATTGTGGGTGCTTCAATAAAAGTTTTTGAACTTTTAGAAAAAGACACAACACTTAGAGATAAATTAGAATGGAACACTAATTATTTCAAAGAAGGTATTAAAAAAGCTGGTTTTGATATTATTGATGGTGACTCAGCAATTGTTCCTGTTATGTTATATGATGCTAAATTGTCTCAAATTATGGCAGATGAATTGTTGAAAAAAGGAATATATGTCATAGGATTCTTTTACCCTGTAGTACCAAAAGACAAAGCTAGAATTCGAGTACAGCTTTCTGCAGCACATTCAAGAGAGCAACTTGACAAAGCAATTTTGGCTTTTACAGAAGTTGGTAAAGCATTAAAAATTATTTAAATCATTATATTTTAACAAAATATTTTGATATTATAGTAAATCGTATTACTTTTGCTTTTAATAAATTTATAAAACTAATCAAATCAAGTATGAAACATCTTAACAAATTATTAGTTGCTATGTTAATGTTAGCTGGTTTCAGCTCACAAGCTCAAGACAACAACAACCCTTGGGCAATATCCTTTGGGGTTAACGCAGTGGACACTAGAGTTAGTGCTGCATCAAAATTAGAAGATCAATTTTCTGAGTTTTTTAACGCCAAAGATAATTGGAATATTCTGCCTTCTGTATCATTTGTAAACGTATCAAGATATGTTGGAGACAACTTCTCTTTTGGAGTAACAGGATCTATTAATCGAATTGATAAATGGGTTCAACCTAGAGTTAACAATGCAGATTACACTGTTGTTAATCCTGGTGATTTAGACTATTACGGTGTTGATGCTGTAATAAATTATAGTTTCATGAACTTAATTAAATCTAAATCAATTGACCCATCTATTCACTTTGGTGGAGGTTACACTTGGATAGGTGATGACATTAGTGCAGGAACATTAAATGGAGGTTTAGGTTTAACTTACTGGTTTAATGACTTTGTTGGTTTATCCTACCGTGCTACATACAAACAATCTTTTGAAGATGTTCGTGAAGATATGCCATCTCACATGCAACATTTTGCTGGTCTTTCATTCAAATTTGGAGGTTCAGACAAAGATAATGACGGAATTTATGACAAAGACGATGCTTGTCCAGAAGTTCCTGGTTTAAAACAATTCAACGGTTGTCCTGATACAGATGGTGATGGTATTACAGATGCTAATGATACTTGCCCAGAAATTCCTGGTCCAGTTGAATTCAATGGTTGCCCTGATACTGATGGTGATGGTATTTCTGATAATCTTGACGCTTGTGTTGACGTTGCAGGTTTAAAAGAATTCAATGGTTGTCCAGATACTGACGGAGATGGAACACAAGATAAAGAAGACAAATGTCCTACAGTTGCAGGTCCAAAATCTAACCAAGGTTGTCCACCTCCTCCTCCACCATTAGATGCAGATAAAGACGGTGTGCCAGATTTAGAAGATGCTTGTCCTTTAATTGCTGGTCCAGCTAGCAACAAAGGTTGTCCTGAAGTAACTAAAGCCGTAGAAGAAGAATTAAGAGTTCAAGCTAGAGCAATATTCTTTAACACTGGTAAAGCTACTTTAAGTGATGCTAAAAAAGGTGATAATTCAACTAGATTGGACGCTATCAAAGAAATCTTGAAAAACTACCCTAATGCTAAATTTAGTGTTGAAGGACATACAGATGATGTTGGTAATGATAAATCAAACCAAAAACTTTCTGAAGCTAGAGCTAAAGTTGTTATGGATGCTTTAATTGCAAGAGGTGTTAGTCCAGCTAATTTAACTTCTATAGGATATGGTGAAACTAAGCCAGTAGCTGATAACAAAACTAAAGAAGGTAAAGCTTTAAACAGAAGAACTGAAGTAATATATGTTGGTGGTGTTGATGGAATGAAAATAAACGTCAAATAAAAAAATAAATTATATTTTGAAAAAGCCATTCTTAATTGAATGGCTTTTTTTATTTTTATACAATGCCAAAAAGAACATTCCTTTATCAACTTGCACAAGAAATTTTAATAACTAATTCTGAAAATTTTTCAGAGCTAGTTATTGTTTTACCCAACAAAAGAGCCAAAGTCTTTCTCTTGGAAGAATTAAAAAATTCTCTTGCCAATACTATTTTTGCTCCCGAAATTATTAGCATCGAAGATTTTATTCAAGAAGTGGCTGGAATAAGAAGTATAGACAGTGTTGAACTTTTATTTGAATTTTACGAAGTATATCTTTCAATAACTGAAAAACCAGAACCGTTTGAGACATTTGCCAATTGGGCAAAAACGTTATTACAAGATTTTAATGAAATCGACAGGTATTTATTAGAACCAGATACCATTTTGAAATATCTTGAAAACATCAAAGAAATAGAACATTGGTCTGTTGATATCAATAAAAGAACTGAACTCATTGAAAACTATTTAATCTTTTGGAAAAAACTCCCAGAATATTATCATGCATTTTACAACTATCTACTAAATAAAGGTGTCGGTTATCAAGGTTTGATTTATCGTGAAGCAGTTGAAAATCTGAATCATTTTTCAGAAAATAATACTAACCAGTTTGTTTTCGCTGGTTTTAATGCACTTAATAAAGCCGAAGAGAAAATTATTCAGCATTTATTGGCTTTAGATGTTGCTAAAATCTACTGGGACATTGATGAAACGTTGTTATATGACACTTTTCATGATGCGGGTTTATTTCAACGTCGTTTCAAATCGGAATGGATATATTATAAAACACATCCTTATGAATGGATTGTTAATGATTTTTCAGAAGAAAAGAATATTCAAGTCATAGCTACTTCCAAATCCATTGGGCAAGCAAAAATTGCAGGAAGTATTATAGAAAAACACATTCAAGAAAATAGTTCTAGCTTACAAAATGTTGCCTTGGTACTTGGTGAGGAAAATTTATTGCTGCCAATTTTACATTCTTTACCCGCTAGTGTTGCTGCATTGAACATCACTATGGGATTTACCAGTAAAAACAATCCTGCACAATTGTTGATTTCAAAACTTTTTAAACTACACACCAATGCATTAACAAGAAATGCATCAAGTTATGTGATGTATTATAAAGACGTACTCGATATTTTAACCCATCCATTTATTGAACCTTATTTGAATGCTGATGGTCTAATTTCCATTATTAATAAAAACAATTACACCTTTATTACACATAAAAAACTGGAAGAACTTCATCCTGAAAGCAATGAATTATTTCAATTGTTATTTCAAAAATGGGATAACACTTCGGTTGCCATATTAGAAACTATTTCACAAATTTTACTCCAAATCAAAGCCAATTTGAGTTATGACAATGAAGAAGAAAAAATCACGAATGCTTTTGTATATTCCATTTTCAAAGTCATTAACAAAATGATTTCTTATTTTTCATCTCATCAAAATATAGATGATATCAAAACCTTGCAAGCCATCTACAAACAAGTAATTGACTTGGCAGAAGTGTCTTTTGAAGGTGAACCATTGAATGGACTGCAAATAATGGGAGTTTTAGAAAGTCGTGTGCTTGATTTTGAAACGGTTATCATCACTTCGGTCAATGAAGGCAAATTCCCAGCAGGAAAAAGTAACAATTCTTTTATTCCTTATGATGTCAAAAAAGAATATAAATTACCAACTTTCAAAGAAAAAGATGCTATTTATACCTATCACTTTTATCATTTGTTGCAACGTGCCAAAAACATTTATCTCATTTACAACTCGGATAGCGAAGGATTTGATGCAGGAGAAAAAAGCCGTTTTATCACTCAACTAGAAGTAGAAAAACAACCCAACCACAATTTGTCTTTTCAATATTACAATCCAGATGTGCCTACAGTTGCCAACCAACGTATCATAGTTCCAAAAACAGAAAGTATAATGGTTCGCCTAAAGGAAATAGCAGAACAAGGTTTTTCGCCATCGTCTTTAACGACTTATGTCCGCAATCCAATACAGTTTTATTTTCAGCGCATTTTACGCATTAGAGAAACCGATGAAGTTGAAGAAAACATTGCTGTGAATACGCTTGGAACTATTATTCATGGTGCGCTCGAAGAATTATACAAACCTTTTGTTGGACGACTTCTAACAAGAGTAGCAATTGATGATTGTTTCAAAAAGATTGATATTGAAGTTTTGAACCAATTCAAATTGGTATACAAAGAAGGGGAAATCAAGAAAGGAAGAAATTTATTGGCTTTTGAAGTTGCCAAAAGAAATGTATTTAACTTTTTGAAACTCGAAAAAGAAGGGCTAGAAAATGGTGATGAAGTTCAAATTCTGGCATTGGAAGCCGATTTATGTCAAACTTTGGAACATGCTACATTACCGTTTCCTGTAAAGATTGCTGGGAAAGTGGATAGAATTGAACTTCGCAACGGAAAGATTAGAATTGTAGATTATAAAACTGGAAAAGTAGAACAGAAAAATGTAACGCTCAAAGATTGGACTGGACTTACTGAAGATATCAAAAACGAAAAAATTATTCAAGTGCTGGCGTATACGTTTATGTTTGAAAAAGAAGCCAAAAATCGTGAAATTGAAGCCGGAATTATTTCGTTTAAAAATTTAAAATCGGGATTTTTGCCGTTTACCTTTGAGGAAAATAAAGTAAAAACAACCGTTATTACCCATGAAATTATGGAAAATTATTTGACCCAAATTGTGGATTTACTTCAAGAAGTATTGAATGTGGAAATTCCTTTTGAAGAGAAGATTTAATAGGTTAAACACAAAAAATTTATGGTATAATATTATCTTCATTTAAAAAAAAAATTAATAACATGATAAATCAAAACAATTACTTTACCAATTACCTTAAAAAAGAAGGAGTTACTGTAAGTTTATTAGTTACATTACTAAGTGTTACAATGTTAATTATTGCACTTTTTGGTATTCGTTTTCAAAATAATGCATTAGAATCATTGAGTGGTTTTAGCTTGGTTGTTGAGTTTTTTTATGGAGTGATTATTTCCTTTTTACTAATAAAACAAAAAACAAGGTATTTACATTTAATTCCGTTTTTATTTCTCAATTGGTTTATCGGCTGCTTTTGTACAAATGTCATAATAAACATCTTTGAAAATCTTCCTGTTTGGGTATATATAACAACCTTTACGTTTTGTATTACAAACTTTTTTATTTACTCAAATGAGGAAACTATAAAAAACAAATGGTTTTTTTATTTTATAAATGGAATGAGCTATTTGTTGATACTATATTTTATGATATATCTAATACCAATAATGCCTATTTCATTAATAGGTATTATAGCTCTAGGATTAGGTTTTTATGGTTTGGTTCCTTCCATCGTTTTTTTTGTTCATTTATATACTTTAATTCAAATATTTTCTAAGGAAAAAGCCAAATTAGTTCCTTTCACTATAGGAATTGCTATTGTATTCATTGCTGTTTTTGGATTTGTATTAAAATTAGATTCTGAAAGCCGAAAATTAAGCCAATACAATGTGACAAAATCATTTGATAATGATGAAGATATTCCTAGTTATATTGCTATTTCACAACACATTTCATCTAATATTTTTAATGAAATTCTACTTAAAAAAAACCTTGTTTTTATTGGTTCAAATAATTTCTTTGATTTTGATGGCATTGGTTCTTTAGAACGTAATTCATACAATGAAAGAAAAACACATGACCCATTCATCAATGTGGCATATATATTTACAAAAGATGTTGAGTTAAGTGAAGAAGACCGAATTAATATTTTAAAATCAAATTTTGACAAACGTCTAGAAGCCGAAGAACAATTATGGAGTGGAAATGATTTAATTACAAAGAACATAAAAGAAGATGTAAAAATATATGGTGATGAAAGAATAGCATACACTGAAATCACCATGGATATTGCTTGTAAAGAAGAAACTTGGTCAGACCAAGAAGCAATTTATTCATTTCAATTACCTGAAGGTTCAGTAGCAACATCATTATCTTTATGGGTAAATGGTACTGAAAGAAAAGGAGTGCTTACCACAAAAGAAAAAGCCCAAGCTGCTTATCGAAAAATTGTAAGTATAGAAAACAGAGATCCATCATTAATGCAATGGAAAGAAGGAAATAGAATTGTTGTTCGAGTTTTTCCAATAAATTATTCAACACCTAGAACTTTTAAATGCGGATTTACAACTCCATTATTAGTTGACAATAAACAAATGAAATATCAGAGTTTAAAAATTACTGGTCCAAATATTTCTAATGCATCAACTATTTCTAGATTACAAATTGATGGCGCCAAAGAATATAAAACCAGCAAAGATTTTACATTGAATGGAAAATATTTTATCAATGAGTCGGAAGGTCTTGATGATTGGGAAATTAATTTACCTATAAACAATAATGCTTTTGGCAAATCATTTATTTGGAAAGAAAAAAAATATAGTATAAATCCAACTGAAAAAATTGCTGTAAAATATAACCCAACTGAAATTATTTTAGATCTAGATAGCTCATGGACTTTAAATGAAATTAAACCATTTATAGAGCAAAATAATTTAAGCTGTTTTGTTTATCTAGATCATCAAAAACAAAAAATAGATTTATCAAATTACAAAAGCCTATTGCCATTATTTGAAAATCTGCATTACTCATTATTACCTCTTTTTGAAATTAAAGAAAATGATTTAATTATCATAAAATGCGGTTCCTTTTCGGCAAATTTTGAAGAGCTCAATGGGTCAAAATATTTAGAAAAAATAAAAGCAAAAACAATACAAAAAAATTTACATGTAATTAATATTTCTAATGAAATTAATCCGTTTTGGCAAACCATAAAGGAACAAAAATATGTTTCCTACATCCAAACCGATTTAAAAGAAGCTGCTAAATTAATCCAGGAACAAAAGTTTTTAACTTATAAAAAAGCGGATGATTTAGTAAATATTGAACCGGCAAATATTGCAATTATTGAAACAAAAAAAGGAATTAATGATATTCAAAACGGTTCTAGTCACTTGTTTCGATTATATGCTTTTGGTAAAGTAATGGCAGAGCAAGTTAAAATTCAAGGTGATTCCATTTCTTTAAATAAATATGTTGCTTTAGCTACTGAATCAAATATAGTTTCCCCTGTTTCCTCACTTATAGTTCTTGAAACAGATAATGATTATAAAAATAATGCAATTGAAAAAAACATCAATACTCTTGGAAACGCTTCAATTAATGACAAACCAGCATCTCCTCTACCTTATAAAGGTGTTTTATTAATGTTAGCATTATTGTTAGGATTTAGTTTTTTCTACAGAAAACAAAAAGAAGCAAAATAATAAATATCTAATCTTAACTCATAAGTTAAGTTTAGTGTCTCTGTGATTTTATGGCTATTCCATATGAGGAGAAAGTGTGATTTCCAACCACAAAGAACACTAAGTTTTTTCACAAAGAACACAAACTTGGTGAACCTTGTGCATCCATCGTGGCTTTGTGTCTATACCTTCCTTAAAAATTCCACTAAAACTTGCTTCAATTCCTTTTCATTTTCAATGTGCGACATGTGTCCATCGGGAAAAGTGGTTAATTTGACTTTGGTTGCTTCTATCTGGTCGATGTTTTCTTCAAAATTTAATACTCCATCTTTTTGACCTAAAACCAATTGGATTGGATAAGGTGCAAAATGCAGCAATACTTCACGGTCTTTTCTAATTTTCATGCCTTCGAGTGCGGCCACAATTCCTTGTAAGGGTGTTTTGAGTGCTTCACCTTTTACTTTTTCAATTTCTGTGGCGAGACGTTCGCGGTTGTCTTCACTAAAAAGATTCGCAATACTCATGCTTACAAAAGCGCCATAATTTTGTTTTACGACAACTATAGCTCGGTCTCTATTCACTTTTTTCTCTTCGCTATCGGCGCGAGAAGTAGAATTTAAAAGGAACAAACCTTTGACATAATCAGGAAATAATTCGGCAAAAGCCAAAGCAATATAACCGCCCATAGAATGACCAACCAACACCACTTTCCTTACTCTTAAAAACAACAACAACGCATAAAGCATATCGGCCTGATCCTCCATAGCGTGAACATAGCCCAAACATTCGGTTTCGCCATGACCTAATAAATCGATAGTGATTACTCGGTGTTTCTTAGCCAATTCAGGAATAAAAGCGTTCCACATGGATTTGTTTTCCAAAAAACCATGTAGCAAAACCACAGCAGTTCCTTTACCTTGGTCGGTATAAGATATTTTGATGTTTTTATAAAGAAGTTGGTTTTTCATTTTTACAAAAAATAGTTTCTAACTGGAAATCCTCAAATTATTTTTTCACAAAATTTTTCATTTCTACAAAAGAAAGTTTATACTAGTTACTACCGTCATGAGGTTGCTTCGCTAATTCGAGCATAGCTCTCGAGTCCTCCTTTGTCGGAATGAAACTTGAGTGATCAATCAAAAACTACTTTGCTTTTTTCTGCTGTAACTTCCATCGAAACTTGTCGTCCAAAAATTAAGGCGCGATTATCGCGAATGTGTCCCGCTGGAAAATTATAAATTATCGGAATGTTCAATCCTTTAATCGAATCTTCAATGATTTCCAAAGCATTTCTTCCCCAGGGAATTTCATTGTCTTTCATGTCGGTCATTGCGCCAACAATAATTCCTTTCAAACTACTCAAACATCCGTTGCGTTTTAGATTCATCATCATTCTGTCAATGTGATATAAATACTCATCCAAATCTTCAATAAAAAGTATTTTTTCACTACAATCAATCGCCGATTCTGAACCTAATAAGCTGTATAAAATAGATAGATTCCCGCCAACCAATTCTCCTTTGGCTTTGCCTTTGTGGTTTAAGGCGTCGCATTCTAAAGTATAACGTAATGTGTCTCCAAACAAGGCCGCACACAAAGAATTCTTTGCCTCATCTGTTGCTCTTGCTATAGAAACTGCCATAGTGCCATGAATAGACTCTATCCCCATTCGGTTTAAATGACTGTGTAAAACGGTTACATCACTAAAACCAATTATCCATTTTGGATGTTGTTTGAATTTAGTAAAATCTAACTTATCAATAATTTTTACGGTGCCATAACCCCCACGAACACACCAAATCGCTTTGATGTTTGGGTTGTCCATTTGTTCCTGAAAATCATCTGCTCGTTGGTCATCAGTACCGGCTAATTGGTAATAATCTAATCCAATTGTTTTTCCAATTTTTACATTCAAACCCCATCCTTCTAGTAAGTCAATGGTTGGTTTTAAATTGTCATCAATATTTTTGCGAGCAGTACAAACGATGGCAATCGTGTCGCCTTTTTTTAGATAAGCTGGTGTAATCATCTTTTTTTGAGAATGAATATTATGTAAGAATAAAGAAAATAGAATATAGAGAATAGGTTTTTTCACTTTTGGGTTTAGAAATTGTGTTACAAATATAGAATTATTGTTCTGTTTTCTATAGTTTCTAGCCCAGATTGAAGTGGCATCCTTTTTATTTGTATTGCCACTGTCCCGAAGTTTCGGTATAAACCCGAGGCAATACAAATAAAAAGATAGAGCGGAAAGCTGGAAATAGCTCCGAATAAATTGCTTATTTTTGTGGTTTATTTAGAAAAACAATCATGTTAGAAAATCCAACCCGAGGCAAAGCCGAATTGAGAGAAGCTAAACGATATACCATTACAGCAGCGTTACCCTACACAAATGGTCCAATTCACATAGGCCATTTGGCTGGAGTTTATGTGCCAAGTGATATTTATGCGCGCTATTTGCGTTTGCAAGGAAAAGATGTGGCGTTTATTTGCGGAAGCGATGAACACGGAGTTGCTATCTCTATGAAAGCTAAAAAAGAAGGCATTACTCCTCAACAGGTTATTGATAAATATGACGGAATTATTCGTCGATCGTTTATTGATTTCGGAATTTCGTTTGATAATTATTCCAGAACCTCATCTAAAATTCATCATGATACGGCTCAGGATTTTTTCAGAAAATTATACGACCATAATGATTTTATTGAAGAAGTTACCGAGCAATTGTATGATGCTAAAGCAGACCAGTTTTTGGCCGATAGATTCGTAACCGGAACGTGTCCAAAATGCGACAATCCAGAAGCGTATGGCGACCAATGCGAACGTTGTGGCTCGACTTTGAATGCAACAGATTTGATTAATCCAAAATCAACAATTACAGGTGAAATTCCGATTTTAAAATCAACTAAACATTGGTTTTTACCATTGGATAGATACCAAGATTTTTTGACCCAATGGATTTTAGTTGACCACGCCAAAGACTGGAAAGCCAACGTATTGGGTCAAGTAAAATCGTGGTTAGATGACGGATTGAAACCTCGTGCGGTAACTCGCGATTTAGATTGGGGAATTGATGTGCCGCTTGATGGTGCTGAAGGGAAAAAATTGTATGTGTGGTTTGACGCACCCATTGGTTATATTTCCTCGACAAAAGAATGGGCTGCTAGGGAAGGAAAAGATTGGAAGCCGTATTGGAAAGATGCCGACACCAAATTAGTGCACTTCATCGGAAAAGACAATATTGTTTTTCACTGCATCATTTTCCCAGCGATGTTAAAAGCGGAAGGAACCTATATTTTACCGGATAATGTTCCGGCAAATGAGTTTCTGAATTTAGAAGGAAACAAACTTTCCACTTCCAAAAATTGGGCAGTTTGGTTGCATGAATATTTACTAGATTTTCCAGATAAACAAGACGTTTTGCGTTATGTTTTGACAGCCAATGCGCCAGAAACGAAAGATAACGATTTTACTTGGAAAGATTTTCAGGCGAGAAACAATAATGAGTTGGCGGCAGTTTTTGGTAATTTTATCAATCGAGTTGTGGTGTTAACCCATAAATATTATAACGGAATTGTTCCGTCGCCAAATGAATTTACCGAAGTTGACGAAAAAACTTTGGCCGAATTAAAAGCGTATCCTGCGGTGATTTCTTCCTCAATTGAAAGGTATCGATTTAGAGAAGCACAAGGTGAACTAATGAATGTAGCTCGATTAGGAAATAAATATCTCGCCGATGAAGAACCATGGAAAATGGTGAAAACTGATCCCGAAAGAGTAAAAACACAAATTTATGTGGCGTTGCAAATTGCATCAGTTTTAACCACATTATGTGAGCCATTTTTACCGTTTACTTCTAAAAAACTGACTAAAATTTTAAACATTGAAGTTAACAATTGGAATTTGGAATTTGATAATTGGAATTTAACCAAAGCTGGTCACCAAATTGGAGGTCCTGACGTTTCGGGAGAAGTATTATTTGCTCAAATAGAAGATTCCGAAATACAAAAACAAATAGACAAACTAGAAGCGACTAAAAAAGCTAACGTTATGGAGAACCAAGTAACAGAACCACAAAAACCAACTGCAACTTTTGAAGATTTCAGCAAACTGGATTTGCGTGTAGGAACGATTATCGAAGCCGAAAAAATGCCTAAAGCCAACAAACTTTTAGTTTTAAAAGTGGATACTGGAATTGATGTACGAACAATTGTTTCGGGAATTGCGGAATATTTTTCACCCGAAGAAGTTATTGGAAAACGCGTTACAGTTTTTGTGAATTTAGCACCGAGAGCATTGCGAGGTGTGGAAAGTCAAGGAATGATTTTAATGACCAATGATAAAGATGGGAAATTGGTTTTCGTCAATCCGGAAACTTCGTCTTCGCTCAGTACAAGTTCAGATGGAGTTGAGAATGGGGCTTTGATTAGTTAAAAAATTATTTATATCCTAAAATTAAAAATACATTTACCATGAGAAAGATCATAACTTTATCTTTAATTATATTTTCAATTGTAACAAATGCTCAAAATGATTTTTTTTCAAACAAAAGACTAATTTTAAGTTTAAAAAATGAAATCAATCAATCAGTTACAAATTTAACTCAAATAGAAAAATTAAAATTTTTATTTGATAATTACACCATAAATACAATAAAACCGCTTGACATTAGTAGAACAAATGTCCTTAATGGAAGGCCTATACTTGTAATTTTTAATGAGCCAATAAATATTGAAAAAATTATACAGAAATTAAAAGACACTAATTTATTCGATTATGTTGAACCCGACTTTATGGTATCTGGTTCTGGGAACAAAAATGAAGAAAATATTAAATTTGATATCAGTTTAAAACCATACGCTAGTACAATTCCAAATGATCAATTTTTTTTTAGACAATGGGGCTTACATAACAACGGTTCTTTTACACTTAGTCCATCTTTAGTAGATGCAGATGTAGATATGATTGAAGCTTGGGATATAACAACGGGAAGTCCGAATATAAAAATGGCCGTGATTGATACTGGAATTAGAATGAACCATCCTGAATTTTCCGGAAGATTTTTCTCTAATTCTAGTGAAACGATAAATGGATTAGATGATGATGGTAATGGTTATGTTGATGATATAAATGGTTGGGATTTTGTGAATAACGACAATAATCCAACTGACGATCAAGGACACGGGACTAATGTTACGGGTATTGCTATGGCCAATGCTAACAATAATATTGGGTATGCAGGTGTAGATTGGAACTGTAAACTTTTGCCTATAAAAGTATTAGACTTTAACAATTCAGGTTTTAATTCAAATATAATTGCATCTATATATTATTCAATAGATAGAAATGTAGATTTAATAAGCATATCCATAGGTAGTTCTGGATTTTCTACTGCATATCAAAATGCAGTAAATCAAGCTTATTCTCAAAATATACCAATAATTGCTTGTATGATGAATTTTAATAATAATACTTCTTATTTTCCAGCTGCTTTTAATAACACAATAGCCGTTGGATCCACCAACCCAAATGACAATAGAACAGTTCCTTTTTTTTGGAGTTCGACAAGTGGAAGTAATTATGGAAACCATATCGATGTTGTTGCGCCAGGAAACTATATTTATGGATTATCACACACATCTAATTCGGGATATGAAACATATTGGGGTGGTACATCTCAAGCAACTCCACTTGTATCAGGCATTGTAAGCCTAATGTTGTCGTTAAATCCAAATCTAACCGTTGACCAAATTAATATTATTCTAAGAAATACAGCCGAAGACCAAATAGGAAACCCTTTAGAAGACACTTTTGGTTGGGACCAGTATTATGGAGCAGGAAGAGTGAATGCTTTCAATGCCCTTTCTTACGTTCAAAGTTTATCTAATGAAGATATAATTTATAATGAAGATATTAAAATTTATCCCAATCCAGTAAAAGAAAGATTAAATTTCAAGTCTTCTGTAAACCCTAGTAATTTCAACATTTCAATTCATGACATTATAGGAAGACTTGTCAAAGATTATTATGACGTAAATGATTTTATTGATGTTTCACAATTAAAAAATGGAGTTTATATCTTAAGTATTAATTATGATAAGAACAAAATAATTAAAAAATTCATCAAAGAATAATTCTTAACTGAAAATATGAACCTAAAAGTAATTGCTTTCGATGCTGATGACACTCTCTTTGTCAACGAACCCTATTTTCAGGAAGTAGAAGAGAAATTTTGTGCTTTGATGAGTGATTATTTATCTCATCAAGGATTATCACAGGAATTATTCAGAACTGAAATCGAAAATTTAGAGTTGTATGGCTATGGAATCAAAGGGTACATTCTTTCGATGATAGAAGCGGCTATGCGCATTTCCAACAATACTATTTCAATCGAAATAATTGAAAAAATTATTGAACACGGGAAAGAATTGCTCCAAAAACCAATTGAATTATTGGATGGCGTTGAGGAAACGTTGGCGCAACTTCATGGAAAATATAAATTAATTGTTGCCACCAAAGGCGATTTGAAAGACCAACAAAGCAAGTTGCATCGTTCTGGTTTGGGACATTATTTTCATCATATAGAAGTGATGGCGGACAAACAAGAAATCAATTACCAAAAATTGTTGAAGCGTTTGGAAATTAAGCCCAGCGAATTTTTTATGATTGGCAATTCGCTTAAATCCGATGTGTTGCCCGTTTTGGGAATTGGTGGTTATGCTGTTCATATTCCGTTTCACACCACCTGGGAACACGAAAAAATAAGTCACAATGTGGAGCATCCCAACTTTAATACTTTGGAAAAAATATCGGATGTGTTGCACATTTTACTTTAAATAACAAAAGCGACAAAACCTTTCGCTTTGTCGCTTTATAATTAAAAAGATAAATCAATTATTTTCCCATTAAAAGAATATCATTGACAACTACTTCGGTAATGTAGCGTTTGTTGCCGTCTTTATCATCATAACTACGGTGAGTAAGTTTCCCTTCTATGGCAATTTCTTTGCCTTTGGTAACATACTTTTCGATGATTTCGGCTACTTTTCCCCAAGCAGTAACTTTGTGCCATTCGGTTTGTTCTACTTTATCCCCTTTGTCATTGATGTAATAATCATTGGTAGCGATAGTGATGTTGGCTAGTTTTTTCCCTCCGTCAAAAGTTTTGATTTCTGGTTCTTGTCCTACGTGACCGATTAACTGTACTTTGTTTTTCATTGCATTCATGGCGTTTAAAATTTAAATGTTATTGTTAAAATTATTTTTGTTGTTTGAAATGGTTGTGTCAAATCAACGATGCAAAGTTGTGGCAGTTGGCAAAA
>Ga0208853_1000157_pt1 | contig 20038 bp, 16 predicted proteins | sample LakMenEpi03Oct11_FD_150667 | JGI IMG/M metagenome (GOLD analysis project Ga0208853, IMG submission 150667) | Freshwater microbial communities from Lake Mendota, WI - 03OCT2011 deep hole epilimnion (SPAdes) | ecosystem: Environmental > Aquatic > Freshwater > Lake > Epilimnion/Euphotic zone ... | reverse complement strand
GCAATAGTATAACCCAAAACTATTACTGGAGCAGAAGAATTAGATTCAGATTCGTTAAAAAATCGCCCTTTGTTGATTTCCATTCTTTGAATAGCAGCAAACTCATAGGTTACTGGAACAACATTGACACTTGAAACAGATTTCCCTTCATGTTTTACACTTTCGCTAGAAAACATAAAATATTGATAACAAACATCCTCAACATTTTTTAAAGATGCCTTTAAATACTGGAATTCTTCATAATTCATATCAGGAAACTGTTCTCTCTTCCATCTTGGAATATCAGTTGGTCCAAATGATCGACTTGTTAAATAAATTGTGTTTTTGTCTAAAGAACTTAAATCTCCTTTAATCTTTTTGTCTAAAGAATCAACTGCTGCTAAAACCGCAATAATGGTAAAAATACCAATAGTCACTCCCAAAAGCGACAACATAGTACGCAATTTGTTATTGCGCAAAGCATTCATTGCAAAGGCAAAACTTTCTTTCAATAAACGAAGATAAAATAACATCTACTAGTTTTTAGGATGCGTAAATTTCATGAAAATAATCTGAAATCGCTAACATTTTAATGACTGTTTATAGGTGTAATAAAATAAAATTTTGTTACAGTTCTTTCTTGAATTTTGCAATCAAAAAAACTACTTTTGTTTGCTTAAATATTCCTGTTTGCAGACAGCCATAATACACACTACATGACAACTACAAAAACAATCAAATCGGCACTGATTTCAGTCTTTTCAAAAGAGGGTTTAGAACCAATTGTTCGAAAACTACACGAACAAAATGTGACTATTTATTCTACTGGCGGAACAGAAGAATTTATCAATAATCTAGGAATTCCGGTAGTTCCTGTTGAAGAAGTTACCTCATATCCATCCATTCTTGGCGGAAGAGTAAAAACGTTGCATCCGAAAATCTTTGGTGGAATCTTAAACCGTCAAGACAACGAAACGGATGTGCAACAAATGCGAGAATTTGAAATCCCGCAACTCGATTTAGTGATTGTTGATTTATACCCTTTTGAAAAAACAGTTGCCTCAGGAGCAAGTGAAGCGGATATTATTGAAAAAATTGACATTGGTGGAATTTCGTTAATACGAGCAGCCGCAAAAAACTTTAAAGATACCGTTATTGTAGCTTCAGTCAATGAATATTCCATGTTGTTAGAGTTGATTTCTTCGCAAAACGGCGAAACAACATTAGAACAAAGAAGACTTTTAGCAACAAAAGCGTTCCATGTTTCTTCGCATTATGACACAGCAATTTTCAACTATTTCAATACAGATGAATCGTATTTTAAAACTAGTATAGCCGATGGTCAAATATTGAGATATGGCGAAAATCCGCATCAAAAAGGATTTTTCTTTGGCGAATTTGATAACATGTTTACCAAATTACACGGCAAAGAATTATCGTATAACAATTTACTAGACGTTGATGCAGCGGTAAATCTGATTTTAGAGTTCAAAAACAATGAACCAACATTTGCCATTTTAAAACACAACAACGCTTGCGGTTTGGCCACAAGAAAAAACATCAAAGATGCTTATTTGGCAGCTTTATCCTGTGATCCAACTTCCGCTTTTGGTGGGGTTTTGATTGCTAACTCCAACATAGATTTGGCTACAGCCAAAGAAATAAATTCGCTTTTTTGTGAAGTTGTGATTGCTCCTGAATTTGATAAAGAAGCAGTGGCAATTTTATCTGAAAAGAAAAACAGGATTATTTTAGTACAACATGCCGTTGAATTGCCTCAACGTCAAGTGAGAACATGTTTGAATGGCTTCTTAGTCCAAGACAAAAACAACATTACTGACGCTAAAGACCATTTAAAAGTAGTTACAAATACTTCACCAACAGCTCAAGAAATAGACGATTTATTATTCGCCTCTAAAATTTGTAAAAATACGAAATCAAACACGATTGTTTTTACTAAAAATAGTACTTTATTGGCATCAGGAACGGGTCAAACTTCCAGAGTCGATGCTTTGAAACAAGCGATTGAAAAAGCAACAACTTTTGGTTTTGATTTAAAAGGTGCAGTAATGGCAAGCGATGCTTTTTTCCCTTTTCCCGATTGTGTCGAGATAGCTCATAACGCAGGAATCACTGCTGTAATTCAGCCCGGTGGCTCGATAAAAGATGAATTGAGTATTAATTTTTGCAATGAAAATAAAGTTGCAATGGTATTTACAGGAACACGTCATTTTAAACATTAATTTGTTTAACTTTGAGCGTTAAAATTTTATAAACGTTAAACCCTACAAAAACCTATGGGATTTTTTGATTTCATGACCGAGGACATCGCCATTGACCTTGGTACCGCAAACACTCTGATAATACACAACGATAAAGTTGTCATTGATAGCCCATCAATTGTTGCTAGAGATCGAATATCGGGAAAAATTATTGCTGTTGGAAAAGAAGCCAACATGATGCAAGGAAAAACTCATGAAAATATAAAAACCATACGCCCATTGAAAGATGGGGTTATTGCCGATTTTGATGCGTCTGAAAAAATGATTAGCATGTTCATCAAAAGCATTCCGGCCTTGAAGAAAAAAATGTTTACACCAGCCCTTCGAATGGTGGTTTGCATTCCATCTGGAATTACAGAAGTAGAAATGCGTGCGGTAAAAGAAAGCTGTGAACGTGTAAACGGAAAAGAAGTATACTTAATTCACGAACCCATGGCTGCAGCCATTGGAATTGGTATCGATATTATGCAACCAAAAGGAAACATGATTGTAGATATAGGTGGTGGAACTACAGAAATTGCTGTTATTGCCTTAGGCGGAATTGTTTGTGATAAATCAGTTAAAATTGCTGGTGATGTTTTCACCAACGATATTGTGTACTACATGAGAACGCAACACAACTTATTTGTGGGTGAAAGTACCGCGGAGAAAATCAAAATCACTATTGGAGCAGCTACAGACGATTTGGAAACACCACCAGATGACATGTCCGTTCAAGGGCGAGATTTGTTAACTGGAAAACCAAAACAAGTAGAAGTATCCTACAGAGAAATAGCCAAAGCTTTAGACAAATCTATCCAACGTATTGAAGATGCTATCATGGAGACTTTATCACAAACACCACCTGAATTAGCAGCCGATATTTATAACACAGGAATTTATCTTGCCGGTGGAGGTTCGATGCTGAGGGGATTAGACAAACGTATTTCTCAAAAAACAGATTTACCAGTTTACATAGCCGAAGATCCATTGAGAGCCGTAGTTCGCGGTACTGGAATGGCACTTAAAAACATACCAAGATTCAGAAGCATATTATTAAAATAGAAATTCCAATAATAGAAAATCCAAATTCCAAATTTTTGACACATTTATGTTATTTGGAATTTGGATTTTAAGATTTTATACTTTTTAAACGATGCAGCAAATAGTTAATTTTATACTTAAAAACAGTAATCGTTTACTGTTTTTGCTGCTTTTGGTTATATCATTATCATTAACTATTCAATCACATTCCTATCATAAAAGCAAAATGATTAGTTCTGCTAATTTTTTTACAGGCGGCATTTATGAAAAAGTAAATAACATTGATGAGTATTTTAGTTTAAGAGCTCAAAATGATGAGTTGGCTCTTGAAAACGCCAGATTGAAATCACTTTTATTCAATCAAAAAGACACTACAAAATTACCCGAAATAGATACTATAAAAGGAGTAAAAAAAACAGATATTATCGTTTCAAAAGTTATTAGAAATTCCTATAGTGCTTTCGAAAATTATCTAACTATAAATAGTGGTGCTGCTTCTGGAATAAAACCAAATATGGGTGTAATAAACAGTGCGGGAATTATAGGTATTATTGACAATACTTCAAAAAACTATGCTACAATTATCAGTATCTTGAATGTCAAATCTCAAATCAATGCTAAGATAAAAAAATCGAATCATTTTGGTTCATTGGTTTGGAATGCAAAAAGTACTGGATTTGTTCAATTAATAGACGTGCCAAGACTCGCTGGTGTTCGCAAAGGGGATACTATTGTAACAGGTGGACAATCAATAATTTTCCCAGAAAACATTGGTATTGGTACTATTGACAAAGTATATATTGATAACGTAACCAATTACTACACTTTGGATATAAAATTGTTTAATGATATGACAAACTTAGGACATGTCTATATTATTAAAAACAAAGATGCTGAAGAAATATCCAATTTAGAAAGTCAGACCAAGAAAAATGAATAGTGCTTTATTAGAAAATAGTGCCCGATTTATCTTGTTGCTAGCTGCACAAGTTTTGATATTCAACAGAATTGATCTTTTTGGATATATCAATCCATTTCCTTATATATTATTTATAATTCTTTATCCTGTTAACGGAAATAAATCAGGATTATTGTTGGCTAGTTTTTTCTTAGGTATATTGATGGATATGTTTTGTAATTCTGGAGGTGTTCATGCTGCTGCTTGTATTGTGTTAGCTTATTTTAGACCTTCAATATTTAAATTTTCCTTCGGATTAAGTTATGAATATCAAACCGTTAAATTAAATGATATTTTGACACCCGAAAGGTTTTCATTTATTTTAATTGCAGTGGTCATTCACCATAGTGTTTTATTTATACTAGAGGTTTTTAAAATTAGTTTACTCATAGATATTTTACTGCGCACAGTTTTAAGTACACTATTTACAATCATTACTTGTATTATCATAATCTATATTATAAAACCGGGTAAACGATGAGAAAAGTATTATTACCTACAATAATTTTCATTGCCACAATTTTACTAGTTATTCGGCTTTTTTACTTACAAGTAATTGATAATACTTTATTGGCCAAGTCAGACAATAATGCCATAAAAATTAAATATGATTATCCAGAAAGAGGTTATATTTATGATAGAAATGGTAAACTCTTAGTGGCTAATCAACCTTCCTATGATATCATGGTTATTCCTAGAGATGTAAAAAATTTGGATACTACTGAATTCTGTTCATTACTTAAAATAACAAAAGAGGATTTCCTAAAAAAGATTGCTAAAGCAAAAGTATACAGCCCAAGACTTCCTTCTGTTTTTTTGGCACAACTCAACAAAAAAGAATATGCTGCCTTTCAAGAAGTTCAACGAAAGTTTAAGGGTTTTTATATCCAAAAACGTTCTTTAAGAGATTACCAGGTTAGCGTAGGTGCTAATATTTTTGGATTTATTACTCAGGTTAATGATAAAATAATTAAAAAAAATAAGTACTATAACAGCGGAGATTTAATTGGCAGACAAGGTGTTGAGGAAAGTTATGAGGATATTTTACGAGGTGTAAAAGGTGTAAAATACATTCAAAAAGACAAATACAACCGCGATATTGGTTCTTATAAAGAGGGGAAATTTGATACTATTGCTGTACAAGGAAAAGATATTAATCTAACCATAGATGTTGATTTACAAAAATATGGTGAAGAGTTAATGATTAATAAACGAGGTGGAATTGTTGCCATTGACCCAAAAACTGGAGAAATACTAGCTTTGGTAACCGCACCATCTTATGATCCTGCTATATTGGTAGGCAGACAACGGTCTAAAAATTATACCATGTTATATCATGATTCAATTGCAAAACCACTATACGACAGAGGACTTTTAGCTGAATATACACCAGGTTCGCCATTCAAAATACTAACAGGATTAGTTGGATTACAAGAACGTGTCATTGATGAAAACACCTCTTTTGTATGCCATCACGGGTTTAGTTATGCTCGCGGGAGATTTATGAAATGCCACGACTCTGGAGTTTCGGTATTGCATAATGGTTTTTACAATTCTTGCAACACCTATTTCGCCAATGTTTACATGCGAACAATAAATAAATATGTTAAACCATCTGATGGAGTTGATGTTTGGAGTAACCATCTAAAAAGCTTTGGTCTTGGTCAATTTATGGGTTATGATTTACCAACAGGTAAAAAAGGTAATCTTCCTACCTCCAAAACGTATAAAAAAATGTATCCTGGTTGGGGTTGGGATAGTAAAACGATTGTTTCTAATGCAATAGGACAAGGAGAAGTTTTAATGACACCTATTCAGTTAGCCAATATGATTGCTATAGTTGCTAATCGTGGTTATTACTACACACCACATATTATTAAAAAAATTAAAGGACTTCAAATTGACAAAAAATTTAGAACAAAACATGTCACAACAGTCGATAAAAAGTATTTTGAACCTGTAATTAGTGGTTTGTTTGATGTTTATAATTTAGGAACAGCAAGAGGATTGAATGTAGAGGGAATTGATATTTGTGGAAAAACAGGAACCGCAGAAAACTATGCGAAGATTAATGGTAAAAGGGTAAAACTTCAGGATCATTCCATTTTTGTAGCTTTTGCTCCAAAAGACAATCCAAAAATAGCTATAGCAGTATTTGTTGAAAATGGATATTGGGGAGCAAGATGGGCTGGACCAATTACAAGTTTGATGATTGAAAAATACATCAAAAGAAAAATCACTAGAAAGGATTTAGAAAAAAGAATGTTAGAAGGAAGTCTTCAAGCAGAATATAATAAATACATAGCAAATCCGATAAGAGATACGCTAATTAATACCAATACTACCACAATTGTAAAAGAAAAATTGCCAATAAAAAAAGAAAACGAAATTAAATCAACTGATACAACTGGGAATTAATTTCTACAATTTATGAAAAATCAAAGTGTAACTAATAATCTTGACTGGATAAGCGTTGTAATCTACTTTATCTTGCTAATAATGGGATGGCTCAACATTTATTCCTCCTCTTTATCGACGATAGATCAAGAAACTTCAATATTTGATTTCTCACAAATCTATGGTAAACAGTTCCTTTTCATTGTACTGACTATTCCTTTAATTTTTGTCATTCTATCTGTTGACGGAAAATTTTACGAAAAATTTTCCAGCGTTTTCTATATCATAGGTTTATTGTCTTTGGCTGGTTTGTTTGTTTTTGGGAAAACCGTTAAAGGACAGGCAAATTGGTATTCCTTTGGAGCTTTTGGGCTGCAGCCATCTGAATTTGTCAAAGCAGCAACAGCACTTGCTCTCGCAAAATATCTTAGTGATGTTCAAGTTAATCTTAAAGATTTCAAACAACAATTACAAGCATTAGCCATAGTGGCGTTACCTATTTTGCTTATCCTTCCTCATGATCCAGGAAGCGCCCTTATTTATAGTGTATTTATTTTAGTATTGTATAGGGAAGGTTTGCCTTCATGGTATGTTTGGACTGGATTTATAGCTTTAATTTTATTTATATTGGCTTTAATTATAAAACCGCTAGTTTTAATTGGAATTGCTTTAGCTGTTATTATTTTTGTGTATTTCAGAAGTAGGTTAATCAATCGCAATTGGGTACTTAGCAGTATAGTATTTGTTATGATAGGCGGATTTGTATTTTCGGTTGATTATGTCTTTGAAAATGTGTTTAAACAACATCATCGTGATCGTTTCAATATTCTTCTAGGGAAAGAAGTGGACATGAAAGGTATTGGTTATAATACAAATCAATCAGAAATCGCCATCGGTTCTGGCGGATGGTTTGGAAAAGGGTATTTAGAAGGCACTCAAACAAAAGGCGGATTTGTCCCTGAACAGCACACTGATTATATTTTTACAACTGTAGGAGAAGAATGGGGATTTTTAGGTTCGCTTATTGTAATTTCACTTTTTGTAATCTTAATAATTAGAATTATTTACCTCTCCGAAAGACAAAAAACTAAGTTTAGTCGAGTCTACGGCTATTGTGTCGCTGGAATTTTATTCATTCATTTCTTTGTAAATATTGCTATGGTGGTTGGTATTTTCCCAACTATTGGAGTGCCATTGCCTTTCTTTTCCTATGGTGGTTCGGGGCTTTGGGGATTTACTATTTTACTTTTTATCTTCCTCAAAATGGATGCTAATAAGGTAAATGAATGGTAAATAATCATCAAAAAAATGCCCTAAGTCTATTTATTTACTTAGGGCATATTTATTTTTAATTGAAACCGATTACGATTTTACTAACTTTTCCTTTTTTACTTTTGAAGATAATCCTTTTTTATTTTCGGATTGTAAGTCATTTAAAATATGAATGGCTTCCTCTATATAAATATCCTTTGACAAACTTTCATGCCATCTATCTCTTTTCTCTTTAAGTACGGAATCATTGTTCATACTCTCAATTTCATAAGGAAGCGATTTAAATTCGAAAGCATTTTTATAATCAACTATGGATTTATATTTTTTGTTTTTATCCTCGAGTGATTTCTGCTCTGCTTTAAATTTATCAATATTCAAACTATAAACATTTTCTTTATTTCTTTCATCTAACCATTTTGCATTTTCATCTATCAATTTCATTTGTGCATTATTTTTCATTCTTGTTTTACTTTCTGCTATGGCTAAATCAAAATTGTTTTGTTTATCCCAAATTTTAAAATCGGCTGGATCAATTTTATCCCATGGCATGGCATTATCAATATCACGTTCGCCCATTTTTAAATAAGAATATTTGTCTGGAATAGCAATATCGCTTTTCACTCCTTCTAACTGAGTTGATCCTCCATTTATTCTATAGAATTTTTGAGTTGTAGTTTTTAGCGCTCCCAAATCTCCGTAAGTACTACCCCGAACAAATTGATTTAAATCTATAACGTTTTGTACTGTTCCTTTTCCATAGGATTGTTTACTTCCAATAATGACTCCGCGTTTGTAATCTTGAATAGCTGCTGCTAAAATTTCTGAAGCCGAAGCCGAAAATTCATTGATCATGACTACAAGTGGTCCATCCCACTGCACTTTTATGTCTCTATCATAAAGCACTTCTTTTTTTCCTGCTGCCGATTTAATTTGAACAATTGGTCCTTGCTCTATAAACAAACCAGCAATATCAACAACAGTTTTCAAAGAACCACCACCATTATCTCTTACGTCCATCACAATTCCTTGAACACCTTCATTTTTCAATCTTTCCACCTCTATAGCCACATCTTTTCCAGCATCACGACTGTTTATATCTTCAAAATTGATATAAAACTTAGGCAAATAAATCACGCCATATTTAAATCCATCTTTTTCAACAATACTCGATTTAACATACGTTTCTTCAATTTCTACTTCGTCTCTAATAATAGTAATCACTTTTATCGTGCCATCTGTTTTCTTAACTGTCAAACGAACTTCTGTCCCTTTTGGACCTTTTATCTTTTTAACAACATCATCCAAACGCATTCCAACTACATCAACAGGTTCAGCATCACCTTGAGCAACTTTTAAAACCATATCGCCCGATTCTAATTGTTTTCCTCTCCAAGCTGGACCACCAGAAATTAATTCTGATATTTCTGTAAAATCCCCTTTCTTTTGTAATCTAGCGCCAATGCCTTCCAATTTTCCACTCATACTAACGTCAAATCGCTCTTTTTCACTTGGTGCCATATAGGAAGTATGTGGGTCAAAACGTGAAGCAATAGCATTTACATATACTGAAAACCAATCTTCTCTATTTAAATCAGCAATAAAATTAAAATTGTCATTCAAAGAATTTAGAGTACTTTCTCTTGTTTCTTTTTCTAATTGTTGAAATGTTTTTGGCTCTGATTTTTTAATTGCCTCTTTATTTTTAAGCTTATCCTCTTCCAGTTTTTGCTTCTCAACCAATGAAGATAAAGCCGATAATTTCAGTTGCAAACGCCATCTTTCTTTTAATTCTTGTACATTTTTTGAATAAGGCATTGTTTCATAATCAGTATTGAAATTTTCGTCTTTTTTATAATCAAATGGATTAGCTAATGCCTCCTTATAATAGCTTTTGCTTTCATCCATTCGTTTCATTAAACAAGCGTATGTTAAATCAAAAAAAGTTAAATCTTTTTCTCTAATAAAATCATCAATCTTTGTTTCATATTTGGCAAACTCATCAATATCAGATTGCAAAAAGAAACGTTTTGACGGATCTAACGCATTTAAATAATCTTTATAAACTCCTTTTGAAAAAGCATCATCAATAGCCGCGGGATTATAATGGCCTTTTTCAATAACAAAAGCTAAAAGTTCTATTAGCAATTTATCTTTCTCAGGATCTGATGCTTTTTCTTTTGGAATAAAACTCCACAAGGCCACTGATAAAGTTATAATTACCAGTAGTATTTTATAATTTCTTTTCATAAATTGAATTACATTATTCATTAATTATTGGTCTAAAAATAAACAAAAAATATAGCAATGATTTTACACCGAAGTTATTTTAGTTAACAATGGAATGCATATTGTATTGCAAAAACCTAATTTTTCAAAGTTATAAAAAATGTAGCTGTATAAAACCTTAAAAAAAGTTAATTTTACAATCGGTAATATAAATACAAAAACTGTGCTGTAATGTTATAATTCTTAAAAAATAAAAATGATTTCCAAACCAACCATTTTAGTGACCAATGATGACGGGATAAATGCTCCAGGAATTCGCACTTTAATTGCTGTCATGGCAGAAATAGGTGATGTTATTGTTGTTGCTCCCGATAGTCCTCAAAGTGCAATGGGTCATGCAATCACCATCAACAGTACATTGTATCTGAATAAAATTTCTGATGAAAATGCTGCCATTACAGAGTATGCTTGTTCTGGAACTCCAGTAGACTGTGTAAAATTGGCAGTTAATGAGATTTTGAAAAAGAAACCCGATTTATGTGTGTCAGGGGTCAATCACGGTTCCAATTCATCCATAAATGTAATTTATTCAGGAACGATGAGTGCCGCTGTTGAAGCAGGCATTGAAGGAATTCCCGCTGTAGGTTTCTCATTATTGGATTATGCTTGGAATGCTGATTTTGAAACTATAAAACCATTTATAAAGAAAATTGCTTTGGAGGTTTTGGAAAAAAGATTATCCGAAGGCACCGTTTTGAATGTAAATTTTCCCAAACTGAAACAAAATGAAATAAAAGGAATAAAAATTTGCCGTCAAGCCAAAGCCATTTGGATGGAAAAATTTGATAAAAGACAAACGCCTTATGGCAAAGATTATTATTGGTTAACAGGAGAATTTGTCAATCAAGATAAAGGTGAAGATACCGATGAATGGGCATTGGCAAACGGTTACATCTCTATTGTTCCAGTTCAATTTGATTTAACGGCTCACCATGCAATTGCTCAACTAAATACTTGGGATTTATAATTTAAAACTATGACACGAGCGTTAGCGACAACATTATTTACCAAAAAAAATAAAACAAAAAAAATGACACGAGCATTAGCGACTGCATTTTACACTAATATCAAATAAACACACGTAAAATGAAATACTATATCATTGCTGGTGAAGCTTCGGGTGATTTGCACGGTTCCAATTTGATGAAAGCTCTTTATAAGGAAGATTCAAATGCGGACATTCGATTTTGGGGTGGCGATTTGATGCAAAATGTTGGAGGAACTTTGGTGAAACATTATCGTGAATTAGCTTTTATGGGTTTTGCGGAAGTGGTTATGAATTTAAAAACCATACTTGATAATATCAGCTTTTGCAAAAATGACATACTGAAATTCAATCCCGACGTAATTATTTTTATTGATTATCCAGGTTTTAACATGCGCATCGCCAAATGGGCGAAACAAAAAGGAATAAAAACACATTACTATATCGCTCCTCAAATTTGGGCATGGAAAGAAAATCGTATTAAAGCCGTAAAAAGAGATTTCGATAAATTATTTGTGATTCTTCCTTTTGAGAAAGATTTTTTTGAAGTAAAACACCATTTTCCTGTTGATTTTGTTGGTCATCCTCTAATAGATGCTATTCACAACCGTGAAAAAACAGATGAAGTATCATTTAGAAAAAACAATAATTTAGATGAAAAGCCAATTATAGCCATTCTTCCTGGAAGTAGAAAACAGGAAATTTCAAAAATGCTGAGTGTTATGCTTAGCATTGTTAGTGATTTCCCAACGTATCAATTTGTAATTGCGGGTGCGCCTAGTCAAGATTATCATTTTTATGAACAATTTTTAACCAACAAAAATGTGAAATTTATTTCTAACAAGACTTATGATTTGCTGAGCATAGCCACTGCAGCATTAGTAACATCTGGAACGGCAACCTTGGAAACGGCTTTATTCAAAGTACCCGAAGTGGTTTGCTATAAAGGAAGTTGGGCTTCCTATCAAATTGCCAAACGCATTATTACACTAAAATACATTTCGTTGGTGAATTTAATAATGGGTGAAGAAGTGGTCACAGAACTTATTCAGGAAAAATTCAATTCGAAAAACTTAAAAAAAGAACTTTCAAAACTTTTGGACTCCAGCTATAGAAAATCTTTGATTGGAAAATATGAGGTGTTAGAAAACAAACTTGGAGGCATAGGTGCAAGTGAAAAAACTGCTAAATTAATCCTAAAAGAGTTGAAGTAGTTGGTTTTAGTTTAAAAAATGCTATCTTTGAAATTCTAAAATTTTTGAATGAAAAACATAATTAAAATAGCTCTTTTTTCGATTGTTTGCTTGAGCAATTCTTTTGCATCAAACAGTTTGAATAAATCTATTTTAAATAAAAAAAATGATTTTCATGATTTATTAGTAATCGATACAGTAAAAGTTACTACTACTGACCCCAAAAAAACCGATCCCAAAAAGAAAACAATCCTTAACAATAAAAATGAAAATGATATTGTTATTGATGAAGAAAATGACAATTATGTTGTAAAACAATTAATACATGTTGCTTCGGATAATTTAGGAGTTACTTATCGTGCAGGAGGAACTTCAAAAAAAGGATTTGATTGTTCTGGATTAGTATATGCTACTTTTATCAAATTTGATTTAACATTGCCGCGTTCTTCACATGAAATGGCCGAAGTTGGCACAAAAATTGATCCACAAAACGCCAAAAAAGGCGACTTGATTTTCTTTATCAATAGAGGTCAAAAAAGAATTAACCACGTTGGGATAGTTGTAGAAGTAATTGATGATGAAATCAAATTCATTCATTCATCAACACAAAGTGGTGTTGTCATTTCTTCCATAAAAGAACCTTATTATCAAAGAACCTTTGCACAAATTAATCGAGTTCTTGAATAATTTTCTTGCTTAATTAAAATATTTTTGTGTAATTTGATTACATGAAAATCTTACATTTCCCTTTAGCAAAAATTTCGTTAGCTTTTATCATTGGAATAGTATCTTTTCAATATTATAAACCATCTCCAATTTGGGTTTTTGGAAGTGTATTGTTTTGTGTATTTTTATTACTAGTTTTTCATCTTCTTAGCAGAACCAAAAATAATTTTAAATTAATTTTTGGGGTTCTATCGTTACTAACTTCTCTTCTTCTTGGTGTTGCCAGTTCCATTATTCATAAGGAAACATATAATTCATTGCATTATATAAATCAAATCAAAGATTATGAAAATCAACATTTAATTCGATTAGTAATCAATGAAAAATTAAAAAATACCCAAAAGAATACTCGCTATATTTCAACTATAAGAAGCGTTGATAAACAACAAAGTTTTGGAAAAATAATACTCAATATTAAAAAACCAAATCAAATAGACAGCATAAAAATTGGAGCTGAATTGAATGTTATCGGGATGCTATATAAAAACAAAGGTTCTTTCAATCCCAATCAATTTGATTATGGAAAATACTTGGAAAATCAAGAAATTTATGCTCAGGTTTATGCCAATGAAACTCAAATAAATATTGTTGGAACACAGAAAACTATTTGGTCCCAATTTTCAAATTTCAGAACAAAAATTATTGAAAACTTAGCGCTTTCTAATTTCAAAAAAGAGGAACTCAATATCTTGATTGCTTTATTACTAGGACAACAACAAGATATATCTCCTGAAATTTTGAAAGATTATCAGTATGCTGGAGCGGTTCATATTTTATCAGTTTCCGGATTACATGTGGGTTTTATATTAATGTTTATTACTTTTTTGTTAAAACCAATGTCCAATTCTAAAAGGAATGCTATCCTGAAATTAGTAATCATTTTAGTTTCTCTTTGGACTTATGGCATATTGGCTGGATTGTCGGCTTCAGTTGTGCGTTCTGTTACTATGTTTTCATTTGTTGCCATTGGAATTCACCTTAAAAGAACGGTAAATATTTTTCACACTTTAGTCGTTTCAATGCTCTTGATATTACTATGGAAACCGTCTTTTCTATTTGACGTCGGGTTTCAGTTGAGTTATCTGGCTTTGTTTTTTATCCTTTGGGTACAACCTTTGCTATCAAATATTTGGCAGCCAAAAAATAGAATTATCCAATACATTTGGGACATAGTCACTGTTTCTACAGCGGCTCAAATTGGTGCTATGCCATTGAGTATTTATTATTTCCATCAATTCCCTGGATTATTCTTTATCACCAATATTATTGTTTTGCCGTTGCTCGGTGTTATCATGATTATTGGGTTGATAGCCATTATCATTGCGTGTTTTGGAATCGTACCTTTTGTTATTGCAAAACCTCTGGAATTTTTGATTGAATTTTTAAATTATATTATTCATTGGGTGGCTACTTTTGAAGATTTTATTATCAAAAATATCTCTTTCAATAAGGAAATGCTTGTTGCTTCTTATTTGGTTATTATCTTCGGTGTACTATGGTTTAAAAAAAATACGTTTCAGCGGTTATTTTTGACACTCCTTAGTATAATATCACTTCAATGTGTCTTTATTTATACCAAATTTAAAGCAGAAAATACCGATGAGTTCATTGTTTTCAATGCAAAAAAACACAGTATAATCACCGAGAGAAAAAAAGATCTCATCACTGTTTATAGCAACGATAGCATATTAGAAAATATTGACAACAACTTGGCAATTCAATCCTACCTGATTGGTAATTTTTGCAAAATTGAAGAAAAAAAGAATATTGGAAACCTTTTCTATTTTAAAAATAAAAAGATTTTGATAATTGACAGTTCCAGTGTTTATCTAGAAAAAACTAAGCCCGATATTTTAATCGTTATTAATTCTCCAAAAATAAACCTATTGCGTGTCTTTGAAAGCTGGAAGCCAGAACAAGTTGTGATAGATGGTTCAAATTATAAAAGTTATGCTCGCTTGTGGGAAGCTACTTGTAGAAAAGAAAAAATCCCTTTTCACAATATTAATGAAAAGGGATTTTATAAGCTTTAATTTGTTGTGTAAGCCGTTTTTGTGGGTTTGTTCGCTAAAATCTTATCAGCGGCAGCTAACCAAGCTGTTGGACCACCGGCAACATAACCTGTACTTCCTAATTTTTCAAGGTTAATTTTCCCGTCTTTTTTTGAACCCCTTACAAACCAAACTGTTGGATAACCTTGTACTGCAAATATTTGTTGCAATTCTGCGTTTTGTTTTTTAATTTCGGGCTGTTGTGGTGTACTTCTTGGAAAATCTAACTCTACTAAAATAACATTATCTTTTGCCCATTTTGCAAATTCTGGTGTTTTGAATACTTCTTTTTGTAAACGTATGCACCATCCACACCAATCACTTCCAGTAAAAAATAAAAATAATGGCTTTTGAGATTTTTTAGAAATCTCTAAAGCTTTGTTCATATCGGTTTGCCAAGTTAATTCCTGAGACTGTATTGTTAACGAACCCAAGACTAAAAATAAAGTAATTGCTATTTTTTTCATTGATCTAAATTTTTTTTACAAATATAAACAAAAACAATACCAAACAATAGCTGCTACTTTACATCTTGCATTAATTTTTTTAATAGTGGTGAGATAATAATTAATAAAAATCCAGCGCCAATTGCAATGTATCCAATACTTTGAAAACCATCTGTGTATTGTGTTAATTTTTGAGAATTGGTTAAGTTCTCTCCTATTGAATCGCCTTTTGCCAAAGCCGCACCTATTAAACCCGCACCATATTGTCCATAAGCACTAGCTAAAAACCAAGTTCCCATCATCATTCCAGTTAGTCTTTTTGGTGACAATTTAGTAATCATCGACAAACCAATTGGGGATAAACATAATTCCCCAACACTTATAACTAAATAGGCAAATAGGAATGTCCAAAGTGGAGTTAATCCGTTGGGGGTTGCAGTAAATTTACTCCAATAAAACACTAAAAACCCTAATCCTAATATTAAAAACCCTAATCCAAATTTTACAATTGTATTTGGTTCTGATTTCTTTTTACTTAAATAAATCCATAAAAAGCCAATCACTGGTGCTAAAGCTACAACCCAAAGAGCATTAATAGAATTATTAACTTGAGTCATGTTTAATCCTTGACTATTTACATTTCCATTTGCAAAGAAATTTAAAGAACCTCCACCTTGCTCAAAAAATGACCAAAATAATGCAGAAAATAATATCAAAATGATTGCTACTAATAATTTTCCAAATTCTTCTTTTTTAACTTTTGATAAAATTATCCCTAAGTATAATAGAATAACCATTGCAATAGTTATCATAAACAAGTCACTGAATTGAACTAAATAAGGCAATAAATTTCCTGATTCATCTTTCAAAAATATTCCACTCCCATCTTTTATATTTCCAAAAAGAAAAGTAAAATCTATATCAAATGGATAATAAACCATTACAAAGAAAAAAGGGATAAATAATAAAGAGCCAAGATAAACAGCTAGATTGTTAGAAATTCCAAAAGCAGATTTTTCGAACAATTTTTCAGGAAATGGAGGAAGTCCTATTGGTCCCAAATGCTTTTGAGTTTTCAAGAACAATCCCAACCCCATTAACATACAAACTCCAGAAAGAGCAAATCCTAAAGACCAACTAATTGATGTTCCAATATAAGCAATGGTAAGTCCGCTTAACAAAGCACCAATATTTATTCCCGAATAGAATAATGAAAAACCTGCATCTCTTCTGGGATCATCATCTTTATACAAAGAACCAACCATTGTTGAAATATTTGGTTTAAAAAAACCATTGCCTACAATAAGTATACTAATCCCGAGATAAAAAGAAAATGCTCCAGGAATTGCCATAATAAATGTTCCTATCGCCATTAGAACTCCACCCCAAAAAACAGATTTGCGAAAACCAAAGATTTTATCGGCAAACATTCCGCCTATAAATGCCATTGCATAAATAAATGCTTGAATTAATCCATACTTTTTATTCGAAGTGCTCTCTGCCTCGTCTCTATATTTTTGTTGAGAAGTTTCAATATAATATCGAGGATGACCTTGAGATAGTTCCACTTTATTTTGTTTTTGAAATTCTATTTTTTTAGATTCTAATTCAGTTTTTGATAGAGGATTATAATCAGCAGATAAAACAAGATGCGAAATATATAAAGCTAATAAAGCTCTCATGCCATAAAATGTAAACCTTTCCCACATCTCTATTAAAAATAAATGCCAAAGTTGTTTTGGATATTTGCCTTTGAAATTTTGAATATCCTCTAGAGTTAGTTTGTTTTCCATTTTTAAATTTGATTAGTTAATGTCCCGTCCTAAATAATCGATACAGATTATTTAGGACGGGACATTACAAAGTTTTTATTGAACATTATTTTCTTTCATTACGCCATTTAACCATTTCAACATTAAGAAAAGCACAATGGCTGCTGCCAATACCAAACCGAAGTTTAAGAAGAAGAAATTTTGCTTTTCGGGTATTGATTCCCACAGTGAGGATAACATTCCTGATAATTTATTTCCTACAGATATTGCTAGAAAAAATCCACCCATCATTAACGCTGTTATTCTTGGAGGAGAAAGTTTAGAAACTAATGATAATCCCATTGGAGAAAGACATAACTCACCAATGGTAATAACGCCATAGGAAGCAATTAGCCACCATGAACTAGCTTTCATGGTCATATCATTTGTTGCAAAAACAGCTCCAACCATAACCAAAGCAGATAAAGCTGTGATTACTAAACCAAGAAATATTTTTGTAGGTGTGCTTGGCTCTTTCTTTTTTTGTCTCATAAAACCAAAAACTCCAACTATTAAAGGTGTTAAAACTACCACCCAAAACGGATTGATAGATTGGTATAATTCTGTAGAATATAATTTAAGATTAGTACCTTTTGCAGGCACTTGATCGCCTGGTAAAGTAGCGAAGTATTTTCGAGACTTTTCTAATTGACCAATTTCGTTAGAATAGTCGCCTTTTGCTTTTAATTCTTCAACCGTTATGGCAGGCATAGCTTCTTCTTTGACACGCATTTCAGCGATTGTTTTGTCAAAAGTTGCTTGGTCTGCCGAAACAATATCATTATTTACAACAAGTTGAGCCATTCCTACTTTATCAGCAACATTTGAAACTGTGGCTGGCATATTTCTATCGGTATGATCTTCCGCCCAAACAGTTAGAGCGTCTCCATTTTGATGAAAAATAGCAAAGAATAAGATAACACATGTAAAAACCGCAAGTAAAGCTTTAATGGCTCTGCTTTCTTTGGCTTCGGCAGTAAATGCTAAATAAATAAAAAATCCTATCACTGGTAAACAACCTATAATAAAGGCGTCATTAGTATCTGAACCTAAAAAATTACCCGGTATTAAATATCCAATAATCCCAAATAAAAACATTGGCAAAACGGTTAATCCTAAGATTTTTCCTGTTGACATATCACCAGCTTGAACTGGCTTGATAACATCTACATGTTTTATATGTTTTGTGCCAATTAAGAAAACAACAATTCCTACTAACATTCCAACTCCCGCTGCAGCAAAAGCATGACTCCATCCATAATTAATTCTCATATAGGCAGCAACAAAATTACAGATGAATGCTCCAATGTTTATTCCCATATAAAAGATATTGTAGCCAGCATCTTTTTTGTCTTTCATATCTTCACCGCTATATAAATTTCCTACTAGCGTTGAAATATTTGGTTTAAAAAAGCCATTGCCTAAAATTATCAAAAGTAGCGCTATATAAAATGTTGTTGTGCTATGAATTGACAATAAAAAATATCCTGATGACATCATTAAACCTCCAATAACAATTGACCTTCTATATCCTAAAATTCTATCAGCTAACAATCCACCAATAAAAGGAGTTAAATATACAAGCCCTAGATAAGTCCCATAAATATCCGATTTTTTTGCAGCATCAAATCCCATTCCTCCATTATTCCAGCCATCAAGCATATACAATGAAAAAATTCCTAACATTAAATAATACCCAAATCGCTCCCACATTTCGGTTCCGAATAAATACCATAGCCCTTTTGGATGTCCTGTTTTTACTGTTGTTTCACTCATAAAATTGGTTTTTGTTTGTTTTTGGTTTATTACAATTTCTCTTTGATAAAAGTAGTCATTTTGTTGAATATCCGCATTCGATTTTTATTTTTTATATCCAATTTTCACTCTTTCGCTTTGAGTTGCAATTTCTTTGTTTTCTGTCATTAAAAATTGAATTGCTTCAAAGATATCTTCAAATTGACTATCATATTTACTTTCTAAATCTTTAATTTGGATTTGTAAATTTTCTATATTCATAAGTGTTCTTCTTAACGCTACAAAAGCTCTTACGATTGCAACCTGCCTGCCGGCAGGCAGGTATTCATTTTTCTGGCTTTTGGACTTCTCAAAACACTGGCCAACATTGTTACTCCATGTTCGGTAAATGCATAAGGTAGTGCGCTCTTATTTCTTTTAGATGCGGTCACAGTTTGTGATGGCATCAACGTAAACATTGACGATGCAGTTATTTCTTCCCACTCTTCTTTTGTCAACCTAAACATAAAATCCTCAGGAAAACTATCGGTATTTCTTTTAATCGCTTGATTCAAAACACGCTTTTCAAGTACATAAAGTTCTGCTAAATCAAAATCAAGCATTACTTTAATGCCATTTACTTCATAAATTTTATCTTGAATAGTTACTAAATGCATAAATGATTTACAATTTCTCTTTGATAAAAGTAGTCATTTTGTTGTACAATTGTATTCTGGTTTTCCCTCCATAAATTCCGTGATTTTTATCAGGATAAATGGCCCAGTCAAATTGTTTGTTGGCTTGAACTAGTGCTTCTATCATTTGCATACTATTTTGTACATGCACATTATCATCGGCTGTGCCATGAATAAGTAGAAAATTTCCTTTCAATTTA
>Ga0208853_1000156_pt1 | contig 20110 bp, 15 predicted proteins | sample LakMenEpi03Oct11_FD_150667 | JGI IMG/M metagenome (GOLD analysis project Ga0208853, IMG submission 150667) | Freshwater microbial communities from Lake Mendota, WI - 03OCT2011 deep hole epilimnion (SPAdes) | ecosystem: Environmental > Aquatic > Freshwater > Lake > Epilimnion/Euphotic zone ... | reverse complement strand
GAAACAGCGTTTTGGTATTGCACAACTTCTTTTAAACAACCCAAAATTGATTATTGTTGACGAACCAACTGCAGGTTTAGACCCCGCAGAAAGACATCGTTTTTTGAATGTTTTAAGAGAAATTGGAACCAATCACACGGTTATTTTTTCAACACACATAGTTGATGATGTCAAAGAACTGTGTCATCAAATGGCCATCTTAAACGGCGGAAAAATTTTAAGCCACAGCACTCCAAAAGAAGCAACCGAAGCGCTAAAAGGACAAATTTGGACCAAAGTAATCACTCGAGAAGCATTAGAAGAAAATGAAAAAGAATTTAATATTATTTCTTCCAATTACAATCAAGATAATACGTTAAACATTCGAGTTTTTAGTACAGAAAAACCAAATGACAGTTTTGCTGCTGCCGAACCACAGCTAGAGGATGTTTATTTTGTTGCATTAAAAAACGATCAATAATATGTTTGGAACCATTTTTACCTTCGAGTTAAAAAGGTGGTTGAAAAACCCCGCTTTTTATATCTATGTAGCCATCTTTTTTGGTCTATCGTTATTGTTAATGGGAAGTAGTTTAGGTATATTTGATAGTTTTAAAACAACCACTTCTTCCAATGCTATGGCCAACTCACCCATTGCTTTAAACGGAATGTTGAACGGATTATCAGTCTTCATCTATTTCTTATTGCCATCTATCATTGGTGCTTCGGTGTATAGGGATTTTAAATACAACATGCACACCATTTTATTTTCGTATCCGTTTACCAAATGGGATTATTTAATGAGCAAGTTTTTAAGTTCTTTATTAGTAGTTGTTTTAATCACTTTATTTGTAGGGTTGGGTGCTTTTTTAGCATCTTTTTTACCTGGCGTTAATCCTGATTTATTGGGACCTCATCGTTTTATAGCTTACATTCAAAGTTACCTCATTTTTATTATTCCGAATCTAATTTTTTATGGTGTCATTGTGTTTTCAATGGTTACCATCACCAGAAATATTTCGGTTGGATTTATTACGGTTATTTTGCTTTTATTTGTTCAAAGTATCATTAGTAGCTTTACTCAAGATGCGGACAACCGATACCTAGTGGCTCTTTTTGAACCTTTTGGTTCGGATGCCTTAGATTATTATACCAAATACTGGACAGTATACGAAAAGAATGAAAACCTATTGCCATATACGGGAGTGGTGCTTTACAATCGTCTTATTTGGTTGGGAATTTCTACTTTAATTTTAGCATTAATGTACCGCTATTTTTCCTTCACCCAAACCGCTTTAACATTAGGAAAAAGCAAAAGCAATGAACGTGTTACTAAAAACAACTTTGGTGGCATTACGAAAATAAATCTTCCTCAAATTAGTTTTGATTTTTCCACAAAACAAAACCTAAAAACAGCTTGGAGTTTATCAAATGTTGATTTTAAATTCATTGTTAAAAATTGGGTTTTCATCAGTATCGTTATCGTTGGAATGCTGTTCATCCTAATCACTTCCTTATCGGCGGGACAATTTTTTGGAACAGAAACGTATCCGGTTACTTGGCAAATGTTGCAAATTCCTGGAGCAACTTTCGGATTATTTATTAATTTATTGACCTTCCTTTTTGCTGGAATATTAATTCATCGTGGTGCCACTTCTCGCATGAATCATTTGATAGATATTACACCTACACCCAATTGGGTTTTATTGTCTTCAAAATTCTTAGCGCTTGTAAAAATGCAAATTGTCTTGCTTTCCGTTATTATGATTTCGGGGATTTTGTTCCAAATTTACAGAGGATATTATAATTTTGAAATTGGTCATTATTTGTTCGAATTGTATGGAGTGGTATTAATTAATTATATCATTTGGGCACTTTTGGCTGTTTTAATTCAAACCCTTTTCAAGAATTATTTACTAGGGTTTTTTGTGTTACTGCTACTTTCCATCGGGTTGAACTTTTTACCAGCCATTGGTGTAGAACAACAAATTTACCAATTCAATAGTGATCCTAGTTTTGATTATTCCGATATGAATGGCTACGGACACGGATTAAAATATTACTATCTGTACAAATTTTATTGGTTGGCATTGGGCGTAGTGTTTTTCGCTATGACGTTATTGTTTTGGACTCGAGGTTTGGGACAATCGGCAAAAGCGCGTTTTGTAGAGGCAAAAAAACGTTTGAATACGCAAATAGCAATTCCTTTAACACTCTCATTTTTGGCTTTTATTACTATTGGTGGCGCTATTTATTATCAAGATAATATTGTAAAAGATAGTAAAACCAGCAAAGAACAAGAGGAAGAAATGGCGCAATGGGAAAAGAAATACAAAAAGTATGAAAACAAAGCCCAGCCCCGAATTACGGATGTTAAAGTCGATATGGATTTGTTCCCCGAAGAGCGAAATTTTGTAGCCAATGGAACGTACACTTTAAAAAATAAAACATCGGAAACCATTGATACCATTTATATAAACCATGGCGAAGAAACGAAAGTAACGTTTAAAGTAAAAACCAAATTAGTTTCGAAAGACACCATCATGAATTTTGATATCTATCGATTGGAAAAACCTTTACTCCCTGGAGAATCTCTTCAAATGAGTTTTACAGTGAAAAATAAACCAAAAGATTTTTTTAATAACAATTCTCCTGTGATTTACAACGGAACGTTCTTGAACAATTACATGTTTCCCTCTATAGGTTATTCAGACCAAGGCGAATTAACCGATGACGATGTTAGAAAAAAATATGGTTTAAAACCAAAAGACCGAATGGCTTCTCCAATGGACAGTATCGCAAGAAGAAATACATACATCAGTAATGACTCCGATTGGATTACATTTGAAACTACGTTTAGTACAGCTGGAGATCAAACGGCTATTGCTCCTGGATATTTAACCAAAAAATGGACAAAAGACGGCAGAAACTATTTTCATTATAAAATGGATAGACCCATGCTAAATTTTTATGCTTTCAATTCGGCTAGATACGAAGTAAAGAAAGATAAATGGAAGAATGTAAACATCGAAATTTATTACCATAAAGGACATGAATACAATGTGGACAGAATGATTGCAGCGGTAAAAAAATCCTTAGATTATTACACAGCTAATTTTAGCCCCTACCAGCACAAACAAGTTCGTATTATCGAATTTCCAAAAACTGGTGGTGGATTTGCACAGTCGTTTGCCAATACAATTCCTTTTTCTGAAGCAATAGGATTTATCGCCGATGTGGATGATGAAAATCCAGATGCGGTAGATTATCCTTTTTCGGTAACATCGCACGAAGTGGCACATCAATGGTGGGCACATCAAGTGATTGGAGCTAACGTGCAAGGGGCAACACTTTTGTCTGAAAGTCTTTCGGAATACAGCTCGCTTAAAGTTTTGGAACATACGTATGGAAAATCGCAAATGCGTAAATTTTTGAAAGATGCTTTAGATGAATATTTGATGGGAAGAACTTTTGAAAATAAAAAAGAACAACCTTTGATGTATAACGAAAACCAACAATACATTCATTACAACAAAGGTTCGCTGGTTTTATATGCCTTGAGTGATTTTATTGGAGAGAAAAAAATGAACGATGCGTTGAAAGCATATATTAAAAAAGTGGCATATCAAGAAGCACCTTATACCACTTCTATCGAACTCGTAAACGAATTGAAAGCCGCAACGCCCGATAGTTTGCAATATGTAATCAACGATATGTTTGAAACCATCACGTTATACGACAATAGAGTGAGCAAAGCCACTTCTAAAAAATTGCCTAATGGAAAATACCAAGTTGACATTGAATTTGAAGTGAGTAAATACAAAGCCGATGATACGGGTAAACGATTATTTAAAGACAAAAGCGGTAAAACACTTTCCTATACTAAAAAAGGCGATACCTTTGCCACAGAATCCTATCCCTTACAAGATTATGTTGAAATAGGCGTTTTTAATGAGCAAACCATAAAAGGCAAAAAAAGAGACAAAGAATTGTATTTGAAGAAAGTAAAAATCAACAAAATCAACAATTCCATTTCTGTGATTGTCAACGAAAAACCCACCGAAGTGGGCGTTGATCCCTACAATAAATTGATTGACACCCAAAGTGAGGATAACAGACGGAAGTTATAAATTAGAAAAGGTGGAGTTTTAGCTTCACCTTTTTTTATCTTTATGCAAAATGATATTAAGACAAAATCCAAATGAATTCAAATACAATTATCACGCTCACCATCAACCCATCATTAGACAAGAGCACTCATTTTGCTAAACTAGTTGCCGAGCAAAAAATACGTTGCGAAAAACCAAGATACGATGCTGGCGGTGGTGGCATTAATGTTTCCAAAGCCATTGCGAAATTAGGAGGAAGTACAACTTGTGTTTTTACTTCGGGTGGTTCTAGCGGAGCAATGTTAGAGGATTTAATGGAGAAAGAAAAGTTAGAAAGCATTGTAATTAAAACTAAAAATTGGACACGAGAAAATTTCATCGCTTTTGATACTTCAACACAATCACAATACCGATTTGGGTTTCCAGGTAATGAATTATACGATGATGAAACAGATAAAATAATCGAAATGGTTTCAAACTTAAAAGCCGAATATTTAGTCATTAGCGGCAGTTTGAACGAAGGTTTGCCATCTAATTTCTATCAAAAAATTGCCGAAACTGCTCAAACTTCAGGAATAAAAGTAATTGTAGATACTTCGGGCGAAGCATTGCAAAAAGTGCTGGAAACTGGTGTTTATTTAATTAAACCCAATATTGGCGAACTCGCAAAACTCATCGGTATTGAACGACTAGAATTACTCGATGTTGAAAAAGGAGCAAAAAACTTAGTAGATAAAGGTGCTGCTGAAATTGTTGTAGTTTCCCTTGGTGCTGAAGGCGCCATTTTAGTTTCAAAAGATACAACCGAATTTGTTCCTGCACCAAAAGTAGCAAAGAAAAGCACAGTGGGAGCTGGAGATAGCATGGTTGGAGGGATGGTTTGGGCTTTATCTCAAAATAAATCTTTAAAAGAAGTAATTCAAATAGGAGTTTGTTGCGGAACAGCGGCAACAATGAACGAAGGAACACAGCTTTTTAAAGTAAAAGATGTGGAAAAACTATTTAAGGAGATGCAATCTTAAATTTTTTACCATATAAGAAATTTAAGGTCATTCACGAATTTATTTATTAAACTATTATACCTCAAACGGTTTAATCTTAAAAAAACTAATAACTTTCGTCATCGGGTTTTCTATATTATATTGTAAATTTGCCTCGAATTCTTCCATTTAGTCTCGAGGCAAAGCCGAACAGGGCGAAGTCAATTCAAACCTATTTCTGTACAGATGCGATTATTCGCATCTCTAATCTTAAACGTTTATAGCATGCAACTGTATAACACCTTAAGCGCAGAAGAAAGAGCCGAACTTATTGACCAAGCCGGAAAAAAACGGCTAACGTTGTCTTTCTATGCGTATGCCAAAATTGAAAATCCAAAACAATTTCGCGATGATTTATTTGTCGAATGGAACCAACTCGATGCCCTAGGTCGCACGTATGTTGCCAAAGAAGGCATCAATGCTCAAATGTCAATCCCGGCAGAAAATATGGAAGCTTTTCGCAAAACTTTGGAAGTTTACCCCTTCATGAGAGGCATTCGATTGAATGTAGCTGTCGAACAAGACGATCATTCCTTTTTGAAACTAACCATAAAAGTTCGTGACAAAATTGTAGCCGACGGATTAAATGATGAAACGTTTGATGTAACCAACATTGGTGTGCATTTAAAAGCCAAGGAATTCAATCAAATTTTAGAAAATCCAAATACCATTGTAGTCGATTTTAGGAATCATTACGAAAGTGAAATTGGCCATTTCAAAGGAGCCATAACTCCTGATGTGGAAACTTTTAGAGAAAGTTTGCCAATTATATACGAACAACTTCAAAGTCATAAAGAAGATAAAAATCTGGTAATGTATTGCACAGGCGGCATTCGTTGCGAAAAAGCATCAGCTTATTTTAAACATCAAGGTTTTAAAAATGTATTCCAATTGGAAGGCGGCATTATTAATTATGCTAAGCAAATCAAGGAAGAAAATTTAGAGAGTAAATTCATTGGTAAGAACTTTGTTTTCGACCATCGCCTTGGCGAAAGAATTACAGACGACATCGTTTCGCAATGCCATCAATGCGGAAAACCTTGTGATAATCATACTAATTGTGAAAACGAAGGTTGTCATTTATTGTTTATCCAATGCGACGAATGCAAAACTACGATGGAAAATTGTTGTTCAACCGAATGCCAAGAAATTATTCATTTACCACTAGTAGAGCAAGTAAAGTTACGCCGTGGCATCAAAAATGGAAATATGATTTTCAGAAAAGGGAAATCGGATAAATTAATATACAAACACTCGGGGGAACTTTCAGATATATCATTGGCTATATCAGAGAAAGGAAAAGACATTCGTCAAAAAATAAAAGTAAAAAAAACATTTCTGGGGAAAGCCGAACATTACTATACAAAAGCTCAAGTTGGACTTTTTTTCATCGAAAATCAAGAACTAAATATTGGCGATAAAATCATGATTTCTGGACCAACAACTGGAAATGAAGAGCTGTTAATTGATAAAATGTTAGTCAACGGTAAAGAAGCAAATCAAGCAGTTGTTGGAGATAAAGTCACTTTGCATTTGCCTTTTAGAATACGATTATCGGATAAATTATTTAAATTTATGAACTAATATCTAAAAAAATGGATATCTATAAATTACTCAAATTCAATAATGCTATAAAAAGTCACCGAATAAAGTTCTTTGGATTATGGTTGTTGAGTGTTTTAAACAGAAGACATCTTGCCATTCAATTTGACCCTGTATTGGCTTGTAATCTTCGATGTAAAATGTGCTACTTTACAGATGAAGAATATGTTAGAACCAATATGAAAGGCATTTTCAAAGAAACCGATTTGGAAAATTTAGCCAAAGTAAATTTTAAAAATGCTTTGAAACTTCAAATCGGTTGTGGAGCAGAACCAACACTTTTTAAACACAATGCCAAATTAATTGAGATTGCCAAAGACTATAAAGTTCCCTATATTAGTATGGTTACCAATGGGAATTTACTAGAAAATCAAGAAGTTATCAATTTATCAAAAGCAGGTTTAAACGAATTCATTTTATCAATGCATGGTGTTACAAAAACAACATACGAAGACTTGATGGATAAAGGAATTTACGATAAGTTTCATGAGGTTTTAGGATATATTACAGAAGAAAAAAAGAACAATCCAAAATTAAAATTACGCATTAATTATACCTTTAACGTTGATAATTTTCATGAGCTGAAAATGTTTTTCAATGTGTATGATGTCTATTCCATTGATATTATTCAACTTCGCCCAATTGATAAAATTGGGGAAACAACCTATAATAATTTTAGCATAAAAGCAATTGAAAACGACTACCAAGAAGTGAATGCTTTTCTAAAAAAAGAAAGTGCCAAAAGAGGAATTACGTTGCTTTCACCAAAAACAATCAACAGAAATGAAGAACAATCCTTGAAAGTAAAAACAGAAAACGATAGTTCTTATTTAATTCCTTACACGTATTGCTATGTTTCTCCAAAATATTATTGGAAAGACGATTTTGATTGGAAAACAGAAACTTTTGCAAATTGGCAAAAACGCAATAATTGGAATTCAAAATTATTTAAAAACATATTTATTTCTAAAAATGATTTAGAAAAACCCAATCGGAATATGTTAAATTATTCGGTTGAAATAAATTAACGGCTTTATTTTGCTTAAAAATTCTTTTGAAATTTAAACCAACAAAATACTATCTTTACCAATTAATCGTTTTATGAATTATAAGTTGCTTTTTGCAACACTACCTATATAATTATGGCTTGTCAAAGTTGTTCAACATCTGATGGTGGCGCACCTAAAGGATGCAAAAATAATGGGACTTGTGGCACCGATAGCTGCAACAAATTAACTGTGTTTGATTGGTTGGCCAACATGAGTTTGCCTAATGGCGAAACGCCGTTTGACTGCATTGAAGTACGTTTTAAAAACGGAAGAAAAGAATTTTATCGCAATACCGAAAAACTAACCTTAAGCATTGGAGACATTGTCGCTACTGAAGCGTCACCTGGTCATGATGTTGGAATCGTCACGTTAACTGGTGAGCTGGTGAAAATTCAAATGAAGAAAAAAGGGATAAATCATACCAGCAGTGAAATTCCAAAAATTTACCGAAAAGCATCTCAAAGAGACATTGATATATGGAGCGATTCACGTGATAAAGAAGAACCGATGAAGGTTAAAGCGCGTGAATTGGCCATTGCTCACAAACTAGAAATGAAAATTTCAGATATTGAATTTCAAGGCGATGGTTCGAAAGTAACGTTTTATTACACTGCAAATGATAGAGTAGATTTTAGATTGCTGATTAAAGATTATGCACGTGAATTCAGCACTAGAATTGAAATGAAACAAGTTGGCTTGCGTCAAGAAGCTTCAAGACTTGGCGGAATAGGATCGTGCGGAAGAGAGCTGTGTTGTTCAACTTGGCTAACCGATTTTAGAAGCGTGAATACGTCAGCTGCACGTTACCAGCAATTGTCTTTAAATCCTCAAAAATTAGCCGGACAATGTGGTAAATTGAAATGTTGTTTGAACTATGAACTTGACACCTACATGGATGCCTTAAAAGGTTTTCCCGATTTTGAAACCAAATTAAAAACCGAAAAAGGCGATGCCGTTTGTCAAAAACAAGATATTTTTAAAGGGCTAATGTGGTTTGCTTATTTTGATAATTTTGCCAATTGGCATGTATTAAAAATAGAGCAAGTAAAAGAAATTATGGCACAAAACAAGCTTGGAAACAAGGTGAGTTCATTAGAAGACTTTGCTATAGAAATTGTTACTGAACCTAAAAAAGATTTTAATAACGCTATGGGACAAGAGAGTTTAACTCGTTTTGACCAACCAAGAAAAAGCAAAAATAAAAATAGAAATAAAAAAAAGTCAAAAACCTTCAATCAAAATTCTGAACAAAATAAAAGTCAAAACCAAAAGCATCAAGATAAAAGACCTATAATTATTAAAAAGAATGAAGATAATAAATAGCATCGTTTTTGTTTTACTTTTGCTTTTAGTTACTTCTTGTGACAAAAAGAGAGTTTTTGACGAATATAAATCTGTTGGGAAATCTTGGCACAAAGACAGTATTATTACCTTTGAATTACCAAAATTAGATTCTAAAAAAACATACAATTTGTATGTCAACATAAGAGACAATGATGATTATCCGTTTAACAATTTATTTTTAATTGTTTCTTTGGAACAACCCAATAAAAAAATAAAAGTAGATACTTTAGAATACCAAATGACCAATCCTGATGGTACACTTCTTGGAGATGGATTTACCGATATTAAGGAAAATAAACTGTTTTATAAAGGAAAAGAAAGTTTTACTCAAAAAGGAATTTATAAAATTCACATTAAACACGCAGTGAGACAAACCGGCAAAATATCGGGTGTAGCAACATTGAATGGTGTTTCTGATGTAGGCTTCAGAATAGAATCTTTAGATTAAAAATTATGTCACAAAAAAATAATGTAACTATAAAAGACATCAACTACTACAAAAAGAAATTTTGGAAGTTGTTTATTTATGGATTGGGTGTGTTAATTTTGTTTTTTACCCTTGCCTCATGGGGATTTTTTGGTAGTATGCCATCTTTTGAAGATTTAGAAAATCCAGAATCTAATTTAGCTACCGAAGTATTTTCTTCTGATGGAGTGACTTTTGGAAAATTTTACAACGAAAATAGAACCCCAATCAAATTTGAGGATTTACCAACACACTTAGTCAAAGCACTAGTTGCCACTGAAGATGAACGTTTTTACGAACATTCGGGAATTGATGCTCGAAGAACTTTTGGGGCTGCTCTAAAATTAGGTTCTGATGGTGGAGCAAGTACCATTTCACAGCAGTTAGCCAAGCAGTTGTTTCATGGCGAGGGTTCCAAATTCATTCTGTTTCGTGTGATTCAAAAAGTAAAAGAATGGATTATTGCCATCAAGTTGGAACGTCAATATACCAAAGACGAAATCATTGCTATGTATTTTAATGTATATGATTTTAATAATTATGCCATCGGAATTCGTTCTGCTTCCAAAACATATTTCTCCAAAGAACCTAAAGATTTAACAATAGACGAATCGGCTATTTTAGTCGGAATGTTCAAAAACTCCTCGCTATACAATCCGGTTAGAAATCCACAAGGCGTAAAAAACAGACGAAATGTGGTGCTTTCCCAGATGTTAAAATCAAAAATAATTTCTGAATCTCAAAAGGAAAGCTTGAGTCAGCTTCCAATTAAACTCGATTTCAAGCTGCAAACGCACAAAGAAGGAATTGCTACTTATTTTCGTGAATTCCTGCGCGAATACATGAAAAATTGGGTTATTGAAAATAAAAAACCAGATGGTACTGATTATGACATCTACACCGATGGATTGAAAATTTATACCACTATAGATTCCAAAATTCAACAGCATGCTGAAGAAGCCATTCAAGCACACATGAAAAATTTACAGCAAGAATTTTTCTCTGAACAAAAAACCAACAAGAATGCACCATTTGTCAATATTACCGATGCTGAAACTAAAAGCATTATTGACAAAGCCATGAAAAACTCTGAACGTTGGAGAGTAATGAAAGATATGGATAAATCCGAAGACGAAATAATTGCCTCTTTCGGTATTAAAACAAAAATGAAAATCTTTTCCTGGAAAGGTGAATTAGATACATTAATGACACCTATAGATTCTATTAGATACTTTAAACATTTTTTACAAACAGGTGTAATGGCTATGGAGCCCCAAACTGGTCACATCAAAGCTTGGGTTGGAGGAATTAACTATAAATTCTTTCAGTATGACCACGTAGGACAAGGCGCAAGACAAGTAGGTTCTACTTTCAAACCCTTTGTTTACGCTACAGCTATTGAACAATTGGGAATGTCTCCTTGTGATTCTATTATTGATACTCCCTTTACAATTCGCGCTGGAAGACATCACGTAACGGCCAATTGGACCCCAAAAAACTCCGATAATAAATATCGAGGTATGGTTACGCTTAAAAAAGCATTGGCAAATTCCATCAATACCGTTTCTGCAAAACTAATGGATAAAGTTGGGCCTGAAGCTGTAGTTGCTCTAACTAAAAAGTTAGGTGTGAAATCAGAAATTCCAGTGCAACCTTCAATTGCACTAGGAGCAGTAGAAATTACGGTCGAAGACATGGTTGCCGCTTACAGCACTTTTGCCAATCAAGGCGTGTATATCAAACCGCAGTTTATCAGCAGAATTGAAGATAAAAATGGTGTTATACTTTATGAACCCGTTCCAGAATCTCATGATGTTTTAAATAAAGATATCGCTTATGCCGTTATCAAACTTTTAGAAGGCGTAACCGAAGTAGGTTCGGGAGTTCGTCTAAGAACACAGGGCGGCGGAAGTGGTGATAGCCGTTGGACTGGCTATCCTTATATGTTTACTAATCCTATTGCAGGTAAAACCGGTACATCTCAAAACCAATCCGATGGATGGTTTATCGGTATGGTTCCTAATTTGGTCACTGGAGTTTGGGTAGGTTGTGAAGATCGTTCCGCACGTTTCAAAGGGATTACTTATGGTCAAGGAGCAACAGCTGCATTACCTATTTGGGGCTATATGATGAAGAAATGTTATGAAGACAAAGCCCTTCAAATTTCCAAAGATCCATTTCAAAGACCCGATAATCTTTCTATTAAAGTAGATTGCTACCAGCGTAAAAAAGATACTATTCCAGACTCAACTGCAATTCCTATCGAAGAAGAACAAAATACTGATGAATTTGGATTATAAAATTTAGGATTTATTCTGAATTTATTTCAGAAGCTGATTCCTGTCTCGTCCAAAAGACGAGAGTCTAAAAAATAAATCATGATTAACAAAAAAGTAAACTCCGTTCAAGAAGCACTGCAAGGTATCGAAGACAACATGACCATCATGTTGGGCGGTTTTGGACTTTGCGGTATTCCCGAAAACAGCATAGCCGAATTGGTAAAAAAAGAAGTTACAGGGCTTACCTGTATTTCAAACAATGCTGGTGTTGATGATTTTGGATTGGGCTTATTGCTACAAAAAAGACAAATCAAAAAAATGATTTCTTCCTATGTGGGAGAAAATGCCGAGTTCGAACGCCAAATGCTCTCGGGCGAACTAGATGTAGAACTAACACCACAAGGAACATTGGCCGAAAAATGTCGTGCTGCACAAGCCGGAATTCCCGCTTTCTTCACACCTGCAGGATTTGGAACCGAAGTTGCCGAAGGGAAAGAAGTACGCGAATTCAATGGCAAAATGCACATCATGGAATTGGCCTACAAAGCCGATTTCTCTATAGTAAAAGCATGGAAAGGCGACGAAGCCGGAAACCTAATTTTCAAAGGAACTGCACGAAATTTTAATGCTTGTATGGCTGGCGCTGCAAAAATTACCATTGCCGAAGTAGAAGAACTGCTGCCAGTTGGTTCACTCGACCCAAATCAAGTTCACATTCCAGGCATCATGGTGCAACGCATTTTCAAAGGTGAAAAATTTGAAAAGAGAATAGAGCAACGAACGGTTAGAAAGAAAAGTTTTCAGTAATCAGTTATTAGTATTCAGTTATAAAAAAAATCTTAATAAAACTTATCCCGATAGCTATCGGGACTTAATGGTTTAAAAATATGTTAGACAAAAACGACATCGCAAAACGAATAGCTCAAGAAGTGCAAGACGGTTATTATGTTAACCTTGGGATAGGAATTCCAACATTAGTAGCCAACTATGTTCGCACTGATATTTCAGTAGAATTTCAATCAGAAAATGGAGTTTTGGGCATGGGACCATTCCCTTTTGAAGGCGAAGAAGATGCCGATATTATTAACGCAGGAAAACAAACCATTACCACTTTGCCAGGAGCGAGTTTTTTTGATTCAGCTTTTAGTTTTGGAATGATACGCAGTCAAAAAGTGGATTTAACCATTCTTGGTGCCATGGAAGTTTCCGAAAACGGCGATATTGCCAATTGGAAAATCCCCGGAAAAATGGTCAAAGGAATGGGTGGCGCAATGGATTTAGTGGCTTCTGCCGAAAATATAATCGTTGCCATGATGCACGTCAACAAAGCGGGTGAGAGTAAAATTTTAAAGAAATGCAGCTTGCCTTTAACTGGCGTTGGTTGTGTCAAAAAAATAGTGACCGAATTAGCCGTGATGGAAATTACTCCAAAAGGTTTCCAACTTTTAGAACGTGCACCTGGTGTTTCTGTAGCACACATTATTGCTTCCACCGAAGCCGATTTAATTATTGATGGCGAAATTCCGGAGATGGTTATCGATTAAGATACTCCAATAAAACTTCCGAAGCATTCCCAAAAGTATTCCTCGATTCAGTAATGCTGACCGCTCGTTTTTTATTCAATTTATAAGTCAAATCAAATTCGGTCGTGAATAAAATCGCTGACATAAACGGATTATTGATATAATTCACCAAAACATTTTGAGCTTTATCAATAGAATGAATTTCAACTTGTTCTTCTTGTTGGAATTTGTATTTGAGTTCCATTTTCAAAATGCCTTCTTCCACAATCGGGCGAACATAAATATTCATCAAATCAGTATCTCCAATAGTTTTTGCCATGGTTAACTTGGCAAAAGTACCGTCAGCTATACTGGTTTCTACTTGGTTGTAAAATTCGGTAAAGGATTCGGTGAATGACATTGAAATTATTTTTTTACATTTTTAATTGTTATTTTCAAAACCCAAAGTCACTAAAAGTAAAATTAATATAACAATAAATCCTAACGTCGAATTATCTTCTTCTGCAACTTCATCAATTGATTTTTTCCCCCAAAAATAAATCCACTTAATAACATTACCAACAAAATGATTGATTAATTTAAAATAATTATTATCCATAACTTTTAATTAAAAAAACCAACTCGCCACAAAAATCGCTGTAATCACACAAATCACATCAACTAAAAGCATCGTTCCTAAAGCGTATCGAGTGTTTTTTATATTAACGGAGCCAAAATAAACCGCAATCACATAAAAAGTGCTTTCGGCGCTACATTGAAAAATACTACTTAATCTTCCCGTCATCGAGTCGGCGCCAAAAGTATTCATCGAATCAATCAAAAACCCTCGTGATCCTGCAGAACTAAAAGGTCTTAGCAAGGCAACTGGCAAAGCATCGGTGATTTCTTTACTCACTCCCATATTCGAGAAAGCAAAAGCAATCCAATTGCTAATAATTTCAAATAAACCACTGTTGCGGAACAAGGAAATTGCCACTAACATCCCTAAAACATAAGGAAAAATAGTGACTCCAGTTTTTACTCCATTATTGGCGCCAGCTACAAAAGCTTCGTAAACTGTAGTATTTGCTTCTCCAAATTTCTTCTCTTTAACAAAAGAAAAAATTAAAGTAAAAACTATTATACCCACTAATATTATGGCTGAAAGATTAGTAGTAAAATAGTTTTTGCCAATTAAATCCAAATGGTTAACATACATCAACAGTCCAACAATTGCAGCAATTAACACCATCAACCCAACAACTAAAGAGGCGCTCTTGAAATTAATTTTTTGTTTTACACCAACTATCAAAAAAGCAGCAATGGTACCAATAAAAGAGGTAATGATACAAGGCAACATAACATCTGCTGGGTTTTCAGCACCTGCAGCGGCTCTATAACCAATAATTGAAGTAGCTATTAAGGTAAGTCCCGAAGCATGTAAACACATAAACATTATTTGCGAATCACTTGCCTTATCTTTATCAGGATTTATTTCTTGTAAACTCTGCATGGCTTTTAATCCAAATGGAGTAGCCGCCGAATCCAATCCCAAGAAATTTGCTGAAAAATTCAACGTCATATAGGAAATCGAAGGGTGATTTTTAGGAATACTTGGAAACACTTTTACAAATACTGGACTCAATAGTTTTGCTAATTTATCAGATGCTCCAGAAATAATCAATAGTTCCATTAAGCCACAGAAAAAAGCTAAATAAGCCATAAGTGGCAAAATCAAATCAAGTAATGTGTTTTTGCATGTTGGTAATAATCCGTCTGATTTTTGAACACCGCTATATATTTTTACCGTTTTGTTTTTATAAACATAGGTTGTGTCAGGATTTGTTGTGTTGCGATTAATAACAAAAGTTTTCTCGTCGTTTTTAGCAATACTGTCTTGGATAAATTTTGGGATTTCATTCAGATATTTCTCTGAAATTAAAATTGAATCATCTTTCTTCCCATTCAATACATTGTCAATCGTATAGCTATTTCCAGAAAATAAACTAAAAAGAACAAAGGCAATAGAGGAAATAAAAATAGCGAGCCAAAATCTACTTAACACCATAATCAGTTTTTTTGTAAATATACTATTTATCAAATTTGATTAGAAATATTTTTTGTGTGTGTCTATTTAAAGAATTAATTGTTTTGTGTTTTTAACCTAATTTATTTTTGCTAGACGTTAAACAAATTATAAAATAAAGTGTTAAATTGTTAACAAATCACTACAATCAACTCAGTATTTATATATTTGCTATCTATTTATTAAAAAATACTGCATAAAAACTAACCAATATGAAAAAGAACTCCTTATTACTTCTCTTTTTAACACTTTTTTCGTTTTCCATGTTTGCACAGACACAAGATGATATTAAAAAAATCACAGCAAATTATGATTTGGCGAAACTTAAAGAAAAAGAAAACTTTTTCAAATCAAAATCACAAGCAGACAAGAAAAAAGCTATTGCTATTGCGCTACAAAATAACTGGCCAATTCGAATAGAAAAACCAGATGGAACAGTTTCGGAATTAATGAGAATATCGCCTCAAGGTTTCCCTATTTATTATACTACTGATAACGTAAATGCTGCAAAATCTACAAGAACAAATCATTTAAATAGTGGCGGTTCGCTTGGACTAAACTTGAACGGTCAAGGAATGACTGCTAGGGTTTGGGATGGCGGAAATGTTAGAACGACTCACAACGCATTTGGTGGAAGAGTTGCGGTAATTGATGACCCATTAACTTCTGCAACTATATTTCATGCTACTCACGTAACTGGAACTATGGTTGCTAGTGCAAATCCAGCTACTGTAAAAGGAATGGCTCCAGAAGCTAATGCCCGTACATTTAATTGGACTGATGATTTAGGCGAAGTTTATGCAGAAGCACAATTGGGGATGCTAGTTTCAAACCATTCTTATGGTGTGCCAATTTCTGGTTCAGGAACACCATTGCCTTCTTGGTATATTGGTGGTTATTTTAATGAATCATTTGAATGGGATGAAGTTGCCTATAATGCACCTTATTATCTAGCAGTAATGTCTGCTGGAAATGAAGGAGAAAATAATGCAAATTCTGAACCTCTCGCCTTTGGTTTTGATAAACTTACAGGTGAAAAGGGAGCTAAAAATAATTTAACTGTTGCCAATTGTCAAGACGTATCGGTTGCAACAAACGGAACTATTAGTGGAACTATAAACATAAATCCTTCTAGCAGTCAGGGTCCAACAGATGATTTCAGAATAAAACCAGATATTACTGGTAACGGCACAAATTTAACCTCAACAAGTAATACTAGTAATACCGCTACCGGTCAAGCATCTGGTACATCAATGGCTTCGCCTAATGTAGCCGGAAGTTTATTGTTGTTACAACAATATTATAAAAATGTAACCAATAATTTTATGCGTTCCGCTACACTAAAAGGACTAGCATGTCATACTGCTGATGATGCCGGACTAGTGGGTCCTGATGCTACTTTTGGATGGGGATTATTAAACACCAAAGCTGCTGCAGAAGCTATTAAAAATAATGGTTTATCGTCATGGGTTTCAGAAGAAAGTCTGAACGATAATCAAACTTTTAGCATGGTTGTTAATGCAAGTGGTGCTTCACCTCTAATTGCTTCTATTACTTGGACTGATTTACCAGGCGCAATTAATACAGACATTACTATTCCAAATAATACAACTCCATCCTTGGTAAATGATTTAGATATAAGAATTATAAGAAACTCTACAATTTCTTATCCATGGAAATTAACTACTGACCCAAATGATCCAGCTATCAATACGACTGATAATAATGTGGATAATGTGGAACAAGTAAAAATAAACAATCCTACAGCTGGACAATATACCATTACTGTAAAACACAAAGGAACTTTAGTCACTGGAAGTCAAAAATATTCTTTAGTTGTTACAGGTTTAAGTTCATCTTTTGCTATTAATTCAACTTCAGATAACTTGACCCTTTGCTCTAATCAAAATGCAGTCTATACCTTTAATTATGTTCAAACAGGAGCAGGAACAACCACTTTCTCTGCTGTAGATTTACCAACAGGCGCAACAGCATCATTCTCTCCCGCAACAATGAGTTCAAATGGTGTTGTTACTATGACAATATCTAATCTTGGAAGTGTAGCTCCAAATGAATATTTTATTGGAATAAAAGGTACTAGTGCTTCAGAAACAGAAACAAGATATAAATCATTAAGAGTTTTCAATGGTACTTTTCAACCTGTAAGTCTTCAAACACCAAACAATGGACAATTAGGATTATCTACAAGTGCTACACTAAAATGGAGCAGCCAACCAAATGCTCTAACTTATAAAGTTGAAGTGTCTTTAAATCCAAATTTTTCCAACTTATTATTTGACGCACAAGTAAGCAGTACACAATATAATATTTCTGGATTACTTGAAGCAACTAGATATTATTGGAGAATTATACCTCAAAACAATTGTGGAACTGCAATTGCTAATAATGCCGTTATTTATTCTTTCGTAACAGGAACTTTAGTTTGTAATTTAACTTTTACTGCTGATGATTATTCTAATGCTGTAATCGATGATGTTCCAAACTCTGAAGCTTCTGTTCCACTAACTATTTCTGGAGGATACAATATTGGGGACTTGAATGTTAATTTAGAAATTACTCACACTTGGATTGGAGATATGATAATCACCCTTATAGGACCAGCTGCAATTGGGAGTCCAATAATTAAACTATTTGAAAATCCTTGTGGTGATAATAAAGATATTAATTGCACCATGGATGATAACGGAGATTCACCAACATGCACAGGTATTCCTGCAATTTCTGGTACAATTGCTCCAATAGATTCTTTAAGTTCGTTAAACTCATTACCAGCAGATGGTGTATGGACTTTAAAAGTTGTTGACCCATACAATCAGGATGGCGGAACTATTGATAATTTTAGTATTAATTTATGTAGAGTGGAACAAGCTTTGGCTGTAGTTACAAATCCAATATTAAAAAGTACTGTTTATCCAAACCCTACAAAGGGAGTTGTAAATATTACAATTCCTTCATTATCAGAAACTGCCACTATTAAATTATTTGATATTCAAGGGAGGCAAATTTTTTCTAAAGAAACCAATCAAGTGGATACAAGTTTTGGTATAGAAAATCTCCAAGATGGAATATATTTAGTCAATATTGGAAATAATGAAGGTTCCATAACGAAGAAAATAATATTAAAAAGAAACTAAAATAAGGAGGTCAATTGACCTCCTTATTTTATATATGTGTTATTTCATCTTCTACTAACAAATCTTCTCTTCGCAGTCGCAAGAAAATTTGTGCCACAGCAATGACATCTTTTTCACAATATGTTACAATGCGATCTATATCTTTATCCACATAATAAACTTTTGCAACCTGACTACCGTCTATATCTCCTTTTGAAGAAGGAATGTCTAAAATTTTAGTGAGTAACTTTAATGACGTGAAATGTTTATAGTCACCAAATTTCCATAATTCTAAAGTGTCAAGATGTGATATTTCCCAAGGTTTTTTTCCAAATAAATTTAACTTATTAGGAATCGCCATTTGATTTATTATCATTCTTCGGGCAATGAAAGGAATATCGAATTCTTTGGCATTATGCCCGCACAAAACATGCTGTGTTAGATTAAAATGATTGTTTAACAAGCTGGCAAAATCTTTTAAAATCTTCTTTTCTTCACCAAAAAATGACGTTACCCTAAAGTTTCTAATGTCGCCTTTATTGACAAAATATCCGACCGAAAGACAAACAATTTTTCCAAACTCCGCCCAAATTCCGGCACGCTCATAAAAATCTTCAGGAGTGTAATCCTCTTTTCTTTGGTATTGGGTTTTATGTTGCCAAAGCTCTTTCATTTCATCTTCCAAGTTATTATAATGTTCTTCTTGAGGAACGGTTTCTATATCGAGAAAAAGAATGTTGTTGAGGTTTATTTTTTCAATCATGGTAATTAATTTAAAAAATACTAATGTGAAAATTATAAAATCTATTTCAGATATAAAAGAAAAATTCTAAAAAAGCGATTCTTTTTTCTGAAAATTATCATTCCTTTTTGAACCACTTCTTTTTTCACAGGTGGAATTATAATTGATATTGCTGTATCTTTAAAATTGAATTTACCTAAACCTATATACCTCTCCAATAATTCTTGCTATGCCAAGAGGAATTTGAAAAAACAATTTCCATCAATTATTATTTTTTAAAAAACTAAAGATATAATTCTCCAATGCTTTCAGTTCTTCATCATTCATACTTTTAGTGATGGCAAAATTAGTTTTCATAATGTCATACTTACTAGGATCAATAATTGGTTCACTTTCTTCTCTCAAAAATGAAACAATACTGGCATTTTTATCTTTATAGATCTTGGCTATTTCCTGAATACTAGGACCAATAATTTTTTGTTCGGCTTGATGACAAGCAATACAATTCCCTTCGCCTTCAAAAAGGGTTTTTCCCGAAATCTTTGTAACAGTTTTATCTACTGAAATTGGTGTTTTTTCATGTTTATTATTACAAGAAATTAAAAGAAAAAATGCAATAAGGATGATACTTTTATTCATGATTTATGATATTAGTTTCACTACATCTTTGGCAAAATAACTGGCAATCATATCTGCTCCAGCACGTTTGATTGCCGTTACTTGTTCCATCATCACGGCATCATGATCTATCCATCCTTTTTCGGAAGCGGCTTTTATC
>Ga0208853_1000154_pt1 | contig 20246 bp, 18 predicted proteins | sample LakMenEpi03Oct11_FD_150667 | JGI IMG/M metagenome (GOLD analysis project Ga0208853, IMG submission 150667) | Freshwater microbial communities from Lake Mendota, WI - 03OCT2011 deep hole epilimnion (SPAdes) | ecosystem: Environmental > Aquatic > Freshwater > Lake > Epilimnion/Euphotic zone ... | reverse complement strand
GCTGTTTCATTGGTTTCCTCCTATTTAAAAAGTTTTTATCCTAATGTTGCGACATACATTCCCGACCGTTATGATGAAGGTTATGGGATTTCGTATAAAGGAATTGACTTTGCCGAAGACAATGAATTTACCCTGATTATTGCGCTGGATTGTGGTATTAAATCGGTTGACCACGTTGCTTATGCTAATGAACGAAACATCGATTTTATAATTTGTGATCACCATCGTCCAGGTGATATGTTGCCAAAAGCCATTGCTGTTTTAGATCCAAAAAGGGGAGATTGCAGCTATCCTTATGATGAATTGTGCGGTTGTGGTGTTGGGTTTAAACTTATTCAAGCATTGGCACAAAACAGAAATCAAACTATTGACGATTTACTCATTTATCTCGATTTGGTTGCGACTGCAATTGCTGCCGATATTGTTCCGATTACGGGTGAAAATCGCGTGTTGGCTAAGTTTGGATTGGAAGTGATCAACACCAATCCAAGACCAGGAATAAAAGCGCTAATTCAGAATTTGAAGAAAAAAGTTTTGACCATTACCGATGTTGTTTTTATCATTGCACCTCGAATTAACGCTGCCGGAAGAATAAAGCACGGCAACGAAGCGGTTGCTTTACTAACGGAATATGACTTGGACCAAGCCGAAATTTTCGCTTCCGAAATTGAACAACACAACTCAGATAGAAAGGATTTGGACAAGCAAATTACAGTAGAAGCGCTTTCCCAAATTGAAGAAAATAACGAAACAAATCGATTTACAACTGTAGTTTATCAAGAGAATTGGCACAAAGGTGTTATTGGAATTGTAGCGTCAAGATTGACAGAAACGTATTATCGACCAACGATTGTCTTTACCAAAAGTGGTGATAAACTGGCTGCTTCGGCTCGTTCTGTAAAAGATTTTGATGTTTATAATGCTTTGGAAGCTTGTGCGGAACATCTCGAACAATTTGGCGGACACATGTATGCCGCAGGAATGACGTTGAAAGAAGAAAATTATACTGCTTTTAAAGAAGCTTTTGAACGTGTTGTTGAGCAAACTATTCATCCTGATTTGTTAATTCCTGAAATATCGGCTGATGTTGAAATGGAGTTATCCGATATTAACGAAAAATTAATTCGTTTATTGAACCAATTCGAACCTTTTGGACCGCAAAATATGACGCCTGTTTTTTTGACAAAAGGAGTAAAAGACACTGGTTATGCTAAAGGAATTGGTCAAAACGAAGAACATTTGAAGCTTTTTGTCAAACAGTCACGAAGCTTCGGGAGTAGCGAAGGTTTTGGTGCTATTGGTTTTGGACTGGGAAATAAATTGGAACTAACCAAAAACCAAAATCCGTTTGATATGGCTTTTTGTATCGATGAAAACGAGTTTAACGGAAACGTTACAGTTCAGTTGCGTTTGAAGGATTTGAGGTAACTATCTTTTGTCATTTCGACGAAGGAGAAATCACATAACAGTTGAACACAACACGAGAAATTTAAAAACATGCTTAATCCACAATTAGGTTTTCATTCTTATTATGTTTATATAATTACGAATAAGTTTCGTTCGACATATTATATTGGAATTACAAACAATCTAAAAGTAAGATTGCAACAGCATAAAGACAATATTGTTTTGAAGAACAAAACATTTGCTTCAAAGTATGGATTGGAATATTTGGTTTACTGTGAAAAATTTGTATGGGTTCAAGAAGCTATTGCCAGAGAAAAGGAATTAAAAAAATGGAGGAGAGAAAAAAAGTTGGAATTAATCCGTTCTTTTAATCCTGAATTTGAATTTTTGAATCATAACTTCAAATAAAGGAAGATTAATTTATCTCTATTTATACTCCTTCAACTCAAAACTTTCCCCATCAAAAACACCATACGTAAAATAGCCAATCCAATCGCCAAGGTTAACGTATTGAGCGTTTTCGCCAACAGTTAATACCATCGGTAGATGACGATGACCAAAAATGAGGTAATTATAATGTTTGGTTTCGAGTTTTCGTTTGGAGTAAAGAACCAACCATTCGTTTTCCTCACCCAAAAATTTCACATCGGCTTCGCCAGAAATTAGTTTGTTTTTTACGGATAAGTATTGCGCCAATTTCACGCCCAAATCAGGATGTAACCAACGGAAAATCCATTTAGAAAACGGATTGGTAAACACTTTTTTCATGCGTTTATAGCCATTGTCTCCTGGTCCTTTTCCATCGCCATGACCAATTAAAAAAGTCTTGTTATTAAAAGTATATTCTTGATTGTCGTGGTAGACAGGAATATTCAATTCTTTTTCAAAATAATCCGACATCCACAAATCATGGTTACCAACAAAGAAATAGATGGGAATACCGCTATCGCGAATTTCAGCCAGTTTGCCTAGAACTCTCACAAAACCTTTGGGAACTACCGTTTTGTATTCAAACCAAAAATCGAACAAATCGCCCAAAAGGAAAATACATTCGGCATCCTGCTTTACTTCATCCAACCAAGCGACAAACTTTTGTTCACGAGGAAAACTGGCTTCAGCAGTGGGTGCACCAAAGTGTTGGTCGGAGGCGAAATATATTTTTTTGTTGGGTGAAATTGTCATTTAAAATTATTGATTAATAAAAGCACTTCGACTGCGCTCAGTGAGACAGTTTAGTTATCCGAAGCAAACCACTCGGCAAACGAAGTTTCGGTTTCTTGCAATTTTAAAGAATGTAATTGAATATCAGCAGGCAATCGATTATTAATTTTTTGAGCAAAATCAATTACCATATTTTCACTTGTGGGTTGGTAATCTACTAAAATCACATGATGTCCCCGATTTTTTAATTCGGCAGCCAGTTCAACATGTGGTGTATTTTTATTGAAAACAGTAGCATGATCAAACAAGTCTACAATTTCTTCTCTCACAATTTTCTTCAAATCAGAAAAGTCAATCACCATCCCAAACTTCACATTTGTATTATCCGAAATTGGTTTGCCAATCACAGTAACCGATAATTTATAGCTGTGCCCGTGCACGTTTTTGCATTTGCCGTCATAGCCATAAAGTGCGTGTCCGGTTTCAAAAGAAAATTGTTTGGTAATTCTAATGTTACTCATTTAAGATAATTTAACGCTGTAAATTTACTAAAATATTACAATAAGTCGTTTTCTCTTTTTTTTGGCTTGGCTATTTAGGGAATAAGCAACTGTAATTACGATTACTAAAGGTTATGAAAAAGAAAAAATGATGAATATAAATCATTTATATTCATCATGTAGTAATAAATAAGGATGCCTTTTCGCAACTTTATTTATAAGTATAAAATTTAATTATGGGTTTTCTTCAAATTCTTGATTCTCATTTGCGTGTGATGCTCGTGCGTTTATAGCTATATTATCTTCGCCTACAAGAAAAGCTACGAAATTAATATTGTCAGCATTTGCAATATTTGATGGAACTGGAATGGTAAAGTTTTTAGTAAATGAACTTCCAGCAGAAGTATTTCCTGAAATAGTTTCCCCTAGTATGTCAGTCATAGATGCTCTTAAAACATGGTTATGAACATAATTTGTAATTGGGTTAACATTATTATAATAAGTTGTGTAGTTACGTTGGGAATAGACAAGATTATCTTCTAAAAGATACACTATCAACTTTAAGTTTGAGTAGTTTAAGGCAAACTTAACATTTACATCAAGATTAATGTTTCCATTTTCAACGTTAGAATTCATAGCAATCCCTAATCCAGAATTGTTTCCTGTAAGATTTAAAGCTTCTTGAACATTTGTTGGTTCTGGGAAGGTCCAAACAATCATTCTGTTTAATCTAGATACTGGTAAAGCTAATGGACTATTAGGTAAAATTAAGTTTTTTAAAGGTGCAATTCCTGCAAAATGAAATGGATCATTACCATTGTGAATAGCAACCGTTACAGCTTTGTCACTTTGCTCTTTGACTTGATCAATGGCATAAGAAACTCTGGTACAATTCCCACACCATGTTCCTGTATAATCTTCTATTAAAACTCTTTTTTTGAAGTAGCCAGATATGGGCGGAGTATCTACACCTCCATCAGGAATATTTTCAACTACATTGGTATCACCACAAGAAACGAAAAGCAAAACAAAAAATAATAAATTTAAATAATATGTTTTTCCCATGTTTATTTATTTAAAAATGAATATAATATTGCAAAAAAATAAAAAAAATTTCATATTCAATAACATTATTCATTTATTTGTGAAAATTATATACTAAACCATGAAATTATTTATTGTTAGCCTATTTTTTATAGGATTAAATTTAAACGCTCAAACTAATTTACCCGATGTTTCAATTGCCAATTTAGAGGGAAAAAAAATATCGTTGAAAAATGATTTTTCGGAAAAAGACAAATTATATGTTTACTCTTTTTGGGCTACATGGTGCACGCCTTGTATCAATGAATTAGACGAGATTAATGATTTACAAAAAACATGGAAAAAAGAAGTAAATTTTGATGTAATTGCGGTTTCTATTGATGATGCAAGAACTCAGAAAAGAGTTAAACCATTAACAAATGGGAAAGAATGGGAGTTTATTATTTTGCTAGATTCTAATCAGGATCTAAAAAGAGCACTAACCATAGTTAACATACCTTACACAATAGTTGTTAAAAACAATACGATAGTTCATGTTCAAAATGGGTATGTGCCTGGGAACGAATTAGAATTGTTTGAAAAATTGAAATCTCTTAAATAAATGAAAAAGTTATATAGTTTTATTTTGCTTTTTCTTTTATCTATCTCAGTATTTTCGCAAGTTAATGGAAATTTATCAGGAGGATTTGAATCAAACATACAATGGTATTTAAATGATAAAGGGTTAAAAGATGAGTTCAATAATCCAACATCCCATCCAGATGAGCCATTAAGATCAAATAATTATTTGTTTCTTAATTATAATTATAAGAACTGGTCAGCCGGAATTCAAGGGGAAGCTTATGAGCAAAATGCCTTACTAAACTTAAATCCTAAATATAATGGGACTAATGTTGCAACCTATTTTATACAATATAAATCAGAAAAATTGGACATAACAGGAGGTTATTTTTATGAACAGTTTGGTAGCGGATTGTTATTAAGAAGTTGGGAAGATAGAGCATTGGGAATTAATAATGCATTAAGAGGATTAAGAGTAATTTTTAAACCTACCAGTTTTATTACAATTAAATCATTATATGGACAGCAAAGAACTGGTTTTGATGTAGCTGACAGTAAAATATATGGTACTGATGTTGAGTTTGATTTAAAAACTCTTTTTAAATTTCAAACATCAGATTTAACACTTGGTTTTAATTATGTAGGTCGAGATGAAAAATTAGATCTTCCTGATCAAAAATTTAATGATCTTACTAATGCGTTTGGGGGAAGAGTAAACTTCTCTCACAACTCTTACTACATTTCTTTTGAGATGAATTATAAAGCAGAAGATGCTGTTGTTCAGATAAATAACCAAGTAAACAACAGATTGGTGAAGCCAGGGTCATCTTTTTTAATAAATACAGGATATTCTAAAAAAGGATTTGGAGTGGATGCCACTTTTAGAAGACTAGAAAATATGAGCTTCTTCTCTGAAAGAGGGGCAAAAGGCAATGAATTTAACGATAAAATAATGAACTTTATTCCTAGCTTAACGAAGCAGCAACACTATAATTTAGCTAATATATATGTTTATCAAGCCCAGCCGGGTGTATTTATAGCGGATAAAGATTTATTGAAAGCTGGAGAAATAGGTGGGCAAATAGATGTGTTCTACGATATAAAAAAAGGAACTACTTTAGGAGGTAAAAATGGAATGAAAATAGCAGTTAATGCCTCAAATTGGAATGCTTTAAGCGGAACTTTTTATATTTTTAATCCACAAGATTATCAAACAGACTTTTTAAAGTTTGGTAAAAAATATTATACCGATTTTAGTATTGAGGTGACTAAAAAATGGAACAGTAAATGGCAGTCGGCCTTTAGTTATATCAATCAATATTATAACAAACAGTTAGTCGAAGGAACAGATGGTGTTATTCATACGAATATTGCAGCAGCGGAAGCAACTTATAAGTTTACACCAACAAAATCAATACGTGTCGTTGGTGAACACATGTGGGCTGATTACGATAAGAAAAATTGGGCTAGTTCAACGGTTGAGTTTAATGCAAATTCTAAGTATTCTTTTTATATTATGGATTTATATAACTATGGAAACGATTTGGAGTATCAGAGAAATCACTACTATAATATTGGGGGTGCTTACAGAAAAAAAACTACACGAATTGCCCTAAGTTACGGAAGACAACGTGGAGGATTAGTTTGCGTTGGAGGAGTTTGTAGAAATGTTCCAGAAAGTTCAGGAGTTTCTTTGTCATTAAATACATCATTCTAAAAAGTAAGAAATGAAAAGCTTAAAAATTGTTTTAGTATTATTTTTTTACTCTTTTTTATCGTGTAGTAAAGAAGATTATACTGAAATAGAAACGTATCCTGTTGTGTTAGATTTAGCAAAAGTGCCTTATCCAAAACTTTCGGATTACAATTTTTTTAAAGGAAATATAAAAGAACAGAAACCCTCTTACGGTGTCATTCCTTATAAACCAAACAGCGAACTTTTTTCAGATTATGCTTTAAAAAATCGCTTTGTTTGGATGCCAAATGGTGTAAAAGCAACTTTTAACGGCGATGGTAATGTTCTTGAATTACCTGTAGGTGCAGCACTAATTAAAAATTTTTATTATAAAAATGTGCAACCCAATAACACTACTAAAATTATTGAAACTCGAATAATGATCAGAAAATCTACAGGATGGATTTTTGCAAACTATATTTGGAATGATGAACAATCAGATGCCTTACTTACTACTCAAAGTACTGCCAGAGATTTAAGCTGGAAAGACGCTAACAATGTTGTTCATACTTTAAATTACAGAACACCAGAAGTTGATTTTGAATGTTTGCGATGCCATTCTACTTTTAACAATCAAATCATTAATCCGTTAGGCATTAAACCTCAAAACATTAACTACAATTTTAATTATGCGGATGGTTCAAAAAATCAATTGAACAAGCTAATAGAGTTTGGTTATTTAGAAAATAATTTACCCGATCAGATTAATTCAACGGTTGACTTTAATGACACTTCTAAATCACTAGATTTAAGAGTAAGGTCTTATTTTGATGCGAATTGCGCTCATTGTCATGAGAACGGTGGAGAAGCATCTTCACACAACTTGCGTTTTGCGTTTAATGAAACTATAAACCCAGTAAAAATGGGCGTTACTGCTCACGCTGCACATTATTTAGAAGGTTATAACAACGTTACAGTAACTCCAGGCAATGTAAATCTATCTATTTTGCATTACAGAATAAATACAGAAAATGATTTATTGTATATAATGCCACCTTTAACAAGAACAAAAAGACATACTGAAGCAGTACAATTAATTGAAACTTGGATAAATTCGTTATAAAAAAAGGTTCAATTTATTGTTGAACCTTATTTTATGCTAAAAAATGAAATTATTTTTTGACAATCTTTTTGTTTGATGAATTCCCTTCAGAATTTCTAAAATTGACTAAATAAATTCCAGAACTTAAATTGGAAACATCAATATTTTGAATTCCGTAATCCAAATTAGAATTAACTACTATTTTACCATTCAAATCATAAATACTCATTACGGTGGGTTTAAGTACATCTAAAGTTAATTCGCTATCTACAATTGTTGATTTAATAATTACGCCAGAGTTTTGTAATTGGTTTACATCGTCAATGGATAAATTTGGGTCAAATCTATAAGTTACAGTTATAGAGTTACCAACTTCTGCTCCTCCTTGTGTTGTTTGATTAGTTTGAAAAAATTTAAACACAAAATCCATGGGAAAAGCTCCGCTCCCGTTGTTATAATTTAAAAAATGATCAAAATTACCATTAGCAGCATTTGGAGCTAGAGTAAGTGCCACACTAGGGTAAACTCCACCTAAAGCAACTTCTCCAATACATTCTTGACCAAAACAAAATTGAAAATTTGAACCATTGTTATTAACCAAACTTTGACATCTTGCCCAAACATTCGTGGTTGTTGTTCCAGTGTTTCTAACTTTAAATTTAATCTCACTTGGATCACCGGTTACATTACTAGCCAATACAGTACCATTTACTATCGGAGAACCGTCAGAAGGTCTAGTCATAGTAATTTCTTGCGCAAAAGAAAATTGACTGATAAAAAGTGCTAAGAGTATTATTTTTTTCATAATTTAATTTTTTTAAATCTAAAAGTAGCCATGCTTTCTTTCAAAGCATGGCTAAGTTGGATTAGTTTAATATTATTTTTTTAGTTTCTTCTACTCCTGTTTCAGTAACCATTTTGGCTAAATAAACACCAGATTGAAGGTTTGATAAGTTGATAGTTTCATTTTTAGTAACATTATTTTTAGAAAAGACAACTTTACCAGCAATGTCACAAACAGTTATACTTAAAGTATTTTCTGTATTTATAGTTATCATTCCATTTGATGGATTTGGGAAAATAGAAATGGAATTTTTAGTAAATTCGTCTATATTTAAAGGATTAGCTACGCCAAAAGATCTTGCATCAGATGACCCAAACTCACCACCTTCAACACCTGAGATAACAACACCATTAGAAAAAATTCTATACGAACCAATTCCATATGCGCCAACTATACCATCACCATATGAATCAAAAATTGTAAATGTATAACAGTCATTTGGCACATTGATGTTGATGTCAGGTTGTGGATAAGCACCAGAAGCAGCTGAGTCAGCATAAACTGGACTTGAAGCAACAGTTGCACCTGTTGAGTTTTTTAACGTCCATGTAGTTTCTGAACCGTATTGATCTAATGTAATTTTGATTGTTAGATTTGAGGTTGTAGTTTCAGGAGCTTTTATAAAAGCCATTGTACCAGTGTTATTTGTTGTATTGTCATCAGTAGGTAATGAAATATTTAAATTGTTATTCGCTTGTAAACTATAGGTAATAGAAGGTAATGTTAGTGTTGTTTTAGCAAATGAAGATAAATTACCTGTCCAATTGAATACTTGTGGAGTCCCATTATTTATGCTATAAGTAATAGGTAAACTAGTTAGATTATTTTGGCCATTATTTTGAATTTCTACTTTAGGTTGTATAGTATTTACACATTGTTCGGCAATATCCTTTACTTCTTTTATTTTTGCATCATTTGCAATTAAACCAGTATAAGTCGGAACTGTACCGTTACCAGAAATAATTTTCTGTTGTCCTTCAGCAACAAAAGCTACAATTTCAAAATCTCCTAATTCAGCAGGAATGTTGTTGTAAGCAGATGGTATTGTATAAGTATAGGTTCTTGTAACAAGTGTACCAGCAGTGGTTGTAGTATAAGTATCTCCCCATTGTCCTGTGACCATATGAACTAATCTATGTTGGTGAGGATAATTATCACCCAAACCACCACTACTTTGTGGTCCCAATGTGTTGTTTTGTAACAAGGCAACATTTAATCTGTTTGAAGAAACTGGACTGTTTCCAGTGTAATAAGCTTCTACAAATACAGTTAACAATCTTGTGTTAACGTTAATACTTGCAGTTGTTGCCACGTTTACATACGAACTTTGATTGCGGGTTTGGTTTGAAGCATTGGTCCAATTGTTTCTGCCCATTGCAGTTCCTGTAGAACCATTTTGAGATAAACCAGCAAATGCAGTTCGGTTTACTGTTCCCGCTGGGTAGCCAGTTAATCCTGATTGATTAGCAATAGCTGTTCCAAATGATGTTCTAAAATCGGGTTGACCGGCAGCTGGTGTTGAAAATCCACCAACATGTATATTAATTAAGAATACATCAGCAGGATTTGCATTTTTAATGGCGTTAGCAATAGTGTGACCTGCGGGACAAAACTGACAATTAATGCCTGTAAACTCTTCTAAGATTACTTTTTTGTTTTGTGGTGTAGTACTTACAATTGTTTGAGAATAGGAGCTAAAAGCTACAAAAAATAATAAAAGTAGTAATTTTTTTTTCATTGGTTATTGGTTTTTAGACAGTTAAAATTTTATTTTGAAGTGCAAGTATACTTAATTTTTTTCTAAATAAATAAAAACTTAATTGCTTTTTTTGAAATAGGAAGATTATTTTTAATCATCTATTTTTTTATAAAAAATAAATTATTATTTGTTTTATCTTTGCCAAGATTTGGGGATGTAGCTCAGCTGGTTAGAGTGCTTGCCTGGCAGGCAAGAAGTCGTGGGTTCGAGTCCCATCTTCTCCACAAAAAAGCCGATTTGATTTATTCGAAACGGCTTTTTTATTTAATTGAAGAATGATGATTAACGATTTTTGATTTTAGAATAGAAAATTTTTCTGCAATCTAAAATCGTTAATCTAAAATCGCAAATCTTATTTCCCACTTTTTAAATCCTCGGCAACTTTTTCTAATTCCACATACCAATCTTCCCCAAATTTTCTAATTAAAGCTTCTTTTACAAATTTGTAAACGGGAACTTCCAGTTCTTTTCCCAAGGAACAGGCAGGATTGCAAATATCCCAACGGTCATAATTAACAGCGGCAAATTCTGAAAATTCTTTCACGCGAATTGGGTATAAATGACAAGAAACAGGTTTTTTCCAGTTGATTATTCCTTGATTGTAAGCTTGTTCAATGCCACAAAGTGCTGTTTTCCCATCAAAAATAACATAAGCGCAATCTTTGTTGTCTATCAATGGTGTTTCTAAATCTTGATCAGTTCCCACGACCCAAGTGCCTAATCTTTCGATGGCTTCAATGCCTTCTTTGCGCAAAAAGGGTTTTACTTTGGGATAGATTTCCTCCAGAATTATGGTTTCTTCTTTGCTCAAAGGAGCACCAGCATCGCCATCTACACAACAAGCGCCATGACAAGCCGAAAGATTACAAACAAAATCTTTTTCGAGGATGTCTTCAGAAACTATGGTTTTGCCTAGTTGAAACATGAATTTTTTTTGTTTTTTGATAATAAATTATGTAGCAAAAATAGCCATTTTAGATTTGGAATTTTGAGTTTCTGTTCTTGAATAGTTGTTAAAAAAGTTACTGCTAATGTTAAAGGATTTTTTTCATAACTGTAAAAATTACTATTTTTGCAGTATAAATTTTAATCATGAAAATTTTCACCTATATCCTTATTGTTCTTGCTATTGCATTGATAATACTAAATATTTTTCTTCTTGATTTCAACAAACCATTCAAAGGCAATAGTATGATTGCTCTTATTGGGATAGTAGCTTCTTTTTGCGCGGTTTTAATTCTACTGATTTTTAGAATGTCAAAAAAAATTGAGGAGAAACTAAAAAACTAATCCATGTTTGATGTTTTGATTATTGGTGGCGGTGTATCGGGTATGTCTTGTGCTTTGGTTTTAGGTTCGGCACAACATAAACCTTTTGCTTCTGATAAAAAAATTGGAATTGTCACGCATCAAAAAGCATCTTCACTTCAAGACGCACTTTTTAATAATGCTTATGGAATTCCTGTCGGAAAATTGGGGGCTGATTTATTGACAGAAAGTGTTAATCAGTTGCAACAATTGTATCCTCATGTTATTCAAATTCCCAACGAAAAAGTAATGAAAATTGAAGCCGAAGCTGGAGATTTTGCTATTATTACCAATAAGAATTCTTATCAATCAAAAATAGTTGTCATCAGCATAGGCGCTGCAAATCCTTTTACTATTGAAGGGTTAGAAGAATTTGTCCTACCACATCAAAAAGTAATTGCAGAGAAAAACAGAATCCAACTCAGCAATATTGACCACAAAGTTACCGATGGAATCTATGTTACCGGAACTTTGGCTGGTTGGCGAAGCCAACTGGCAATAGCAGCAGGAAGTGGTGCTGCAGTTGCAACGGATATTCTAACATTATGGAATGATGGAATTCATGTGCAAGTGCATGATAGTGTTAGGAAATAAAGTTATTTCGACACAGCTTCCAACATCGTATCATCTTTCAAAAGAATACGATAGTATTGGCTTTCACCAAAAAGTTGTCGGGCAAATTCTGCGGTGAGGTATTTTTTTACTAAAGGGTTATTGTTTGACAAAGTCATGTCTAAACCCGAGTCTTTCAAGTAACTTTCAAACTTGGCAACAGAAGTTTCGTCTTGCTGCATTTTGGTTAAGAACGCTTGAAAATTTACACCTTTAAAAGCGTTACGATTATTGTCCAATTGTTCAAAAACAAAATGACTAACCAAACCTGAATTTAAAATATAAGCCAAACTTTCTTCTCCTTTTTTTACTTCCAAAGGAACAAAAATATCAGGAACGATTCCCCCACCGCCATAAACAATTCGGCCTTTTTTCGTTTTGAATTTGAGCGAGTCAGCTACTTTTATTTTGTCTTTGGCATATAATTCTCCGCTTTCAAAACGGATGTCAAAATCGTGACTGTATGCTTCTCCTTCGCCTTTCACATAAGGTTTTTGAATGGAACGACCGCTTGGCGTATAATACCTGGAAGTAGTTAACCGAACTGCAGAACCATCATCAAAATCCATCTCCCGTTGTATTAATCCTTTCCCAAAAGAACGTCGCCCAATAATTGTTCCTCTATCATTATCCTGAATAGCGCCAGCCAATATTTCACTTGCCGATGCTGAATTTTCATCTATCAAAACAAAAACTCGTCCTGTTTCAAAAATACCTTCTGCGGTGGCGAAGGTTTTTGTTATAGTTCCTTTTCTGTTTTTGGTAAAAACAATCAGTTCTTTGTCTTTTAATAATTCGTCGGCAATTTCTGCTGCTTTTTCCAAATATCCTCCGCCATTTTCACGCAAATCAATGACTAAAGTAGACATGCCTTGTTTTTTTAATTGTTCCAATGCCAAACGGAATTCATCATACGTATTTTCGGCAAACCGATTGATTTTAATGTAACCCGAGGTTTTGTTTAGCATCAAATAAGTATCAACACTTTTTATTGGAACAACTTCGCGAACAACAGGGATTTTTAGTTTTTTGTTAGTGCTTTTTCTATAAATAGTTAGCAAAACATTCGAACCTTCTTCTCCTTTTAACTTGGTGTATAAACTATCTGTTGGTAGTTTTCTTCCAAAAAGTTTGGATTTATCAGCATATAAAATTCTATCGCCTGCAATAATTCCTGCTTTTGCTGCTGGACCATTTTCAAGAGGTTTTACAACGGTAACAGTATCATTATACATAAAAAAATTCACGCCGATTCCCACAAAATCACCTTTCATAATTTCGGCTTCGGTGGATTGCTCATTGGGTGGAATATAAACGGAATGTGGATCGAGATTAGCCAAAATGCTGCTCACTGTTAAATCTACAATAGAATCAGAATTGACATCATCAACATATTCTTCATTTATAAAATCAATGAGTCGTTCAATTTTAATTTTACGAGCATTTTGTTTAGAAATTTTTCTTTCCGGAAAATTCAACATACCACCAATAATTACTCCCAGCGCTACGCAGGAAAATAACAATATTGGCAAGTAGTTGTTCTTTGATTTCATTTATGCTGAATTTAGTTCAGTATCTATTCTAAAGTTTCAATTTGATGTACTTCGACACCAGCTTTTAGAAGAAAATCAAGACCAGAAGTATCACGATAACCCTGTTGATACACAACGCGTTTAATCCCTGATTGATGAATGAGTTTGCTGCATTCTTTGCAAGGTGAAAGTGTAATATATAAGGTTGCATTTTCACAGGTTTGGGTGGAGCGTGCTACTTTTGAAATCGCATTGGCCTCTGCATGAAGCACATACCATTGTGTTAATCCTTCTTCGTCTTCGCAGCAGTTTTCAAAACCCGATGGTGTTCCGTTGTAACCATCGGAAATGATCATACGGTCGCGAACAATGATGGCACCAACTTGTTTTCGTTTGCAATAGGATAATTTGCTCCATTCGGCAGCAATTCGTAGGTAAGCGGTGTCGTATTTTTTTTGTTTTGCTTCTTTCATTTTATTCTAAAATTCTTTCAGTTTCTTTTTTTGTTTCAAGGTTACTGATTCTCAAATGATGTTTCTTTTAGCCTCTCGTCTTGTTTTTGAAAGAGACGAGACAGGAATATGGATAGCAAATATACCTAAACCATTCGCTCCAAATAAAAATTATTTATACCAAATTTCATTTTGAATAATAATGGGGATTATCACTCCAACAGTAAAAGCTGAAATAATTAAAATCCAATCTCGCTTGGAGAATTTGAATAAATTTTGGACTATATATGCTAAAAGTAAAGAAACAATGACTACCACTATTTGTGCTACTTCTATTCCGAGGGCAAACTCGAAAAGCGGTAATAACTTATCAGTAGGTTTTCCTGAAAGGATGCTGTTGAAATAGTTTGAAAATCCTAATCCGTGAATGATACCAAAGAAAAGAGTGATAATGCTAATAACAATACTATTCTCTTTTTTGCTCGATTTCCCAGCAATAATAATGTTGTACAAGGCAGCGATGAGAATAGTTATAGGGATCAAAAATTCAACAAACGAGGGTTTGATGGACAGTATATTAAAAACGGAAAGGAATAGCGCTAGTGTATGTCCTAGTGTGAAAACGGATACTAAAATTAGTATTTTTTTCCATGATTTAAATTCATATGGAACAGTCAACGCAAGAAGAAATAAAATGTGGTCGTAGGCAAAAACACTAAGTACATGCTTTAACCCGATAGTGAAGTATATCCAGAAATCTGACATGGTGATTTGGTTATTTTGGAACGTAAACATACAATTTATTTTGTTTTACATTCATAATTTCTTCCTAAAATAGATATAAAAAATTTTCACAAATCATTTTCAAAAAAAAGGAAATTGGCTTACCTTTGTGGTATAAAACCAATAACATTATGTCAATTTCAGATTTGTTTGATAACGAGTTTAAAAGTAGAAATAAAAGTCATTTTTCGGCCATTGTTCGTGTTGCCACTGCTGATGGAGATATGACAGAGGAAGAAAAGGAATTTTTAGATAAGTTAGCCATACGTTTGGAAATTTCTCCAGCAGAATATGAAGAGATTTTAGAAAATCCTTCAAAATATCCAATCAATCCTCCGTATCTACACTCTCAACGGTTGGAGCGTTTGTATGATTTGTCTAGAATGGTTTATGCTGATCATGTACTCGGGCCAAAACAAAAACACATTTTAACAAAGTTTGCTTTGGCATTAGGGTTTACGCCAGGGAATGTTCCTTTTATTGTTGATAAAGCACTATCATTATTAGTTATGAATGTGGATTTAGATACTTTTGTTTATGAAATGACAAACATGAATAAATAAAAAACAGATACATTCGGTTTGTTTAGCAATACTTTGCCATGAATTCTTCAGCTTTTTTTACCATATTGTAACTTCCGCAAAAGAATGGAACGCGTTGGTGTAGCTCTGTGGGCTGAATTTCCATAATTCTTCCAAAACCATCGGTTGCTTTTCCGCCAGCTTGTTCTGTGATGAAAGCCATTGGATTACACTCATATAGTAAACGTAGTTTTCCTTTTGGCGATTTGGAACTTGTTGGATAGATGTAAATTCCGCCTTTAATCATATTTCTGTGAATATCAGAAACCAAACTTCCGATGTATCTTGATGTGTAAGGTCTGTCTTCTTCTTCCAATTGGCAATACTTCAAATAATCTTTTACGCCTTGAGGGAAATGAACATAATTTCCTTCGTTAATGGAATAAATGTTTCCATCTTTGGAAAATTGCATATTGGGATGTGAAAGATAAAAAGTACCAATGGCAGGATTTAAAGTAAATCCATTCACACCGTGACCTGTTGTATATACAAGCATAGTTGAGGTTCCATAAATGACATAACCCGCAGCTACTTGCTGTGTCCCGGGTTGTAAAAAATCTTCTAAAGTAACTGGAGTTCCAATAGGTGTAATTCTTCTAAATACTGAAAAAATAGTTCCAACTGAAACATTCACATCAATATTGGATGAACCATCCAACGGATCCATTAAAACCACATATTTATTATTATGTCCCTCGTCTAATCCTTGAACTGTAATGAAATCATCACTTTCTTCTGAAGCAATTCCACAAACGATTTCACGATTAATCAAGGTTTGAATAAAAATAGTATTAGCATAAACGTCCAATTTTTGTTGGTCTTCACCCTGTATGTTTTGTTCGCCAGCAGCACCAACAATATCGACTAAACCCGCTTTGTTTACTTTGTAATTAACCACTTTGGCAGCCAAGCGAATGGAGTTGATAATTTTGGATAATTCTCCCGATGAATACTGATGTGCTTTCTGATTTTCGATGATAAATTCACCTAAGGTTTTGTTGCGTTCTTCCATTACGAAATCGTTGTAGTTGTGGTTGCAAATATCGTTAAATTTGTCAAAGAAAAAATGTATTTCTAGAAGAAATTATTAATTGTATTTTTGTTTCAAATTTTTCCTAAATGATTATCCGAAAAGGCGAAAAAAAAGACATGAAAGCAGTGCTTGAACTCATTCAAGAATTGGCAACTTTCGAAAAAGAACCCGATGCTGTCGTTGTCACTGTTGCCGATTTAGAACGCGATGGTTTTGGAGACAATCCTTTGTTCTATAGTTTTGTAGCAGAATTTGATGGAGATGTTGTTGGTGTTGCCTTATATTATTATCGCTATTCCACTTGGAAAGGGAGAACCATTCATTTGGAGGATTTAATTGTGAAAGAAAAAATGCGAGGTTCGGGATTGGGATTTGCATTGTTTGCTGAAATTATCGCTCAAGCCAAGAGAGATAAAGTTCGTAGAATTGAATGGAATGTTCTGGATTGGAACACACCAGCGATTGATTTTTATATAAAATCAGGTGCAAAAGTCTTGGACGATTGGCGTGTTGTTCACATGGATGAAAACGGAATAAATGAATTTTTAAAAAATAAATCTTAATACTTACTACTCAAATATTAATACTTAAAAAATCTTAATACTTAATACTCAAATCTTAATACTTAATAAATGAGAATATTCAAATTTGGTGGCGCTTCTGTAAAAGATGCTAATGGAATTAAAAATGTGCTTAGTGTTTTAGAAAAAGTAGGTCATGAAGACACACTTCTAGTAATTTCTGCCATGGGAAAAACCACGAATGCTTTGGAAATCGTAATCAAAAATTACTTTGATAAATCGCCCGAATTGCATTCTTCATTACAAGAGGTTAGAAAGTACCACAATCAAATTTTACTTGATCTTTTTGATGACGAAGAGCACGAAGTATATTTTGCAGTAAATAGTCATTTTGCCGATTTAGAGTATTTCATTCGAAGTAATAAATCGCCTAATTACAACTTTGTGTATGATCAAATTGTGAGTTATGGGGAAATAGTTTCCACCACAATCGTAAGTCATTATTTCAATCATGCTGGCATGAAAAACAACTGGATTGACGTTCGAAACTTCATCAAAACCAATAACAATTACCGCGATGCCGATGTTGATTGGGAAAGAACTCAACAGTATATTTCAAAAGGAATTAATAAAAAAGCACTCTCTATTACTCAAGGATTTTTAGGTTCTGATGACAATAATTTTACCACAACCTTAGGGCGTGAAGGGTCGGATTATACCGCAGCCATTTTTGCCTATTGTTTGAATGCTGAAAGCGTAACGATTTGGAAAGATGTGCCAGGCGTTATGAATGCTGATCCGAGATTTTTTGAAAATGCGATGTTGCTTAACCAAATCTCCTATCGCGAAGCAATTGAGTTAGCATTTTATGGCGCTACCGTTATTCACCCAAAAACGTTGCAACCATTACAGAAAAAGGAAATCCCGTTGTTTGTAAAATCGTTTATCAATCCATTGTTGCCAGGAACAAGCGTTTCTAAAGGAAAAGATTTAGAGCCACAAACACCCTGTTTTATTATTAAACGAGACCTGTTATTACTTTCGTTATCGTCAATCGATTTTTCATTTATCATGGAAGAAAACATCAGTGAAATTTTTGCCTTGTTTCACCAGTATAAAATGAAAGTGAGTTTAATTCAAAACTCGGCGATAAGTTTTTCAGTTTGTATTGAAGATAAATTTGGAAAATTTAACGAGTTGAAAAACATTTTGTCCAAAAAATTTAAAGTCGTTTACAACGAAAATGTATCTTTATACACCATCAGACATTTTACTGCAACAGCTGCCGAAATTGTAGAAAAAGATAAAACGGTTTTATTGAAACAAATTTCTAGAGAAACAATGCAAGTGGTTACAAAGGAGTAAATTAGTCTTGCATTTAATACTATAATTATACACAAAACAGCTTTTTTGCGTTTTTATTATGTATGCTAAAAAAACTTTTTTTACTCTTTGTATTCTTTGCAATTTCTAAGCTCTCGGCTCAGGAAATCAAATCGCTTTATCAAACAAAAAAAGTGGTCGTTTCAAAGGATACCATAACGCTAGAAAAAGTAAGTATCAGTCCAAGTTTTTTTAAACTAGTAACTTCTGAAGGAAAAGAAGTTGATACTACTTTTTACAAAGTAGATTTCAAAACAGGAAAACTTCTTTTCAAAAACGGGTTTACTGCCAATGACAGTATTACCATTCGCTATTTTAAATACCCCGAACAGTTAACCAAAACCTACAGCATTTACGACCAAGACAAAGTAGTTCCTAATGAAGCCGGAAATCTCTATAAAGTCAATCGGTCTGTAAAAAAGTTTGTTCCCTTTGACGGATTGATTACTTCGGGAAGCATTTCGCGTGGCGTTACTATTGGGAATAATCAAAATGCTACGGTGAGTTCCAATCTCGATTTGCAAATCACAGGGAAAATATCGGATAAAGTTTCGCTTCGTGCCTCTATTCAAGATAGTAATATTCCGCTTCAAGATGGAGGATATTCCCAAAAACTGGATGAATTTGACCAAATCTTTATCGAACTTTTTACGGATAAGTGGAACATCCGTGCAGGAGATTTATTTCTGGAAAATCGACAATCACGATTTTTAAATTTCAACAAGAAAGTACAAGGACTTTCAACTCGATTTTCCTACGGTGGCGAAGAGAACAAGACCGAAATTTTTGCTGCGGCAGCTTTAGTTCGTGGGCAATATGCCAAAAGTTCGTTTACTGGACAAGAAGGAAATCAAGGACCATATAAATTGCGTGGGAACAATGGCGAATTGTTCGTGTTGGTAATTTCGGGTTCAGAAAGAGTTTATGTTAATGGAATTTTACGCCAGCGCGGTGATAATAATGATTACATTATCGATTACAATGCTGGAGAAATCACTTTTACGTCTCTTTTTCCTATTACTTCCGAAATGAGAATCGTGATTGAATACCAATATTCCGATAGAAATTATACTCGTTTTGTTTCTTATGGTGGAGCCAATCACGAAGCAAAAACGTGGAGTTTAGGTGGCTATTTGTATTCTGAAAATGATGTAAAAAACCAACCATTACAGCAAAATTTATCACCAGAACAAGTAGCTATTCTTCAAAATGCTGGTGATGATATTAATTTAATGAATGCGCCATCGGCCTATTTGGACACCTATTCTGATAACAAGATTTTGTATAAAAAAGTAATTATTAATGGTGTTGAAGTTTTTGAACAATCCAACAATCCTAGTGATATACTATATAATGTTACCTTTTCTTTGGTAGGGAATAATCTTGGAAATTATATAGTGTTGAACTCTTCAGCTATTGGAAAAATTTACCAATATGTCCAACCTCTAAATGGTATACCACAGGGAAATTACGAACCCATTACACGATTGGTTGCGCCAACAAAAATTCAAATTGCTACCGTTTTAGGAAAATACAATCCTAGTGAAAAAACATTGATTGATTTTGAACTAGGTGTGAGTAATAATGATTTGAATTTATTTTCATCCATTAATGATAATAATAATAAAGGTGTTGCGGGAAAGTTAAACTTCAAACAGCGATTATTTACCAAAAAATGGCAAGTAAATGCTTTTGGAAATTATCAATACGTACAGGAAAATTTCAAAACCATTGAACGTTTATTCAATATTGAATTTAATCGGGATTGGAACCTGACCACTTTTGAAGGCAATCAAAGTTTGATAGTCACAGGTTTGGATTTCACATTGCCCGAGAAAGGGAAGTTGCGATACCAGTTTGAAAAGTTGGATTTCTCCAAAAGTTTTTCTGGAAATCGTCACTTTATCAATGGTTTGTTTGTGCTTAAAAATTGGAACATTGTACAAAATTCTAGCATCTTGAATAGTGATGGTAATTATTCGGAGACC
>Ga0208853_1000153_pt1 | contig 20246 bp, 18 predicted proteins | sample LakMenEpi03Oct11_FD_150667 | JGI IMG/M metagenome (GOLD analysis project Ga0208853, IMG submission 150667) | Freshwater microbial communities from Lake Mendota, WI - 03OCT2011 deep hole epilimnion (SPAdes) | ecosystem: Environmental > Aquatic > Freshwater > Lake > Epilimnion/Euphotic zone ... | reverse complement strand
AAGCACTTTTTCTTTAGTAGTAGTGTCATAAATCACTTTGGGTTTTTCTTTTTCTTGTTTTTTGCAACTGGAAAAAGAGAAAACGAAAGCTAACAAAATATATGGAAAATAATTTTTCATTTTGAAACTGTTTAAAAAGTATGTAATACTAAAATTTTAATAGGTAATTTATATTATCGTGCTATTTGTTTAATTAATTGCTAAATTTTGAGTTTGCCATAAAATTTTTCTAAAGCCAAAAAGTAAATCAAATATATGATTTTTTTCTACAATCTTGCCGTCAATTTTATATTGAAAACGCGTGTGGTCATATAGTTTGGAATTCCGTATTGGTTTTTGGTATACACATCACGAACCCAAGTATTGGTAATGGCATTTTGGTTGTTGAACAAATTGAAAATCTCAAAACCAAGCGACAAATCTTGGAATTTCTTTATCCAATGTCCGTCTGGTCTTTCATTATTTTTTTCGGTAAAGACATACGAAAATCCAACATCGGCACGACGATAATCTCTCAAACGATTTTGATATTCGTAGGCATCAGCATAAGAAGGTGAACCACCAGGCAAACCTGTATTGTAAACTAAATTTAGATACAATTTCATATTGGGTAAATTGGGCATATAGTCTTGAAATAAAATGCCAAACTTTAATCGTTGGTCTGTTGGGCGAGCAATAAAACCTCTACCGTTTTGATTTTCTTCGGTTTTCATGTAACCAAAACTCAACCAAGACTCTGTTCCTGGTACAAATTCCCCGTTTAATCTCAAATCCAATCCATACGCATAAGCCGTTGCCTCATTATTAGCTCGGTAGCGAATTCTAACATTTTCTAACGTATACGTATTAACATCCGTCATCGTTTTATAATAGGCTTCCGAAACCAACTTAAACGGACGATTACTCATTTTGAAATTATAATCATTACTCAATACAAAATGTATGGATTGCTGGGCTTTTACATTTGGGTTTACAACGCCGTCGAAATCTCTTAGCTCACGATATAACGGTGGTTGATGATAAAATCCTAATGACAATCGGAATAACATGTCTTTGTCCCAATCGGGTTTTAATGCAAACTGTGTTCTTGGGCTAAAAACAGTTTGTGCCTTTCCTCCAGAAATGTCTCTACCAGAAACTATCCAGTGATGAAAACGAGCACCAGCAGTTATCCATAATTGACTATTGCCAAGTTTGGTTTTGGTATTCCACTGCGCAAAACCAGAAAATCTGTTGATATCGATAAAGTTTGTAGCTCTTACATTTTGATACGGAACTAAAGGTCCAACATAAGGGTTGTAGGGTTGGTCATTAGGAATATCAATAATTGGAGGATTGATAGAAAACCCAGCCGAGTCAATCACTTCCCATTCTACTATTCTATCTCTAATATTTTCGCGAGTATATTTAAAACCCCAATCGATTTGGTGCTTTTTGTTTTTCAAAAAATGAGTTCCTTTGATTTCTGCATTGATAAACATGGCATCTAAGTCATTTCGAGCGTGATTCAATTGTGTTCCAATGCCACGACTAAACGTTACTTCTCCTAATGTTTCAGAACCAATATTAGTATCCACTTCTCCTAAAAAATAGGCAGCAAAAATATCAAAGTATTCTTGCTCTTGAGTGTGATATATTGAAGTAATTAGTTTAAACGTATTATTCTCATTGGCCATAAAAGAAGTTTTAAAACTGCCAAAAAGTGTTTGATATTGATCATTTTCTTGTCCATCATAAAAAATTTGCAACGCTATTGGTTCATCTATGGTTCCAAAATTAGTTTGTCGAGTCAATGGCTGATAATTATAGATGTTTTGAGAAGCATTCCCTAAAAAACTAAATTGCCATTTTTCATTGGGATTAAAATTTACAATGGTTTGGACATCAGCAAAGGTGGGTCTGAAATTGGTTTGCGTTTCTTGACTATTAACTAAAAGCGAGTTGTCACGATAGCGAACGCCTGTAATATTTGACCATTTTTTGTTTTTAGAAATCAGATCGGCAGTGATACTTCCACCAAGGAAACTGGCTTCGGCAGCAAGTGCAAATTTGGTTGGCTTACGATACGTAATATCCAAAACTGAAGACAATTTATCACCATATTTAGCTTGAAATCCACCAGCAGAAAAATCGACATTCTGAACCATATCGGTATTGGTGAAACTCAATCCTTCTTGTTGTCCGGAACGAATTAAAAACGGACGATAGACTTCAATTTCATTAACATACACTAAATTTTCGTCGTAATTTCCTCCACGAACAGCATATTGTGTGCTCAATTCACTATTGGAGTTTACACCTGCAAAAGTTTTTAAAACACTCTCAATTCCGGCATTGGCACTTGGATTTTTACGAATTACTTCGGGCTGAATAGTAGTAATTCCTTGCACTCTTTTTTTGTTATTGGTAATGACAACGTCATTCAATTGTTCTGCTTTGTCATTCATTACCACATTAAATTCAAAATTTTCTCCCGGTTTAAGTTGCACTGTAGCCGTTATGTTTTTTAAAGAAACATGAGTAAAAACTAATACAACCCTTTGATTAGCCGGAACCGTTAATTCATAAAACCCATCAGCATTAGTTGTTGCCGATTTTGTCTGGTAGCTTACATTAACATTCTCTACTGGTTTATTGTTTTCATCAAGCACAATTCCAGCAACTTTGGCAGTTTGATTTTGTGCATAGGCAATGATACTTAGCGTAAAAAAAAGGAGCGTAAAAAGAAATTTATTTGTTCTCAAATTATAGAATTAAGGTTTTTGACTTCTAAAAAAATGTGTTTCAAAGATAGCAGAATTTCCAACATTATCAGTAACGACTATTTTTAAATCGTTTTTTCCTTCGGCAACAATACCATCGGTAAAACGATGAATTAATTTATTGGTTTTGCTTTCATATTCTAACAATATCCATTTTCCATTCAGATAGCCATCATAGCTTTTAATGCCTGATAAATCATCTGAGATTGAAAATTGCAATACATTTTGTTTACTAATCCATTTGCCTTCGATAGTATTATCAATCTTAATCTTTGGCCCAACAGTATCATTGACTAACTTATAGTTGCCTAAATATTTAGTGTAAATAGTAAACGAATTTTTAAATCTTTTAGTATTGTAGTAGTAGATTTTTTTGTCATTTATTCCTCCAATAAACATTTTCTCTCTTTCTTTTTCAGAGGATAAGCTGTCTTCAAAGGTGATTTGAAAATTACTAAATGCTGGAACACTATCTTCATGAAGTTGCAAAACGCCGTTTTTTACCTTAAAATTCATTTTAAAGTCATCCAAAAAAGTATTTGCTGGAATAGTTACTGTCACATTCTCTAAAGCAAAAATATTATCTTTTTTAGCTTTAACTAAATAAGTAGCGTTTGTTGGCTCTTCATATACTTTTGCTATTCTTGGAGAATATACTATGGGTACGTTTATTTTGGTTGTATTTTCTTGATAATCTGACACTTCAATTCTATAGCTTTGTGTTAAATCAGGTTTTAAAGAAACAGTACCGTTATGATTATCTGAATTGAGTATGCTTAATGGATATGGGTTTGTCATAAACAGTTTTTGAACACGCTGTCCTGTTTCTTTATATTTCTTATAGTCAATTAAAGCATTTACAAATCGGGTTTCATCAAAAGAAAAAGTGTCAAATTGGTATTTAAAGGATGTTCTTCCATTTAAAAAAGTTTGCACTTTAAAAATACCATTGGCATTCCAAGAAACATTGTCAAAATCAATCGTGGTGATACCAAAACCTATTTTACCGGTAGCAAGTATTTTTTCAGTTATATAACTTCCGTCCGGTTGAAGTGATAAATTAACAGAAAATGGTCTCTTTGATTGATTAACAATAGCATTTTCATCCAAAGGATAAACCCATAAACTGCTTATAATTGGTCGCTTATCATCAACAATAACCGTGTCAAAACCAAAAAACATTGGATTAATAATTTTTTCCGTTTGTGTATCTCGAAATTCAAAATGCAAATGTGGCCCATCAGAACCACCAGTATTTCCAGAAATAGCAATGATATCGCTTTTCATAACCACCAAATCAGTTGGTTTTAGGTAAACATCTATTTCATAGGATTTTGCTTTGTATTGTTCCTTTTTAATCCATTTTTCAATTTCTCCATAACCTGATTGCAAATGACCATAAACTGTGGTAAACCCATTTGGATGAGTAACATATATTGCTTTTCCGTAACCTGAAACTGAAATTTTTATTCTTGATACATAGCCATTGGCAACAGCATAAACATTAAATCCCTCTTTTTTTTGGGTTTTAAAATCAAATCCTGAATGAAAATGATTGGGTCTTAATTCACCAAAATTACCTGAAAGTTGTAATGGAATGTCTAAAGGAGAACGAAAGAAATCCTTTGGATATTGGTTTTGACCAAAAGCAAAAACAGCGAATAAATAAAATATAAAGAATTTTTTCATAATTAGTTGTTTTGGCTAAGATAATGAAAGTGAGTAAAAATTTACAATAAAAATTTCACCTTTAACTCATTAAAATTCAATTTAATATAAACAGAAGTCAAATCAAGAATAAATAATTGACAAAAAAATTGCGAAAACAAAATAGAATCCTAACTTTGTAAAGTAAGTAATGAACAAAATATTTCATGAGTGAAATTGCAGAAATAATTAATTCTCTTGAAAATAGAATAGAAAAACTTTTTATAAAAATAGACAGTTTAGAAAAAAATTCTATAACATTAAAAACAGAATTAGATAAAGCTGCAGCAATAATAACAAAACAAACTGACGAAATTTCAAGATTGAATTCAGATTGTGAATCACTCAAAATAGCTAATTCATTATTAGGCGGTGAAGAAAATAAAAGAGATACAAAGCTTAAAATAAATTCATTAATTCGAGAGATAGATTATTGCATTGCGCAGTTATCAGACTAAAAATATGGAGGAAAAGCTTAAAATAAAATTATCAATTGCTGACAGAGTGTATCCGTTAACGGTAGAACTGTCTCAGGAAGAAGGGCTGCGAAGCGCTTCCAAAAAAATTGATGCTATGATTAAGCAATTCGAAGAAAACTATGCGGTTCGAGACAAGCAAGACGTATTAGCCATGTGTGCTTTACAGTTTGCTTCACAAGTAGAACAAAAGCAAGTGAGTAATGCCATAGATGGCTCTGAAACTCTCGAAAGATTGAAAAAAATTAATGATGTATTATTCGAGTATCTCGAAAAAAAATAACGTTCTTAACATAGAATTACAACACTGCCTACATTAGATTTTAATTGGTAAACTCAACACTAACAAATTAGAATGAGCAAATCGTCGTTACTAAAGCATGCTCCGCCACGGCGGAGAAACTTGACCAACGAGTTAGCTCAAAACTTGTCTTTTCGAGTTTATGCATTCACCTAATGTGGGCTTTTTTTATACATAAACACAAACAAAAAAAATGGAAATTATATTTATAATAATTGCGTTAATCGCAGGAGTTGGTGGAGGTTTTGGAATTGCAAAGTTCTTAGAGAAAAACAATACCTCCAACATGATAAAAAATGCAAAAAAAGAAGCATCTTCTATTTTAAGAGATGCTAATCTTGAAGCAGAAAACATCAAAAAAGATAAATTACTTCAAGCAAAAGAAAAATTTTTAGAACTAAAATCGGAACACGAAAAAGAGATTTTAAATAAGGATAAAAGAATTGCAGAGGTAGAAAAGAGAACTCGAGATAAAGAGTCTCAGGTTTCAAATGAATTGGCTAAAGCCAAAAAAGTAAATGACGATTTTGAAACAAAAGCAACCGAATACAATAATAAAATCGAATTATTAGATAAAAAACAACAAGAACTTGAAAAGCTCCACAAAAGCCAAGTTTTACAACTTGAGGTTATATCAGGTCTTTCGGCAGAAGACGCTAGAGAACAGTTGGTAGAAAGCTTAAAAGCAGAAGCCAAAACAAAAGCCATGTCTCATATTCAAGACACCATTGAAGAAGCAAAACTAACCGCACAACAAGAAGCCAAAAAAGTAATCATCAATACAATACAACGTGTTGGGACAGAAGAAGCGGTTGAGAATTGTGTTTCTGTTTTCAATATTGAATCAGATGATGTGAAAGGTAGAATTATTGGTCGTGAAGGAAGAAACATTCGTGCGCTAGAAGCGGCTACAGGGGTTGAAATTATTGTTGACGATACACCTGAGGCAATTATCTTGTCTTGTTTTGATCCTGTCAGAAGAGAAATCGCTCGTCTTTCATTACACAAACTAGTAACTGATGGTCGTATTCACCCAGCAAGAATTGAAGAAGTTGTTGAGAAGACTACCAAACAAATAGATGATGAAATTGCAGAAGTTGGAAAACGTACTGTTATTGATTTAGGTATCCACGGTTTACATCCTGAGTTAATTAAAGTAGTTGGTAGAATGAAATACCGCTCCTCTTACGGACAAAACTTATTGCAACACTCGCGCGAAGTTTCCAAACTTTGTGGTATTATGGCAGCTGAATTAGGACTCAATGTTAAACTAGCCAAACGTGCCGGTTTACTTCACGATATTGGAAAAGTACCTGATACCGAAAGCGATTTACCGCACGCATTACTTGGTATGCAATGGGCAGAAAAATTTGGTGAAAAAGAAGAAGTGTGCAACGCTATTGGAGCGCACCATGATGAAATTGAAATGAAGTATTTAATTTCTCCTATTATTCAAGTTTGTGATGCTATTTCAGGAGCTAGACCAGGAGCCAGACGTCAGGTTCTAGACTCCTACATTCAACGATTAAAAGACTTAGAAAATATTGCATTTGGGTTTAATGGAGTTAAAAATGCTTATGCTATTCAAGCCGGGCGTGAACTACGCGTAATTGTAGAGAGCGAAAAAGTAAGCGATGAAAACGCTGCCAAACTTTCTTTTGAAATTTCTCAAAAAATTCAAACCGAAATGACCTATCCTGGTCAAGTAAAAATTACAGTAATAAGAGAAACAAGGGCGGTGAATATCGCTAAGTAAATCATATAGATTTAAAAGTAAAGAGGCGATCAAATGGTCGCCTCTTTTTTATAATGCAAATATTGACTTTATTGCATCACTTGTCATGGGTTTTAAATAGTAATTTGTGATTTCATCATCAAATTCTTTAGCTTTATTTCTATCCATTGAGTTATCAGAGGAACTAATAACATAAATGCTAATTTCTTTTTTAATAAATTCTTTTAGCTTTTTGAATTCTTCTAGAAACTGCCACCCATCAAGCACTGGCATGTTAATATCTAGTAAAATCAAATCGGGCTGATTTTCATCTTTGTCAAGGTTGTGTTTAATGCCATCTAAAGCATCTTGACCATTTTCGAAAAAGGATGGGCTAACTTCAATATTGTTACTTATGAACAACTTTTTGATTAAGAAGTGGTAAATTTTATCATCATCCACTACGAATACATTATTAAATTTCATTTTTAAAATAGATTTGAGGGTTTTTTTTCTTTTGACACTACAAAAATAATAAAAAAATCGACAAACTACTCTTTTCTCGGATGAAATGTATGTAATATTTGTGTTAAATGTTTTCTGTCCAAATGAACATAGATTTCAGTAGTAGTAATTGACTCATGTCCAAGCATCATTTGAATGGAACGCAAATCGGCACCATTTTCTAATAAATGTGTGGCAAATGAGTGGCGTAAGGTGTGCGGACTAATATTTTTTGAAAGATTAATTTTAACCGCCAAGGTTTTAATAATGGTAAAAATCATCGCTCTTGTCAATTGCTTTCCTCTTCTGTTTAGAAACAAAGTATCTTCAAACCCCTTGCCAATATTCAAATGCGTTCGAATGTTATTTTTATAAAGCTCAATGTATTTTTGGGTAGATTTTGCTACAGGGACAAATCGCTGTTTATTGCCTTTTCCAGTAATTTTTATAAATCCTTCGTCAAAAAACAAATCCGAAATTTTTAATGTTATTAATTCCGTAACTCTGAGTCCACAGCTATAAAGTGTTTCAAGAATAGCTCTGTTGCGTTCTCCTTCATCAGTTGACAAATCGATTGCAGCAATCAAATCATCAATATCAGCAACAGAAAGTGTATCGGGAAGTTTTCGTCCAATTTTTGGAGATTCTATTAATTCCATGGGATTATCAGCTCGGTAATCTTCAAATATTAAATAGGAAAAAAAACTTTTTAAGCCCGAGATAATCCTTGCTTGTGAACGCCCATTCACTTCTTTGGAAACAGCATAAATAAACTGTTGAATGGTTTCTTCTGTAATCTTCTCAGGGGAAATGGTAATAGCATTTTCATTCAAAAAAAGACACAACCGCTCTAAATCAAAGGTATAATTAGCCATGGTATTCTTTGATAACCCTCGCTCTATTTTTAAATAGGATTGAAAACTCTTGATATAACTATTCCAATTCATATTGTAAAGTAACGAAATGTTTGGGTATAAAAAAACCACTCAATTTGAGTGGTTTAGTTCAAAATATTTTTTTAAAATTAGAATTTATAATTAAATCCTAATCCAACTGATGATACTGAACCACCAGTTACAGATACTCCTTTATACCCTAAATAAACTTCAATTTTTTCAGTTTGATAACCAAATTTTGGTTGGTAATAAAGACCTCCATCTCCATCTCCATCTCCTGAATAAAGTGCATATCCTAAATCAGCACCAACAAATAATTTGTCTGATAAAGAATATTGACCTGTAGCAGCAATAGGAATAAATGCACCGTTAACTTTTGTAGTTGCTAAAATGAATTCTCCAAAACCTAAGTCTACTGATTTTCCAGAATAAAAAGAATATCCTGTTGTAACACCTGCTTGGAATTTATCTGCAACATTCCACATGTAAGCAAGATCTACACCAAAATTAGCTGAATAAACATCACCAGCATCACCTAATGGCAAACCTGCATGAATACCTGCTTTAAAACCTCCTTCTTGCGCATTAGCAAACGATAAAACGAATACTGCCGCTACTGTTAAAATAATTTTTTTCATGTTTTTGTTTAATTTTAAAATTAGTATGGAACAAATTTAGTGTTTTACAATGCTTACTACTATTGCGGTCTTTTCTGTTATCAACAAAATTATCAACAATTTTTTCTGATATTTTTACTCAGAATGTTTTTTACTTTTTGATACATTTTTATAGTTTCATTTGATTGTATAAAAAAACCGCCTCAGTTTTGAGACGGCTTCCTATTTTTAATAAAAAATTAAATTACCATTTGTATAATAATCCAAATCGAGCAACAGCAAATGGGTTATTTATAGTACCAACTTGTACATTTAATCCATTATTAGATTCTCCACCATTATCAACAGTATCATAACTTACTAGGTTAGCCAATGTAAATGTTATAGCCCAATTTTTTGTAACGAAATAATTCATACCTAAATCAATTCCGCCATTCAAATTATCACTCTTTCCAATTTCATTTCCGCTAGCATTTTTTGTTTTAGTTCCGCTAAATCCTAAACTAGCTTGTCCATAAGCTTGAAAGCTTTTTTCAGCTCCTAAAGACAAGAAAAAATAACGTGCGAATGCGCCTGCTCCAAAAGTGTTTGTTTTAGTACCATTATATAGCTTGTCTTGAATTGCGTCTATTCTTATACCTAAAGCTATTTTATCACTAATTAAATAACCCACTTTTGGACTAAATGTATAACTCGATTTTACATCATTTGGTCCTTGAGAAGTAGTGTTACCCGATTTAACACCAAAGGAACCTTCTACAAACATATCTCCTTCGGAGAAGCCCATTATACTTTTTGATTCATCTTTTTGTGCATTTGCAAATCCAAATGTAACTACTGCAGCTACCGTTAAAAAAATTTTTTTCATTTTTGTTTTGTTTTAAATTAATACCCTCAAAGTTAAAAGTTAAGTTTATTATGAAATAGAACAAACTTTATAGTTATTAACAATGTTATTAATAATTAAAAGCGTATAAGTGTTTTATTTTTAATAAATTAGAACCCTATTTAACTATAGTTTATATTTTATTAATTCTATTATGAAACATATTAAAATTAAATAATCTAAATAAATCTACACAAAAATTTGCGAGAGTTAAATAAAAATTACAATTTTACATTCAATTAAAATTTTAAAACAAAACAAAAATGAAAAAAGCACTTATTTTATTCTTTACAGTATTATTTATCAGCAGTGCACAAGCACAAATGGTAGAATTTGGTTTAAAAGGTGGAGTAAACTTCTCTAGCTTAAAAGGAGATGGTTTAGATGGTTTCGATAGCTCAAATTACACTAGCTTTCATTTTGGGGCTATAGTTGAATTAAAACTTCTTGAAAACCTGTCCATTCAACCTGAATTGTTGTATTCTTCTCAAGGTGCAAAAATAGATGTAGCTGGTTTTGAAGACATTAATTACAATTATATCACAGTACCGGTATTGGCAAAATTTTATTTAACAAGCAAAAAGTTAAGCTTGGAAGCTGGTCCACAATTTGCTTTCTTGATAAATGAAAATGTTGAAGACCAGTTTGAAGGAGAAACTTTTGATTTTGCAGCTGTTGCGGGTTTGGGTTATAACATTACCGATCACTTTTTTATACAAGGCAGATACGTTTTAGGGCTAACAGAAGTTAGCAATGATGCTGATGTTACCAATAGAGTTATTCAACTTTCTGTGGGTTATAAGTTTTAGGTTAAGAAATAAATTCATTTAAATCATGAAACCGTTGTCTATATGATAACGGTTTTTTATTTTTAGCTAAAAATACTCTTCATGAAAATCATTATCATCAACGGTCCAAACCTCAACCTTTTGGGCAAACGCGAACCTGAAATTTATGGCAACATTACTTTTGAAGATTACTTTAAAGTACTAAAACAAAGATTCAGTTATTTAAACATCGATTATTATCAAAGTAATATAGAAGGCGAGCTTATTGATAAGTTGCAAGAAGTGGGTTTTACTTATGATGGAATTATTTTGAACGCCGCCGCTTATACGCATACTTCTGTGGGAATTGCCGATGCGGTGAAAGCCATTACAACTCCAGTAATCGAAGTGCACATATCCAATACCTTTGCTAGAGAAGAATTTAGACATCAATCCTTTGTATCTCCGAATGCCAAAGGAATAATTATTGGATTTGGATTGAAAAGCTATGAATTGGCATTGCAATCATTTTTATAGTAAATATCGATTAATTCTATTATTTTATTGATTTTGTATGTATTGGGTGCTAAATTTTGAGTTTACCTATTATTTTTTTTTAAGTTATGTAACTAATTAAATTTTTATCGTCTATATTCATAATCACGAAACAATAAAACCATGAAAAAATACTTTAGCTTTCTATTATTTATTTTATTTTGTGCAATTACAAATGCTCAAATTAAAGGAACTGTAACTGATGTCAACGGAAAACCAGTTCCATTAGTCAATATATTTGAAGAGAACACCTATACTGGTACAACCACAAACGATCAAGGAAAATATGTACTGAATGTTAAAACAGCCGGTACTCATAAGATTATTTTTCAGTTTTTAGGATATAAAACGGTTAGAAAAGAAGTAACTATCGATAAATCTAGTGTTGTTTTAGATGTTGTTTTACAAGAAGAAGATATCGCGTTAAACGAAGTAGTCATTAATGCAAAAGACAATCCAGCAAACGAAATCATACGCAAAGCAATTGCTAACAAAAAAGAAAATTCCGAAAAAACGGCACGCTACAAAGCTGACTTTTATTCCAGAGGCATTTTTAGAATTAAAGATGCTCCAAAAACGATATTGGGTCAAAAATTTGATTTTTTTGATGAAGTATTAGACTCTACTCGAAGTGGCATTCTATATCTATCGGAAACCGTTTCAAAAATCACTTTCCAAAAACCCGATAAAATGAAGGAAGTCATTGTGGCTTCAAAAGTAAGTGGTAATGATAACGGTTTCAGTTTTAATAATGCAGATTCTGCGAATTTTGATTTTTATGAAAATTACCTTCCTTTCCAAATTAATGTGGTTTCCCCGATTGCCGATAACGCTTTCAGTTATTATAAATACAAATTTGAAGGTTCTTTTTTTAACGAAAACCGTCAGCAGATTAACAAAATAAAAGTTATTCCACGTCGTGATACCGAACCTACCATGGAAGGTTATATTTATATAGAAGACGATTCCTATTCTATTTATGCCGTAGATTTAGCTATAAATGGCAATCAAATGCAAACACCTGCCATTGATAAACTGATACTTAAACAAAGTTTTAGTTACAATTCCAACAATAAAATTTGGGTGAAAAATACACAAACCATCGATTTTGTTGCTGGTTTACTTAGTATAAAACTAAACGGACGATTTACCTATGTCTATTCTAATTTTGAATTTCCCAACCAATTTGATAAGAAAACGTTCTCCAGCGAAGTATTGAAGTTCGAAGAAAATGCCAATAAAAAAGACAACGATTTTTGGAATACCATTCGCCCTGTGCCATTAACAGAAGAAGAAACCACCGATTATTTGAAAAAAGATGTTCTGCAAACCAAAAAGAAATCCAAACCCTATTTAGACTCTATTGATAGCAAGAAAAATAAATTCAAATTCATGGATGTTTTGATGGGATACAGTTATAATAATTCATTCCAAAAATGGTCATTGAATTATGATGGTCCATTGATGACAACCAGTTTCAACACGGTTCAAGGTTGGAAACTAAATGCCGGATTGTCCTACATCAAAAGAGACGAAGAAAAAAGAACGTACACCAGAATAGGTTCTCGATTTGATTATGGCTTTTCAGAAAACAAACTAAGAGCTACAGTTAATTTTACTCATAAATTCAATAACAACAATAACAGTACGATAAGCGTTAATGGCGGAAGTTCCATCAATCAATTCAATGCCAATAACCCAATTTCAAATTTGGTGAACATGGTGAGTACGTTGTTTTTCAAAAACAATTTTATGAAGTTGTATGAAAAGAATTTTGTTTCTGCTTTTTATGGTAGAGAAGTACTCAACGGTTTTTACATGAACGTAAATGCGGAATATGCTGAACGAAAACCGTTGTACAACACCACCGATTATACTATTATAAAAAGTAACGATTTGTATACGTCCAACAATCCGCTTGACCCAACAAATGAAACCACAGCCGCTATAGAAAAACATAATCTAGTCAAAGCCAATGTGCTGATGCGTTTTAATTTTGGGCAAAAGTATTGGACAAGACCCGATGGAAAATTCAACATTCCAAATGACGATTATCCTTCCTTGTCTTTGGGCTACGAAAAAACATTTGCTGCCACCGATAAAAATTATGAATATGATTTAATTATGGGAAGAGTAAATTATGATGTAACACTAGGAAACAAAGGATTACTTCAAATAAACAGTAAAGCTGGAAAGTTTTTTAATGCCGATAATATTTCCTTTGTAGATTACAAACATTTCAATGGAAATCAAACCCACATTGGGCAAACGGATAGTTATACTAATGTCTTTAATTTTTTACCCTATTATACTGCCAGCACCAATGACAGTTATTTTGAAACCCATATAGAACACAACGACAAAGGGTATTTGATGAATAAAATTCCGTTGTTGAAACTTTTACAATCGCAATTGGTACTTGGATTTCACAATCTTGCCATACCAGAGCGAAAGCCCTATCAGGAGTTTACAGTAGGATTGGATAATTTAGGTTTTGGAAAATATAGATTTCTGCGTTTGGATTACATCCGTTCTTATCAAAACGGTTATCAAGGTGACGGCGTAATTTTTGGATTGAAGTTTTTGAATGTATTGGAATAAATCATTTCAAAAAAATATCATATCCAAATCGGATTAAAGTCATTACTACTACTAAAAGGAAAAAAATTCTAATGAATTCGTTTCCTTTTTTTATGGCCAATTTAGCGCCAATAAAACCCCCAAGTGCATTGCAAACCGCCATTGGAATAGCAATTGCCCAAATGATTTTTCCCTTTAAAATAAAAAGACAAATCGAACCAAAATTGGTAGCCAAGTTGACCATTTTGGCATTGGCAGAAGCATGAAGAAAATCAAAACCCAAGATGGATACAAAAGCCAATACTAAAAAACTCCCTGTTCCCGGACCAATAAATCCATCATAAAAACCTATGACAACACTTATCCCAACGGCATAAAATAATTGTCTTTTTACCGAATGTTCTTTGGCTTGATGTAAGCCAAAATCTTTTTTGATAAAAGTGTAAATAGCAATAATTATCAAAACCACAAAAAGTAAGGGTTTCATAAAATCGTTGTGAACCAAGGTCAACAAATTAGACCCAAAAAAAGCTGAAATGAAAGCTAATATTGCCATGATGGAAAGCAATTTCCAGTTCATTTGCACTTTTTTCAAATAGTGATAAGCCGCAAAACTAGTACCACTAAAAGCTGGTATTTTCAACGAACCTATAACATTAGCCACTGCCAAATTGGGCAATAATATCATAGCTACAGGAGTTTGAATTAATCCACCGCCACCAACAATAGCGTCTACAAATCCGGCAAAAAAAGCGGCTATACAAAGTATTATTATAACATATGTTTCCATGTTGTTAAAATGAAAAAGAGGCACAATCAGTACCTCTATTATCTATATTCTATTTTCTATAATCTATATTAAAGACGAACTATATTAGCTCCAAGCGAACGAAGTCTCTCGTCAATGCGTTCGTAACCTCTGTCAATTTGCTCAATATTTTGGATAGTGGAAGTTCCTTTGGCCGAAAGTGCGGCAATCAACAAAGAAATTCCGGCACGAATATCGGGAGAAGACATCGTGGTAGCTTTTAATTGCGATTTGAAATCATGTCCCATAACTACTGCTCTGTGTGGATCACACAACATGATTTTGGCACCCATATCAATCAGCTTATCTACAAAGAACAAGCGGCTTTCAAACATTTTTTGGTGAATCAACACATCACCATTGGCTTGTGTTGCCACTACCAAAACAATACTCAATAAATCGGGTGTAAACCCTGGCCAAGGCGCATCGGCAATGGTTAAAATCGAACCGTCAATATCGGTTTTTACCGTATACCCTTTGGTATGTGCAGGAATATAAATATCATCTCCTTTTTTCTCTAGGGTAATTCCTAATTTTCTAAACACACTAGGAATAACACCAAGGTTTTCCCAAGAAACATTTTTGATGGTAATTTCGCTTCTGGTCATCGCCGCAAGGCCAATCCATGAACCAATTTCAATCATATCAGGTAAAATTCTGTGTTCGCAACCTCCCAATTTTTCAACACCTTCAATGTGCAATAAATTAGAACCAACACCGGTGATTTTGGCACCCATCGAGTTCAGCATTTTACACAATTGTTGCAAATAGGGTTCGCACGCCGCATTGTAAACAGTTGTAATTCCTTCTGCCAAAACAGCAGCCATCACAATATTAGCCGTTCCAGTTACCGAAGCTTCGTCAAGCAACATGTGAGTGCCTTTTAATCTTCCTTTGTTTTCCACACCATAAAAATGGTCTTCTCTTTCGTATCGGAACTTGGCTCCAAGATTAATAAATCCTTCAAAGTGGGTGTCCAATCGACGACGACCAATTTTATCGCCACCCGGTTTTGGGATATATCCTTTTCCGAAACGAGCCAAAAGTGGTCCAACTATCATGATCGAACCTCGTAAACTTCCACCTTCTTTTTTGAACGCTTCTGTTTCAAGATACCCAACATTCACTTCATCTGCCTGAAATGTAATGGAACCTGGACCATTTTTTTGGATTTTTACTCCAAGGTTTCCCAATAGTGTGATCAATTTATTGACATCAATAATATCTGGAATATTGCTGATTGTTACTTTTTCTGGAGTTAAAAGCACTGCACATAATATTTGTAATGCTTCGTTTTTGGCTCCTTGTGGTGTTACATCACCTTTTAGTTGGATGCCTCCTTCAATTTTAAAAGTTCCCATGGTTTATGTGTTTAAGGTTGCGGGTTTTGGGTTGCGGGTTGCGGGATAAAAAATAATCGCAGTAGGAAACTATAACTCGAAACTATTTCTGATTGTTATTATTGTTTTTTATAAAAGGTTTTTTGCCGTTCTTATTGCTTTTTATCTTAGTATTTTGTGGAGGCATGTTTTTATTAGAGATTTTTTTATTCGTACGTATTAAATCATTGGTATTCAATAATTCTTCGCTGCTTCCTAATAAATTAAGTTTACCATCCGATAATTCATAAAGATGTTCAAAAATAACGACATCGGTAACGGTGTCTTTGTTCCAACTCAAATAGGATTTTTTCATGTGGTTGGCAATCACTTTTACCAAAGCATTTTTCATTTCTCCATCTTCCCAACTATTGGCAACATTAATCATATACTTGATATTGTTGCCATAAAACCGATATTTTGGATTTTTTTGAGGATACGCTAATCGCTCTGGCTTCAAGAAGATTACATCTTTTGTTGGAATAGGATAAGGAGAATCGACATCCAATTTAAAATCGGACATAATAAAAATTTGATCCCATAATTTATGCTGAAAATCAAGTACATCACGTAAATGTGGATTTAAACTTCCCATGACTTGAATGATGTATTTTGCTGCTTTATTACGTTCTACTCTATCTTCAATTTGAGTAGCTTGAGTAATTAATTTTTGTAAATGACGACCATATTCGGGGATGATCAAATGCGGTCTTTCTGCATTGTATTCCAAATGATGTACCACATCATTAGCATTTTCTTTACTATATTTTTCAGTCATCATAATGATATTATTCCTTCAATATTAGAAACTTCTATGTACTTTTCGACAACGCTTTCTGGACTTTCCATCATGACGTTTATGGATACACTGGTGTACTTTCCGGTTTTGGATTGTGTTGTATGGATAACAGCGCCTATATTATCAAAAGCATTTTCTACTTCTTCAATTTTTTTTGCATCTGTTGGCACTATAAATTTATATAAATATTCCCCTGGCCATGTTGACGTATTGTTCAACTCTTCGCGCAATCGGGTATAAAATTCTTCCGTCTTCTTATCCATTTAAAATAAAATAAAAGCAAATATACAGTATTGGATTTATATTTTAGAATTAGGATTATAGGATTTGAAAAAATTATTTTTTTTCTAAGAAATAAAAACCCAAAACACTTTCACTATTCTAATTGAATTCAATAAATTTGCTCCTCATTTTAAAAATCTTGAAGAAAGAAATCATAGTTATTACTGGTGGTCCAGGAACCGGAAAAACCACAATTATCGAGGCACTCATCGAACAGGGTTATGCGTGTTTTCCCGAAATCTCACGTCAAATAACTCTTGAAGCCAAAAAACAAGGAATCGAACAATTATTCCTCGAAAGACCACTTCTATTTAGCGAATTATTACTTGAAGGAAGGAAAAAACAACACCAACAAGCTACGAACGATCAAGCCGAAATAGTGTTTTTAGACCGTGGAATTCCCGATATATTGGCCTACATGCATTACATTGGCGACAGTTATCCTGCTTTTTTTGATCATGCCAGTAAGGAACATGAATATTCAAAAGTGTTTGTCCTTCCACCTTGGGAAGACATTTATGAAAGTGATGAAGCACGTTATGAAAACTTCGAACAAGCCAAACTCATCTTCAATCACTTATTGGAAACCTATCAAAACTATGGTTACCATCTTATTGAAGTACCAAGAGGAACTGTGGAAGAACGCATTAAGTATATTTTAAGTCAGCTTTTTTAAAAAGTTACGGGTTACGGGTTTCGGGTTACGGGTTTTGGGTTACGGGTTACGGGTTTTGGGTTTCGGGTTTGAACTTCTTTCTTCTATTTTCTATTCTCTATTCTCTATTTTCTATTCTCTATTTTCCTTTTTCTATTTTCTTTCTTCTATTTTCATAAAAAATAAGTAGTTTTGAAAAACTTGAAACTCGCAACACGAAACTCGCCATTATAAATGTCAAAAGCATTAGATGTCCTTAATAAATATTGGAAACACGATGCTTTTCGTTCATCACAGGAAGAAATCATAACTTCTGTGATGGACGGAAAAGACACTTTGGCGCTAATGCCTACTGGTGGTGGAAAATCGATTTGTTTTCAAGTGCCAGCCATGATGCAGGAAGGTATTTGCTTAGTCATTTCTCCACTTATTGCTTTAATGCGTGACCAGGTTCAAAACTTGCAAAACAAAGGCATAAAAGCCATTGCACTAACCGGTGGAATTCACCAAGATGAAATAATTGATTTGTTGGATAATTGTCAATTTGGCAATTACAAATTCCTCTATCTTTCTCCAGAACGATTGCAAAACGATTGGATTTTGGAACGTATCAAAAACTTTCCCATAAACTTAATCGCCATTGACGAAGCGCATTGCGTTTCACAATGGGGACACGATTTTCGTCCGGCGTATTTAAAGATTGCAAAACTTAAAGAATACTTTCCTAAAGTGCCTTTTTTAGCTTTGACTGCTTCGGCTACTCCAAGAGTAAAAGAAGATATTATGGTCCAACTGCAACTTGACAATCCTCAGGTGTTCTGTAAGTCATTTTATAGAGATAACATCGGTTATATGGTTTTTGAAACCGAGGATAAACTAAACTTACTACAGCAAATACTTCATAAAAATCCGCAACCCTCAATTATATATGTAACCAATAGAAGAGCATGTACTGAAACCGTTTATCAATTAGAAAATTTAGGTTTTAAAGCTACCTATTATCATGGCGGATTATCTTATAAGGACAAAGAAAATCACATGAAACTTTGGATGGAAGAAAAAGTGAAGATAATGGTGGCTACCAATGCTTTTGGAATGGGAATAGATAAGGCCAATGTAAAAACCATTATTCATTTACACCTGCCACAAAACCTCGAAAACTATTATCAGGAAACCGGTCGTGCAGGAAGAAACGGCGAAAAAGCATTTGCTGTTTTGCTCAACAATCCTTCGGATATTTTGCACGCCGAGTCACAATTCATTAGTGTTTTGCCTGATAAACCATTCTTGAATTCGGTATTTACTAAACTCTGCACTTATTTTCAAATTGCCTACGGAGAAGGAATTGACGAGCAGTTTAGTTTTAACCTCAATCAATTTTGTGGAAAATACAATTTTCCAACTTTGAAAACATACAATGCCTTACAGTTTTTAGATAGACAAGGTATCCTTACATTGTCACATGAATTCTCAGAGAAAGTAAGTATTCAATTTATCATTCCTTCCAAAGAAGTGATCCGTTATATGAGTTTAAATCCAAATGATGAGGAAATTATTCTCACCATTTTGCGCACTTATCCTGGAATTTATGATATGCAAACCGCTTTTAATCCACAATTGATTGCCAAAAAATCGAATACAAATGACAACGCTATTCTTTCTCTTCTCCAAAAATTAAAAGAAAAAGATATCATCGAAATGATTGCCAGAAACAATGATGCCTCGATAACTTTTAATGAAATAAGAGAAGATGAACGAACCATCAATAGAGTTTCTAAACATCTTGAATCCCAAAATAAATTAAAAATAACACAACTTCAAGCAGTCCTACATTATAGTAAGGATACTAAAACTTGTAAGAACAAGTTGTTGATGCAATATTTTGGGGAAACCATAAAAAAGGATTGCGGCATTTGTTCCTATTGTATTTCCAAGACAAAAAAAAATGACAATCCTGAAACCGTTTCTAAAAAAATTATTGATTTGTTAAAAATCCAAGATTTCAATTCCAGAGATATTCAAAAAATAACTAAACTTCAAAAAGACGATGTTATCTTTGCCCTTCAAACACTTTTGGAAAACGATACTATTAGTATCAAATCAAATAATTTATATTCCTTAAAATAAGTATGGAAAAGTTACGCATTGTTTTCATGGGTACACCAGAATTTGCTGTTGGCATTTTAGACACCATAATAAAAAGCAATTATGAAGTTGTTGGTGTCATAACTGCAGCCGATAAACCTGCCGGTCGGGGTCAAATGCTAAAATATTCGGCTGTTAAGGAATATGCTTTAGACCACAATTTAAATCTATTGCAACCAACCAACTTAAAAGACGAAACTTTTTTATCGGAATTACAAAGTTTAAATGCCAACCTTCAAGTAGTAGTTGCCTTTAGAATGTTGCCCGAAGCCGTTTGGCGTATGCCAAAACTTGGCACGTTCAATCTTCATGCTTCCTTGCTTCCAAATTATCGTGGTGCCGCACCTATAAATTGGGCAATAATTAATGGAGAAACGAAAACTGGTGTAACCACTTTTTTTATAGATGATAAA
>Ga0208853_1000150_pt1 | contig 20381 bp, 20 predicted proteins | sample LakMenEpi03Oct11_FD_150667 | JGI IMG/M metagenome (GOLD analysis project Ga0208853, IMG submission 150667) | Freshwater microbial communities from Lake Mendota, WI - 03OCT2011 deep hole epilimnion (SPAdes) | ecosystem: Environmental > Aquatic > Freshwater > Lake > Epilimnion/Euphotic zone ... | reverse complement strand
AATTGGGTTCTTCAAGAACCTCTCACTTGCAGGTGCTGCACTGATCATCTTCGCACTAGTAGCAACTGGTACAGATTTCGGTCCATCAATCACAGGAGCATTCTTCAACCTGTAATTAATTAACTTAAACGCCCGTCGGTTTCATACCGGCGGGCGTTTTTGCTTCATGATTAGCCAATGGAAATCATCGCTGGATTAATTGCAGGTGGTTTCATCGGCGCAGTTCTGGGATTCATTGGTGCAGGCGGAGCGATGCTCTCGGTTCCAATCCTTTTGTATGTCTTTGACTTCACACCACAGACTGCGACAACTGCGGCTTTAGCGGTAGTCCTATCGGCCGCAATATCTGGACTTTTACCTAAGATAAAAAGTAAAGAGGTTCTCTTTCGAGAGGCCTTGATTATTTGGGCACTTGGCCTAACCACAAACATTACTTTTTCAATCTTGGCCTATCGCTTGAGCAATTCGGTACTGACAACAGGCTTAGCTCTTGTGCTGATTGTCGCCGGAAGTTCTATGCTCATTAAACCGATTGCCGGAACAGAGAAAAGAGTTCCACTAGTTTGGTTGATTCTGATCTCTTTGGTCATTGGAATGCTTACGGGGTTGTTTGGTATCGGCGGCGGATTTCTTGCTATCCCTATCTTGGTTTTGTTCTTTAAAGTCCCGCAGGGCAAAGCTGCAGGAACCTCACTTGCAATCATTGCAATTAATTCGATAACTGCGTTCTTAGGGCACAATCGAAGCTGGGACGATGTTGACTGGAAGATTCCACTAGTTATGGCAGTTGCTGCGGTAATTGTTGCCCGCTTGGCATCGATTAAGAGTGGTCAGTTAAACCCTGCGCTGATGAAAAAGGGTTTTGCGATTCTTCTGTACTCAATTGCAGCATTTACCTTGCTACAGACGTGGGTTATTGCTTAATCTCACGAACCTTGATGTATTTGGATTGAAATCCAACAATCATGTACAGCACAACGGGAAATGCAAAGGCAACTGGCAGTGAGGTTAATTCAGCAAGCAAACCGATCAATGTTGGTCCACCGAAGTAAGCAGCAATTGCAATCAATCCAACTCGTGCTAATCCAACCGATGGCGCGATTCCTGGAATAGATGCGGCGGCCAAATTAAACGCTGGAAAGAATGGCCCCATCCCAAAACCCGCGGCACCAAAACCTAGACACACAATTATCAAACCTGCGGTTGGATATGAATCTGAGATATTCATTCCTACCAACAATCCAAGACCCCACAAGCCGCCGCCAAAATAACCACCGTATTTAACAGTGTTCACATGGCCCCACTTTTCAAATGCACGATCACCTAATAAACGACTTGCAATCATCGCCAAAGAAAAAGTGGTGGCAGCGGCAGCATTTAAACCTTTACCAATGCCCATATGGTCTTGCAAAAGAATTCCGCTCCATTCGTAAGCACCACCTTCTGGAATTAAAGAACACATCAAGCCAATTCCAAGGGCCCACAAAATTAACGACTCTTTGCCAATTAGTTTTACCTTTCCAGCATCATCTTTTCCGGGTTCGCCGAGGTGACCATCGTGTTCGGCAGGAAGCATGAAGTTAGCGACAAACTGAAATGTAAGTAAGCCAATTACTGCAATGCCAATCAGGTTGTCACGAGGTGAAACAAAGTTCGCGATCAGTCCGCCAACTAAGGTTGCGGCAAAGGCACCAATGCTCCAGAAGCCATGGAAACTAGACATCCAGCGCCCCTTGGTGTGCTTTTCGATCTCAACAGCTTGACCATTAATTGCAATATCCATAAATGCAACATTGAAACCTGTAATAAAAAGACCTAACAACAAGATCTGGACAGTGTCAGCCATGCCAATTACAAAGACACCTACTGGCAAGAAAATTCCGGATATTCGAACAACTAACTTTGATGAATACGAGTGCACTGCTCTACCCGCAATTTGTGCGCCAGGAATAGAACCAACGGTGCTTGCCAATAGAACCAGTCCAAATTGGCCATCACTTAAATTGAGTGAGTCTTTGATCTCTGGAATACGTGGAATCCAAGCAAGGCCCAAAAAGCCCAAAAGAAAGAAGCAGCTATAGATCGCGTTTCGGGCGCGCATACCCATCGCATACAAATCAGTATTCATTGTGTGATGAGAGTACTTGAATAGTTCGATAATCTACGAAGGTGGAAGGCATAAAGGAAAAAGCTGCGGTCAAGCGAGTCATTGCCGCCCTTGCCGAGCACGGCTTACCTGGAGAAGTTCACGTGCTCTCAGATAGCGCCCGCACCGCGCAAGAAGCTGCATCTGCCTTAGGGATTGAAGTCGGTCAGATTGCATCCTCACTAATCTTCAAACTTCCGGATGATTCTCCCCTGCTTGTTATTACAAGTGGTCGTCACAGAGTCGATATCGATTTAGTTGCGAAGAACTTAGGCATCGAAAAGCTTGGCCGAGTCGATGCCGATTATGTAAAAGAAAAATCAGGCTTTTCTATTGGTGGCGTAGCACCTATTGGTTGGGTATCGCCGGCAACAATTCTTATTGATCAAGCGCTAAATGATTACGAGGTTGTTTGGGCGGCTGCAGGTCATCCTCATGCGGTGTACCCAACAACATTCGCTGAGTTAATAGCGTGCACGGGCGCAAAGCCAATGGTCGTTGGTGACAATTGATCGTTGCCTACTTTTGGAAGATCAAGCCTGCAAAGCTTCCTTTTGCGATTGCAGCGATGGGTTTTGATCGCTTTTCATTATGGGCAGATAAGAATGTTTCTTTTCATAAATCTTTAGGAACCGGTAAAGGTGAAACTTTTACTCCAACTGATGCCCATGCTTTGCAATGGGGTTTGGTGGCAGTAGTTGAGGACATTGAAAAGTTTGATTCTTCAACCGTAGTTAAACGCTGGCGCAAGAATTCAATCACTGAATTTCGGGCAGTACTAGATCCAATTTCATCCCACGGGAAATGGGCAGGTAAAGAACCTTTTGTTGGAGCGGTTAAGGACTGGGACGGACAGGTCGCAGCAATTACACGTGCGCGAATTAAATGGAGTCAGAATTTTAGATTTTGGAGTTCAGTCCCACCCGTTACCGTTTCGCTAAAAGCAGCACCCGGCTTAGTTGCAGCTATTGGAATTGGTGAAGCACCTATTGGGCTACAGGGAACTTTTTCACTGTGGCAATCTGCCGGTGCGATTCGCGACTTTGCATACAAAGGGGCTGCGCATCAAAAGGCGATTGCAGATACATCGGCCTATAACTGGTACTCAGAAGAGCTTTTCGCGCGCTTTGCTGTGCGTGAAGTACGCGGAACTTTGCAGTAACTGTCTTAAACAAATGGAATAAGGCAGACTTATACCTATGTCCATCCGCCATTACACACCCCGTCGTCGGGCTAGAGGTGGCGCTTCTCCCCTTTTGATCAAGATCATGGGTGTTGCTCTTGGCTTAACAATCTTTATGCAGATCGCTTATCCATTAGTTGATGGTGGTGTTTTGCAGTTCATCACAATTACATCTGTCTTGACTGCAGCACTTGCAATGTTTCTTCACGGGATCGCTGCCTACGGTGCCCGCTATGGCTGGAGCATGCTCGGAATAACTCTGCTTTTTGGTTACTTCATTGAACAACTAGGTGTCTCTACAACTTGGCCTTTTGGTGAATATTCGTATTCATCAACATTAGGTCCAAAGATTTTTGATGTGCCATTGGTTGTGCCTTTTGCTTGGGTAATGATTGCCCACCCATGCTTAGTTGCTGCACGCCGCATTGGAAAGTCATGGGTCTTTTTGTATGGCGGATTATTGATGATGGCGTGGGATTTATTCTTAGATCCCCTGATGGTTACCGCTGGGCGTTGGACGTGGGTTGTCACTGGCGCACATGTTCCGTTTCAACCCGAAATTCCTTTGTCCAACACATTTGGTTGGCTCTTGTCCGGCATGACCTTGATTACGATTTTGCACTTTGCAACACCACGTGAGCGCCGCAAAGTTGGAGGCTCATTGATCGCATCTGATGTTCTGCTGTTCTGGACCTGGTTTTCAGGTGTCGTCGGAAACTTATTCTTCTTTGGTCGCCCCGGTATTGCGCTGTTTTCAGGTGTAATTCTTGGAGTTCTACTAGCTCCATACTTCTTTAATCGATGGGTCGGAAGACCTTAACCTTTTGATGATTCTTTTCTTCTTAATCCCCTTAATCCTGCTGACAATTGCTGCAGTAAATTTCTTTCAAATCCGTACGCCCAAAGCGACTTCAGAGCTTCAAGATTCAGTTGGCGTCATGGTTCCAATGCGCAATGAAGCTGAAAATGTAGAAGGAATCGTCGCGACGCTTTCGGCCCAAGCTGGCTCCTTTCACTATTACTTACTTGATGACAACTCTGAAGATTCAACCTATGAACTACTTAAGCGCTTTACCGCCGATGATTCACGATTTACAGTGATCAAAGGTGCACCCCTTGAAGATGGCTGGATCGGTAAGACGTGGGCACTTCAGCAACTTTTTGAGCAAAGCAATGAAGCGGTTCTAGTCTCGATTGATGCCGATGTGCGATTAACTAATGATGCAGTCAATAAAGCGGTAACACTTATGCATGGTGCTGTTTTAGATTTTGTTTCACCATATCCACGCCAGATTGCACTTACATTTGCTGAGCGTTTGATTCAACCCTTACTTCAATGGTCGTGGCTTACGACTGTTCCGTTGCGATATGCCGAAAGTTCCGGACGTACGTCGATGGCTGTAGCTAATGGTCAATTCTTTGTTGTGCGTCGCTCTGCCTTGGATTCCATTGGTGGATATCAATCAGTTAAACATTCTGTAATCGATGATGTCTTCTTAGCTCGTGAATTAATCATTAGCGGATCTTCAGGAACGGTGATTAATGGTTCTGATATCGCCGAAACCCGAATGTATGCATCATGGGGCGAAATCAAAGCTGGGTATGGAAAATCTCTGAACAAAGCTTTTGGATCGATAGTTGGCGCAGTATTTGTGGCCGCGTTCTTATTTGCCACAAGTATCGGCACACTGATTGTCGGTCTTGCTGGAAATCCATATGGCTGGCTTGGTTTTGCCGCCATGGTTGGAACTCGGGTGTTAAGTGCAATCAAGAGTCGTGGAAAAGTTCTAGATTGTGTGTTACATCCGATATCTATCGCTGCACTGATTTATCTGGTTGTTTACTCATACTTAGTGCGCAAGTCAGTGATGTGGAAAGGTCGCACAGTATGAAGATCGTGGTGATTGGTGCAGGAATGGGCGGAATGACCGCGGCTGCACGTTTGTCACGTGGCGGCCATGAAGTTGTTCTGTATGAAGCATCTGATCAGGTCGGTGGAAAATGCCGCACTGAATGGATCGGAAAGGTTGCCTTCGATACCGGACCGTCATTGCTTACATTGCCAGCGGTCTACAAAGACTTCTTTCAACGTACCGGCAAACCTATGGGGTTGGTCTGTCCCATCGAATCAGTTGATCCATCCTTTGACTATCGATTTGCCGACGGCAGTAATCTGAAGTTTTCTAACTTGTCCAGGAACAAAACTTTAGAATCGATCTCTGAAACTTTCGATGCAGAAAGCGCCTCGCAATGGGATCGCATTATGAAACGTGCTGAACGAATGTGGGATGTTAGCCGTGGACCCTTTATTGAATCCGAATTGAAATCCCCTATCTCGCTAATGAAGCGTTTAACCTTTATGCGCGATATGAAGATTATTGCGCCATGGAAGACATTGCGTGATCACGCTGATGAGATCTTGAAAGACCAACGTCTTCGCTACATCATGGATCGCTACGCAACATATAGCGGATCAGATCCCCGGAAAGCACCTGCGGTGTTATCGACCATTGCCTTCGTCGAAGAAAGTTTCGGTGCTTGGCACGTAAAGGGTGGTTTGGGCCAGTTGACTGCCACTGTTTATCAGCGCGCATTAGATGTTGGAGTTAAGTTTCACTTGAGCACTCCGGTTGCATCGATTTCTACTGAAGGCAAGAAGGTGACGGGGGTTGTCCTGGCAGATGGAACTTTCGTTCAGGCAGATGTAGTTGTTGCAAATGCCGATGCATCTCTTGTCTACAACAAGCTAATTTCAGGACATAAGCGCGCCTTGAAAAAGGCCCGAAAAAATATCGCAATAGCCGATGTTTCAGTGGCTGGCTTCTGTTTGCTCTTGGGGATGCGCAAGGACCCAGAGCAAGTTCTTAATCACCACACTATTTTGTTCCCAGAAAACTATGATGCTGAATTTGATGCAATTTTTACGCATGGGAAACCTGTAGAGAAGCCAACAATCTATATATGTGCCCCACAAGACCCAGCGATGAGCAAGGATGAAACCTTGGAAGGTTGGTTTGTGCTCGTGAATGCACCCACACACGGACAATTTGATTGGAACAATAAAGAATTTGCACGCAACTATGCCAACACAATCATTGACCAGATCGAGGCCCGTGGAATTTCAGTGCGCGATCGTTTGGAATCTTTAACAATTAGAACTCCGGCAGATTTAGAAGCAGCAGTTCATGCTCCAGGTGGCGCAATTTATGGAACATCAAGCAATGGTGCACGTGCGGCTTTCATGCGAGCCAAGAACCGTTCGCCAATTAAAGGTTTGTATCTTGTCGGTGGCTCTGCTCACCCAGGTGGTGGATTACCACTCGTAGGAATAAGTGGAGACTTAGTTACTGAAGCAATTGGCTACGAGAAAAACGCACGACACTAAAAAAGCTGTAGCACTGAATTGCAAAGAAAACCAAGGAAACCGCGGTTAGGCCAGGGATACCAAGAAGACCCATCACCAAAATAATGAAGATGTAACTTGCGCGCATTGGTCGCTCTGCAGGTGTTACAACGCCAATATCACTGACACCTAATGAAATTAACTTTGTCCGTGCGTACTCTTGGAATGCAGCAACGCTCCACAAAGCAATTGGTATCCAAGCGGGTACGCCGATCGCATACAAGGTGTAGAACCACAACGCTTCGCTGATGCGATCGACAACTGAATCAAGGGTTGCGCCCCACTTACTATCTCGTTGCTGAAATATTGCAACGCTGCCATCAATTCCATCGCAAAACAAAGAGAAAACCAGGAAACCAATAGACCACCAGGTTTGGGCTGTTAATGCCGTTCCGATAGCACCTAACAAACCTAAGTAGGTAAGTGCGTTGGGAGAAATGCGAAGCAAAGTGCAAATCAAGCCAAAGCGATATGAAATGTTAAGCCAAGCGCCAACGATGCCCTTAGTTTCAGCATCACTGTGCAGCGAACTCCACTTAGCCTTGAACTCCTGGTTACTTAACATGGTTGAGCTTTCTATAGATTTCTTGGGTGGCAGTTGAGCTATTCATTGTGTAAAAGTGTAAGCCTGGAGCCCCAGCTGCCAGTAGTTCTTTACAGAGTGATGTTGCTATCTCGACACCAAGTTCACGCACTGCGTGTGGATCATTTTCTACCTTTGCAAAAGCATCAGCGATGTGGGTTGGGATTGGCGTGCCACCAAGTTCGGCCATACGATGAAGTAACTTCACGTTGGTGACCGGCAAAATTCCAGGAATAATAATTAATTGTGAACCTCGGGCAGCAAGAGCTTCAACTAATCGGGTGTACTGCTTTACTTCAAAGAAAAATTGGGTGGTTGCAAAAGTGGCGCCGAGTTCTTCTTTGCGAATCAATACATCTACATCTTTAGCAAAGTCTCCGTTAGATGCAGGGTGACCATCAGGAAATGCAGCAACTCCGATTGTGAATCCACCAAACTCATCAGCTAACTGAACTAATTCATCGGCATGATTGAATCCACCTGGTGTTGGAGTCCAAGGCGCACTTGGTCCACCAGTTGGATCTCCGCGAAGTGCCAAAATACTTGTGATTCCTGCTTCTTTATAGCTGTGCAAAATTGCGATTAATTCGTCGCGGGTAGATCCAACACATGTCAGGTGAGCAACCGTTGAAATACCTGTCCGCTTAGTAATTTCTTGAGCAATCCGAATTGAGCGATCGCGGGTAGATCCACCCGCGCCATAAGTAACTGAGACAAAGTCTGGGGCGATTGATTTCAGCCCCTCAATGGCAGCCCAGAGTCGATCTTCACCCTCAACATCCTTTGGAGGGAAGAACTCGAATGAGTACGAAGTGCGCAATGCCACGGTGTGAGGATATCGTTACCGAGTGAGTTCAGAGCCGAAGGCAACATTAAAGAGCGTGCGAAGCGCCGTTGAAGAAGAGCTAAGTATCTTCCTTGGCCGCGAAAGCGCTTATCTGAATTCGATCTCATCAGATTTACTGCCGGTTTCCGAAGCCCTGACTTCCTTCTTATTAGATAGTGGAAAGCGACTGCGTCCGCTGTTTGCTTATTCAGGTTTTGTTGCCGCCGGAGGTTCGATTGAGAAATCAACCACACGTGCAATCTCAGCATTAGAACTTTTGCAAGCATGCGCACTAATTCACGATGATTTGATGGATGGTTCAGATACTCGCAGAGGAAAACCATCGATACACCGTCACTTTGAATCAATGCATGTGCAGGATCAATTAGAAGGATTTGCACCGCACTATGGATTATCTGCTGCAGTCTTGCTGGGTGATTTGGCACTGGTTTGGTCAGATCAAATGCTCAACAGTGCTGGGTTATCGCCAGAGCAATACGGGCGAATGATTCCGTTGTATAACGAGATGCGTGTTGAATTAATGGCGGGACAGTTTTTGGATATTCACGAACAGACCCAAAAAGATACTGACACCGCACGATCTATGAAAATTGCACGTTATAAGTCAGGTAAGTACACAATTGAGCGTCCATTACATATGGGTGCAGCGTTGAGCTCAAAATACAGTAATGAAATTCTTCCAGCGCTATCGTCATATGGATTGCCATTGGGAGAAGCTTTCCAACTACGCGATGATCTCTTAGGAGTTTTTGGTGATCCATCTGTAACCGGCAAGCCTGCCGGCGATGACTTGCGCGAAGGAAAGCGCACTGTGTTGATTGCAATGACCCATGAGCGCCAAAGTGAGGCACAAGCTCAAACGTGCAAGAAGTATTTTGGACGCCAAGATCTAGATGCCGAAGGCGTTGCAATCTTGCAAGAAATTATTGAATCAACTGGCGCTCGCGCCGAGCTTGAATCAACAATTGAACAACTAACAGCTGCTGCATTAGATGCTGCAGAATCTTCACTTTTCACCAACGATGGAAAGGCTTTGCTCGTCGAGTTAGCTAACATCGCAACTAGAAGGAGTGCTTAAATGCCGGCTCGCGTCAAAGGTCCTACTGATCACGTTGTCATCGTTGGAGCGGGCTATGCCGGCTTAAGTGCTGCGCTACGTCTTGCCGGTGCAGGACGCAAGGTAACTGTGATTGAACGCGAAGCCGTTCCTGGTGGCCGAAGTGGATTGCTCCAGAAAGATGGATACTCATTTGATACGGGACCTTCTGTACTAACGATGCCATCTTTGATTCAAGATGCATTTAGTTGCGTTGGCGAAGACATGAAGGACTGGGTTGAATTGATGCCGGTTTCTCCTTTATATCGTGCCTTTTATGCAGATGGGTCACAATTAGATGTTCATGCAAATACCGCGCAGATGGAAGCTGAAATTGCAGACAAGATCAGCCCTGAAGAAGCTGCTGGTTATGCACGCTATGTAGATTTCGTAACCAAGTTATACAAGTATGAAATGAACGACTTCATTGATCGCAACATTGATTCACCTTTCAATCTTTTGACTCCCAACCTTGCGCGTTTGATCGCACTAGGTGGTTTCCGTCGCCTGTCACCAAAGGTCAATCAGTTTATGAAAGACCCTCGTTTGCAGAAGGTTTACTCATTCCAAGCGATGTATGCCGGTGTAAGCCCGCAGCAAGCATTGGCAATTTACGCGGTTATTGCTTACATGGATTCAGTCAATGGCGTCTTCTTCCCTAAAGGTGGAATGCACGCAGTTCCACGCGCAATGGCAGCAGCTGCACAAAAGCATGGAGTTGAATTCAAGTACAGCACAACGGTGTCAAAGGTAGATGTGCAAAATGGTCGTGCAAAGGCGGTCATCACAGAAGATGGCCAACGCATCGAATGCGATGCAATTATTTTGAACCCAGATCTGCCAGTTGCTTGGCGCGATCTATTGGGTAAGACCCCGCTGAATGTAAAGCGCCTTAACTACTCACCATCCTGTGTGACTATGTTGGTTGGCTCTTCAAAGAAGTATGACTTTGCAGCTCATCACAATATTCACTTCGGAGAATCATGGGATGGTGTCTTTGACGAATTGATCAAGAAGAAGCAGTTGATGAGTGACCCAAGTGTCTTGGTAACGATTCCTTCACTTGATGATCCATCCTTAGCGCCAGCTGGAAAGACTTCTTACTATGTTCTATTTCCTACCCCAAACCTGACTGCCGATATTGATTGGACTAAGCAAACCAAGCCGTATCGTGATCACATGGTCGAAACTCTTGAACAACGTGGTTACACAGGTTTTGGCGATGCAATTGAAACTGAGGTTGTAACAACTCCCCTTGATTGGAAAAATCAAGGAATGGAAGAAGGTGCACCATTTGCTAGCGCGCACACTTTCTTCCAGACCGGTCCATTTAGACCACGCAATATGGCTGCCGGAATTGAAAATGTTGTCTTTGCCGGATCTGGAACACAACCAGGTGTTGGCGTACCAATGGTTTTAATCTCTGGTCGTCTCGCAGCAGAACGCATTGTGGGACCAGTTAAGTAAATGGATGAACTAACCGCTGCCGGGATTACAGATCCCGATCTTCGTGCATCCTACGAAGAGTGCAAGCGGCTCAATGCCTTGCATGGAAAGACTTATTACTTAGCAACTTTGTTGTTGCCAAAAGCAAAGCGTCCTTTTGTTCATGCGTTGTATGGATTTGCGCGTTATGCCGATGAGATCGTTGATGATTTGGCATCAGAGCTAAGTGTCGAAGAAAAGGCGGAGGTACTTAGCAATTGGGGTAACACAGTCCTGGCTGATTTGAAAAAAGGAACCAGCCAAGATCATGTTGGTCGAGCTTTGATTGATACCGTAAAACGTTTTGATATCCCCCACGAACATTTCGAAGCATTCTTACATTCCATGACAATGGACTTAACCGTTCAAGAATATGAAAGTTACGAAGATCTACTTGAGTATGTTTATGGATCGGCAGCGGTTATCGGTCTTGAAATGGTCCCAATCCTTGGGCCGCTTCACAACGATGCGTTTGAGGCAGCTAAGAAACTTGGAATTGCTTTTCAGTTAGCCAACTTTATTCGAGATGTTGATGAAGATTTAGACCGTGGCCGTGTGTATTTGCCTTTGAAAGAGTTAGGCCAGTTTGGCGTTACCCGCGAAATGCTTGAAGAACGGGTGCTTACACCTGAAATCGTCGATGCGCTTAAATTCCAAATTGCACGAGTTCGCCAATTGCAGGCAGAGGCTGCGCCAGGAATTGCAATGTTGGAAGCTTCAAGTCGCCCATGTATTGAGGCGGCAAGTACTTTGTACTGTGGAATCGTCGATGAGGTTGAAAAGATTGGTTATGACATCTTTAACCAGCGTGCAAAGACATCCACGGGTCGAAGGATTCGTGTTGCAGGCGCTGCCTTCATCAAGCGCCAATTAATCTCATGATAAATTAACGATCGCGGGAGCCCACAAGGCTGAGAGGGTCTGAAATTCAGACCGACCGATCGACCCATCCGGTAATGCGGATGTGGAAAGGAGTTAATCATGTCAACCACTTTATTTACAGCCTGGGGCTATGAAGTCTCTATCTTGGAGTTTGTTGCGGCGGTTGCATCATTTATTGGTGTGTATCTGGGAACAACTGGAAAGAGAATCACCTGGCCATGGTGGGTTTTAAGCAGCAGCTTGTACGGCGTTTTCTTTTATCAAGTTGATCTCTTTGCAAGTGCGATGTTGCAAATCATTTTTATTGGTGCAGCGATTTATGGGTGGTTTGGTTGGGCCCCAACTGGAGCAGTACCCGGAACCATTTCAACGAGAAACCGCATAAGAATTGCGGCTGGAACAATTGTAAGCGTTGCTGTTTTATCTCCTGTGTTGGCAGACATTAATGCAGCTGCAACATGGACCGATGCCTTTATTCTTATTGGCTCTCTTGTTGCGCAATTATTGATGATCTACGAAAAGTATGAAACGTGGGTTCTCTGGCTAATCGTCAACGTTGTTGCAACTGCCCAGTACCTTTCTCTTGGGTATTGGTTCACTGCAGTTCTATATGCAGTGTTTGCGATCGTTGCAATTCTTGGGTGGAAGCGTTGGCGTGCATCTCTTAGCAATTGATGGTCCTGCTGGTGCGGGAAAAACAACCCTTGCTGCAAAGCTAGCGGCTGAATTCTCAGCGCATTCGACGGTTCGTACCATCCATATGGATGAGTTGTACAACGGTTGGGATGATGCGCTTGGACAATCCCTCACTGATACTTTGCAGACCATTACCTCTGCCTATCTCGCAGGAAGTAACTGTGTGATCAAGATCTTTGATTGGCACTTGATGAAATTTGCTCGTGAAGAGGTCATAAGCCCAACAGATTATTTAATCCTTGAAGGAGTTGGCGCGGCGCAAGAGATTGTTCGACAATCAGGTGCAACTACTTATTGGCTAGATATTGATGAGGTGACTGGATTAAAGCGGGTCCTTGCTCGAGATGGCGCGCACATTGAAAAAGAAATGATTCAATGGCAAATCCAACAATCTATTCACTTTGCAAAGGATCAAACCCGAGAAAACTGTGAGTTTAAACTTACTTCATAGCTATTTTGGGCGCGCCCTTAAGGTCAGGTCACCACATGCTCCTTAAAATCTGCACATGTCTGATCTGACCGGAGAGCTCATTGATGGGCGCTACCAATTACTACGTCAGGTTGCCAATGGCGGAATGGCATCGATCTATGAAGCTATCGATACCCGTCTTGATCGAAAAGTTGCGGTCAAGATCATGCATCCACATCTTGCCCAGGATGAAGCATTTGTTTCACGGTTTATAAAAGAGGCCAAGGCGGCAGCAGCGTTATCTCATCCCAACATCGTTGCCGTCCAAGACCAAGGTTGGAATCAAAGTGGAGTCCCTGCAGTCTTTTTAGTTATGGAGTTGATTGAGGGACATACTCTTCGAGAGTATCTCAATGAACGCGGCCGTTTTGAAGTAAAAGATGCAATTAATTATTTGACTCCAATCTTGAGCGCTCTAGCAGCTGCACATGCACTTGGGATTGTCCATCGTGATATCAAGCCAGAAAACATCTTGATCTCAAATGAAGGACGAATAAAGATCGCAGACTTTGGCTTAGCGCGCGGTGAAATCATTGGCTCCACAATGACGGCTGAATCAAGTGTGATTTTGGGAAGTGTTTCTTACCTTTCACCTGAACAAGTTCAACGCGGCATCGCAGATTCTCGAAGTGATGTCTATGCAGCCGGAATCATCGCCTACGAGATGCTCACTGGCGAAAAACCATTCTCAGCTGACTCCCCCATCCAAATTGCCTATATGCATGTTAATGAAGAGATTCCACGGCTTCGCAGTAAGCGCAAAGAGATTCCACAAGCCTTAGATGATTTGATTGCGAGTTCGACTGCCAAGAATCCGGATGAACGCCCACGCACCGCTGGAGAATTTCTAGAAAAGTTGCAACAGATCCAAGTAGATCTTGATCCACGCAAAAACCAAATGGATTTAGGGTTAGACCTACCTGTTGAACCCATTAGAGAAAAGCCTCGCAAGAAAGTTAAAGAGGTCGCACCTGTCGAAGTAACCGCCCCAGTGGTGGAAACCACGAAAGAGATTCGTCGCAAGGAAGAAAAGAAAAAGCGCGCCAGCATCCGTGTTCGCCGAAATCGTAAGGTCGCTTTGGTGCTGGCAATTGCGCTCGGAATCGGTGGCTGGTGGACTTTAGTTGGCCCTGGCTCTCGCGTCGTCGTTCCTTCAACCATCGGTGGAAGTTTTGATGAAGCGGTCAGTGTCATTGCGCCATTGGGCTTAACGGCCGTTGTTCTTGAAAACAGATTTAATGAAGAAGTACCTAAAGGCAAAATCATTGAAAGTATTCCTGCAGGTGGCGGCAAAGTAGATGCTGGCGGAACAGTTAAATTAGTTCTGTCAAAAGGCCCCGAGCGATATGCAGTTCCAATGACGACGGGATTAACTCCTGAAGCTGCACAAACTACGCTTAAGAAGTATCCCTTAATGGTGGGAACATTGCGTGAGGTTTTCAACTCTGAAATTCCAAAGGGTTTTGTTATCTCAACTTCCCCCGTTTCTGGAACTTCAGTTAAGCGTGATACCAAGATTGATCTGTTGGTTTCAAAGGGAATCGAACAAATTGCACTTGCTTCATATCTTGGAAAAAGTGGCGAACAAGCATTGAACGAGTTAACCGAGGCAGGATTTTCTGTCGAGGCCGGATATGCATTTAATGAGACGGTTCCAGAACTAGCGGTAATTTCTCAGAGCCCGGCAGGTGGAGCCTCTGCAAACAAGGGCGGCACAGTAAAGATTCTTATTTCAAAGGGTCCTCGCAATACCGTTATTCCAAAAACTGTGATCACTATGGAAGCAAAAGCTGCACAACAGATGCTTGAATCCCTAGGCTTAAAGGTGAAAGTTGTCTCGATTGGAAAAAATAAGAAGAAGGTAGTTAAGCGAGTTTCACCTGCAGTCAACACCATAGTAAAACGTGGCAGCTTGGTGACGATTACCGTAGGGTAAGCCAATGCCCACACCAGTAAAAAAGCCGCGCATCGGCGCTCATACCCCTACTACTGGTGGAATGGCGAAAAGATCAATTGCCTATGCACAAGAAATTGCTGCAGAAGCAATTCAGGTTTTTGCATCAAGTCCTAGAACATGGGCGATGCCAGAAGCAAAGCCAGAGCTAGATGATGCTTTTAAAATCAAAGCTGCAGAATTAGATATTGAAACCTATGTACATGCACCATTTTTAATCAACTTGGGTTCACCAACAGAGGCGACATACCTAAATTCGCTGGCTTCAACCAAGTACTCGCTGCAACGTGGTGCAGATATAGGCGCACTTGGCGTTGTTATTCATACCGGCTCAGCTGTAGATGTAAACCATGTTGAAAAAGCGTGGAAGCAGATTCATGAAGGCATGATGCCAATTTTGAACGCGCTAGGTGATGATGCTCCCTATCTTCTTTTGGAGCCAACAGCGGGCCAGGGGCAAAGCTTGGTTAAAAAACTTGATGATCTTGCGATGTACTTAAAGGCACTTGAATACCATCCCAAGGTTGGTATTTGTCTAGATACCTGTCATGTATTTGCCGCAGGCCATGACATTTCAGTCAAGGGTGGAATGACGGCAACGATTGATCTTTTGGTACAGGTTGCAGGAATCGAGCGCTTCCAATTGGTTCACGCTAATGATTCGATGGATGTGTGCGGAGCGTTAAAGGATCGTCATCAAAATATTGGTGATGGCCACATTGGTGTCGATCCCTTTAAAGAGCTACTTGCCCACCCTGCCGTTGCGAATGCGCCGCTTATTCTTGAAACTCCAGGAATGGAGCCAGAGCACGGCAAGGAAGTAGCGTTACTAAAGAAGTTACGCGGCTAATGACTGCGCGTCATCAACTTCAGTTAAAGCTTGCCCCATGGGCCTTGTTATCAGTAGCTGCTGCTTGGGGTTTTGCATTTGTTGTAATGAAGGATGCAATCCAAAGACAAAGTGTTAATAACTTTCTTTTCTCTCGCTTTGCTTTAGCAGTGATAGTCATGCTGTTGATTCGTCCGCAAACCGTTAAACATTTCAATAAAGATTTGTTGCAGCGGGGATCTTTGGCGGGCATTTTCTTAGGTTTGGGCTACATCGCACAAACGCTAGGACTTGAGCGAACTGGTGCGGCGATTACCGGATTTATAACTGGGCTCTACGTTGTTCTTACCCCAGTTCTGGCTTGGCTTGTGCTGAAAGAAAAGATAACTCGCTTCGTCTGGCTGTGCATCATGGTGGCAACTGTTGGTTTGGGATTGTTATCGATCCGAGGTTTTTCTGTTGGTGTTGGGGAAATGTTTGTCTTGGCCAGTGCCTTCTTGTTTGCCGCCCACATTATTGCTTTAAGTAAATGGTCATCAGGTCGCGATGTTTATGCCATGACAGTTGTTCAGCTAACAATGTGTGCACTGTTGTCGGGTATCGCATCTATTCCTGGTGGCTATTCAGCACCGCCAGATTCTGGAGTGTGGGCGGTAGTTATCTTTACCGCAGTCTTTGCAACTGCAATTGCCTTCATTGTTCAAACTTGGTCTCAGGCGCACATGAGCGCAACCAAGGTTGCAGTCATTTTGACCATGGAGGTCGTCTTTGCAGCAATCTTTGCAATCTTTTTTGGTGGCGAAAGGTTGACGCTCCAAAGTGCATTAGGCGGAATCTTGGTAGTCGTAGCTATGTATTTGATTGTGCTTAAGGAACAGAAGTAGGCTGATGTAATGGCAATTGACCTAAGAAGTGACACCGTTACTCGACCATCGGCTGCGATGCGCGAAGCAATCGCGCAAGCACCAGTTGGTGATGATGTTTACAGTGATGATCCAACGGTTAATTCACTTGAAGAACGCGTTGCCGCAATGTTTGGCAAAGAAGCTGGGTTGTTTGCACCGACTGGTTCGCTTGCAAACCAATTAGCTATTCGCATGTTGGTTTCCCCCGGTGAAGAATTAATCGCCGAAACCAATAGCCATATTGTTCGTGCCGAACTTGGTGCTGCTGCCGTCTTTAGTGGAATTACTACACGTACTTTTCCTGCAAAAAATGGTTTGCTCAAGGCTGCAGATGCACTTGAAATCGCGCGCCCCAATAGCGGCCCTTACTTGGTATCAACAACGGCTATCGCCGTAGAAAACACCCACAACTTTGGTGGCGGAACTGTGCAACCAATTTCAGAGATTGAGGCTTTGCGTAAAGGCGCTGATGAATTAGGTCTAGCCCTTCACTTAGATGGTGCGCGCATCTGGAACGCCCATGTTGCATCCGGTGTTTCATTTACTGAATATGGCAAATACTTTGACACTATTTCGGTCTGTTTATCCAAAGGGTTAGGCGCTCCAATTGGCTCAATCATGCTTTCAACTAAAGAGCGTGTGGCCAAAGCTCGCGTTTGGCGTAAGCGTTATGGCGCTGGAATGCGTCAAGTTGGATTGTTAGCAGCCGGTGCGCATTACGCACTAGATAACAACATCACTCGCTTATCTGAAGATCACCGTCGTGCTCAAGAATTGGCGCAAGCAATTGCTGCAGTTGATTCATCCTTGATTGATCCAACAACAGTTCATACAAATATTGTTGGCTTAGATCTTGCTGCACTGCCGATTACTGCAGCAGAACTTGCGGCACGTTGTAAGGATGCTGGTTTGTGGATTAGCGCGCTTGGTCCAAAGTATGCGCGCTTGGTTACTCATCTTGATTTTGATGACGCACAGTGTGCCGAAGCTATTGAGATTTTAAAGAAAGCCCTCGTGGCTTAAGAGCCACTGCTTCTTATCAACTCCGTAAGCATAATTTCCTAACGCTCCCCCAGTTTTTACAACTCGGTGGCAGGGAACAACAAGCATGATCGCATTGTTAGCACAGGCACTTCCAGCAGCTCTGGCTGCAGCTGGGCTTCCAGCTTTTTCAGCCAAGTCGGCATAGGACCAAGTTTTTCCCGGTGCAATCTTTCGCATCGCTTTCCAAGCCGCTTGTGAAAATGGGGCTCCTGGTTGCCTAACTTCAATACCGTTGAGCGCAGTCAAATCTCCATCAAAGTAATCATTAACTAGATCTGAAATTACAGGAATTGATTTAACTATCTTCACATCGCGACCAGCTTTAAAGGCCGAAACAGTTGAAAGGTTTGCACCAATTAAAATTTGGTCATCAGCTAATAAATTGAGGGTTCCAACAGGTGTCTTATGAGAAGTTATAAAAAGTGGCACTGGCCAATATTAGCGATCGCGCAACATTTCAGCAACTAAGAAGGCAAGCTCTAGCGATTGAGCATGATTAAGGCGTGGGTCGCACGCTGTTTCATAGCGCGAAGCCAAATCTTCATGTGAAATCTGTTCGCCGCCACCAACGCACTCGGTCACATCATCACCGGTTAGTTCGATGTGAACTCCGCCAGGATGTGTTCCCAAAGCTTTGTGAACTTCAAAGAATCCCTTTACTTCATCCATAACATCATCAAAGCTACGTGTTTTGTAGCCAGAAGGTGCTTCGTAGGTATTGCCGTGCATTGGATCGCACACCCACAGCACCTTTGCACCTGACTTTGTAACGCCATCTACTAGTGCTGGCAAGATTTCTCGGATGTTTTTTGCACCCATGCGGGTAATAAATGTAATGCGGCCAGGCTCGCGGTTTGGATCTAACTTGTCGATTAATGCAAGGGCATCTTCAACAGTGGACTTTGGTCCAAGCTTGATTCCGATTGGATTTCGAACCTTTGACGCAAAATCAACATGTGCCCCATCTAATTGACGTGTGCGTTCGCCAATCCAGATGAAGTGTCCTGAAACATCATATGCATCACCTGTACGTGAATCGATACGAGTGAGCGCCTTTTCGTATTCCATAATTAATGCTTCATGGCTGGCAAAGAAATCAACTGACTTGAAGCTTTCAGGATCTACTCCTGCAGATTTCATGAATGCTAAGGCACGACCAATTTCATCGGCCATCTTTTCGTAGCGATCGCCAACCTTTGAATCACGAATAAAACCTTTGTTCCATTCATGTACCTGGCGAAGATCTGCAAAACCGCCTTGTGTAAATGCTCGAACCAAGTTCAGTGTTGCAGCAGAAGTGTTGTACACACGAACCAAACGCATTGGATCTGGTGTGCGTGCCTTTTCAGTAAATTCGATGTCATTGACTGCATCTCCGCGGTAGGCAGGAAGTTTTACATCTCCGCGAGTTTCAAAATCACTAGATCGTGGCTTTGCAAACTGCCCTGCCATTCGGCCGACCTTAATTACCGGAAGGCTTGAGTAGTACTGCAAAACCGCAGCCATTTGAAGAATAGTCTTAATGCGATTTCTGATTGAATCTGCAGTTGCTGAAACAAAAGTTTCTGCGCAATCGCCACCTTGTAACCAAAAAGCTTTTCCTTCTGTAGCCAATGCGATTCGAGCTTTGAGATCATCGCACTCACCAGCAAAGACCAGTGGTGGCAGTGCTTTTAGCTCTGCTACCGCAGCCTTTACTTGTGGACCATCTGGTCCACCTGGCCACGTTGGTTGCTGAGCTGCAACCAGGCCAGGTGTGAACAGAGTGTCTAACTTAATGCTCGGATTCGAGTTCATTGGAGAAGTGTAGAGAGTTCAGGGGTAATTGCGCGGGGCAATTACCCGAAGAAGATCTCTGATTCCTTGTATAGCTCCAAAGGCACGGTCTTTAGTTTTTCAGTCGCAGATGCCAACGGCACGCGAGCGATATTTGTGCCGTGTAGCGCAACCATCTTGCCCCAGTCACCTTCGTGAGCTGCAGTGATTGCATGTAGGCCAAAGCGAGTAGCAAGAACGCGGTCAAATGCAGTTGGAGAACCACCACGTTGGATGTGACCCAAAACAGATGTGCGAGCTTCCTTGCCCGTTCTCTCTTCAATTTGATTAGCAAGCCAATCACCAATACCTGAGAGCTTTACGTGGCCAAATGAGTCAAGGGTCTGATCCTTAACAACCATGTCGCCATCTTGGGGAATTGCACCTTCTGCAATAACAATAATTGGCGCGTAGTGTGACTTAAAGCGTGATTCAACCCATTCGCAAACTTTTTCAACCGAGAACTTTTGCTCTGGGATTAAAATACAGGTTGCACCACCTGCAAGACCTGAGTGAAGCGCAATCCATCCTGCGTGACGACCCATGACTTCGACGATCAAAGCACGATGATGTGATTCTGCAGTTGTGTGCAGGCGGTCAATCGCTTCAACTGCGATGTTTACTGAGGTATCAAAACCAAATGTGTAGTCAGTGTTGTTTAGGTCGTTATCGATTGTCTTTGGAACACCAATGACCTTGACGCCAAGCGCATCAAGCTTTGTTGCAACACCAAGAGTGTCTTCTCCGCCGATTGCGATCAACGCATCGATGCCAGCTTTTTCGAGGTTTTCCTTAATCTTTTCAACGCCGCCCTCGATCTTGAAAGGGTTGGTACGAGATGAACCAAGAATTGTTCCGCCGCGTGGCAAAATGCCGCGAGTCACTTCGATATTTAGAGGCATTGTTAGACCTTCTAGCGGTCCCTTCCAACCATCACGGAAACCAACAAACTCGTGACCGTACTCTTTAACACCTTTACGAACTACGGCGCGGATAACCGCGTTAAGACCAGGGCAATCTCCGCCGCCAGTGAGGACACCAATA
>Ga0208853_1000147_pt1 | contig 20635 bp, 21 predicted proteins | sample LakMenEpi03Oct11_FD_150667 | JGI IMG/M metagenome (GOLD analysis project Ga0208853, IMG submission 150667) | Freshwater microbial communities from Lake Mendota, WI - 03OCT2011 deep hole epilimnion (SPAdes) | ecosystem: Environmental > Aquatic > Freshwater > Lake > Epilimnion/Euphotic zone ... | reverse complement strand
TAAGCCAATCAAAACCTTCCAGTGCAAACCGGCTGCCTTTTGGAATGCCATCATTGTATTTTCCACTTAGCAAACCTGAAGCCAATGGGCTCCAGATGCTAGTTCCCATGCCAACCTGGTTGAAAATATCCCTGTATTCTTTTTCCATCTTTTCGCGCTCAAAAAGATTATACTGCGGTTGCTCCATGGTTGGTGCAATCAGTTGGTACTGCGTTGCCACCCGATGAGCCTCCATGATTTCTACGGCACTCCATTCACTGGTTCCCCAGTAGAGCACTTTACCTTGCTGTATCAGGTGATTCATGGCCCAAACGGTTTCGGAAATAGGGGTGTTTTTATCCGGGCGGTGGCAAAAGTACAAGTCGAGATAATCAACCTGCAACCTTTGTAAGGCTTCGTCACAGGCTTCTAACAAGTGCTTGCGGCTACAGCCTGTTTGATTGGGTTTATTTTCTTTCCCACGCCAACCCCAAAAAGCTTTTGAAGAAACCACAAATGAACTCCGTTCCCATTTTTTCTTTTTCAAAACCCGGCCCATCATCTTTTCACTTTCACCCAGCGCATATACTTCAGCGTTATCAAAAAAATTGATGCCCTGATCATAGGCGATGCCCATAAGTTCATCAGCCACTTTATCATTGATCTGCTTACTGAAGCTCACCCAGCTTCCGAAAGAAAGGGTGCTTACCTGTAACCCCGATTTACCTAAGCGACGGTATTCCATGAATGAGTTGCTTTATACCCGAAGTTAAACCATCGGTTGATACAGCTTGCTAATTTTATTCAAATTGATGTTGCTAAACAAAAAATTAATCCGGGAATTGGGATGCCGGGATGCTGATGAAGCCTTCTGAATGGATGATATGCCAGTTTTTGAAATCCTGCCCCGATTCCATACCTTTCCCATTGATCCATTGGGTGCGTGTGCGGATCCTAACAGGCTTATCGGTATAAAATTCATTGCCGATGCGGTTACGGTCCCAATACAATTCATTGCAATAAAGCGTGTCTCCTTTTTCACTATTGATCACCCTAACGCTATCCCTAAGGTAAACGGTGCTCTTGTTTTGTTCATATTTTCCATAGCGAGCATCTAGCATGCTTTCCGGCTTTTCGAGCTCGTTGTAAAAATCAGCATGAAGGGTAGATGGGAATTCTACATAGGGTACAATATCCTGAACGTTCAGCATCAATGGTGCATGAAGGATGGCTTTTGTTTTACCGCCGATGGTATAGTTGAGTACGATTGATTTGGCTTCTTCAACACCGGTTTTCTTCTGGTTAAGGTTACGAACTTTTACTTCATCATTCTCGCAGGAAAGAAAAAAAATACAGCCTATGAAAAGAGCTGTACGATGATATTTGAAAAGTAAATGCTTATTCATGCAACAGTATTTCAAATGCAATTAATCGTAGATCCTTTTTTGGAACCAGCGTGCATTCATCGAAATGCCGAAATTAATCCGGACGAAATTTTCTCTTACGCCTAAGGATTGCTTATTGCCTCGTCCACCTGCTTCGATGGCAGTATTAAGTACAACAAATTCCCCACGTCCTAAAATTCTTGAACTGGTTAGGGGGAAACTGGCGCCTGCTGTAATGGCATATTGGTTTCGATTATCACCAAGTTTTACATAATCAGGTCCATAAAAAAATCCTGCCCGGTATTTCACACTGTTCCAGTATCTCAATTTAGTAGGGTTCTCTTTTACCGGCGAATATTCCGCTCCAGCCCTGATCACCCAGTTATTCTGCAGCGATTCTTCGTTGTTGTAATTGCGGAAAGTACTCCAGTTGGTGAATTCGAAATCAGCTCCTAACAGCCATTGCCCATTTTTAGTTTGGTACATAGCTCCTGCTCCATAGGTACCCGGCAACTGCACTTGTCCTTTCACATCATTGGTACGATAAACACTATCTATTGGGATGGGGGTTCCATTTCCATCATACCCAAAGGTTTCATTGATGGTACTTTGGTAAGCTTTCAATTTTTGCTCCAGATTAGCGTATACACCAAAGCGGATAAAGCCGTTTTTAGAATTAGGGTAAAGATGTAAAAGATATTGAACTCCTGTGTGCAGAAATGCCCCTCCATATCTCGAAATCACCTCATTGTTAGATCGGTAATAACTTACCGAATCGTTGAGGAAACTCCTTTTTGTACTGAAATCTTTTGTTCCGAATGTATAACCGGTACTTAGTCCGATACTGAATTCGTTTTTCAACGCACCTTTGCCTGTTTTCTTAAAACCGGTGCTGAAGTTTACCTGGTTAAGCCCGCCTTTTCCTTCATACAAAGTAAATGTACTATCAACCCCGGGTATCCGCTTATTGACCTGAACTTTGTAATTTACCTTGCTTATAGGTTTCAATCCGAAACTAACACCCCAAATGTCTCCGCGCTTCATCATTTTTTTCGAAGTGATGGGAAACCCGATTTGCAAATACGAAATCACTGCATTATTCGATTTGTACTTGTCTGGCGTTGTAGTGCTTTTAATGCTTCTGATATCTAATTCACCGCCTAATTCAAAGGTTGTAGTGTAAATATTGCCAAGCGCAGCAGGGTTGGTGAGATTGAGGTTCAACCCCTGGCCAAATCCTGCAGATACACTCCCCATGCCACGGTTGATGATATTTTGGCCTGGTACCAAATCGCCTACGCCATAACGGGAGTATGGTGAGTTATCCTGAGCCATTGAGTTAAAGAGAAGTAGAAGGGAAAATGTAGAGGCAATAATTCGCTTAAACCATTCCGTTGTTGAGTTCACTAAGTGCATACAGTCCTTTAAATAAAAATTGAGCGTCGGCAAATATCTTGTTTTTAAGTTGACTGGCAAAATAGGTGGAATTGCCCCCGGTTAAAACGACGTTAAAGTTGCTGTATTTACTGGCGTAGCGCTCGATTATCCCTTCAATTTCGCAAACCATTCCGCAGATCACTCCCGATTGCAGGTTGGTTTTGGTATCATATCCGATCAAAGGATAATTCCAGTTGGATTCAACAAGTGGCAGTTTGGCAGTAAACTCATGCATGGCGCGGAACCGCATATCCATTCCCGGTGAAATACTGCCACCCAGAAAATGGCCATATTGATTGATGAAATTGTAAGTGATACAACTACCAAGGCCAATGATCAGGTTATTCCTTCCCGGGAAGAAATGAACTGCAGCAGCCATCAAAGCCAGCCGGTCGGCACCAACCGTTTCAGGTTTGCCCACATTGATATTGAAATTTAAACGGGTATGTACATTGATTTTATGAAAAACGGTTCGGGAAGCAAGCATCGCATCAAGTTCAGGATATGGCCTGATCACCGATGAAAGTATACATCTTTGCGGCTTCCATAAATCCAGGAGTGCAGTAATGGTAGAAAGTTCATCATCAGAAAGGGTTTTGGTTTCTTTCAGTTGATCGCCCTCAAAGAGAGCCGCTTTGAGACGGGTATTCCCAAAATCTAAACAAACTGTAAGCATGCATTTATGAGTATTTGAACCCCTCCAGGTTTTTAAAATGTCCGTTCAGTTTTATTTTGCCTCTCAAATCTTCCATTTCTTTCAGTACCGGAAGTACTTTAACCAGATGCCTTTTTAAAAACTCCTGACGGTGCAGTTCCTTCATGAATTCGAGCAGTTGATATTCTTCAGCAATAGAAAGTCCTGCATGGTGTGCCACATCATAGCTGAGTAAGGCCTCGTCTTCTTTATAAAATTTTTTACTCACACCTATGCTTTCATGAATTTTACGGATTCCATGCATAACTTTTTTCATAAGCGATGCACTTCCCCTGTAATCATTTTCCGGATAGGTTACAATGGCTCCACTATACATTTTGTCAGGTAGTTCGCGGATAAATTCCAGTATCTTGAATATTTCCTGGCCCTCTGTTTTGATATCCATTTTACCATCATCATAAATATTGCTTATTTCTGAGATCAGCACCAAGGTTCCCATTTCACAAACCTTATTATCTACAACCGGAAGGATCCCAAAAGGTTTTTTCTGTTCAAAACAATCACTGATCAGTTGCTTATACCGGGGTTCAAATATATGCAGGTTAAGTTTTTCACCAGGGAAAACAACAATGCCCAACGGAAAGAGGGGAATAAAATTTGTCATACCATCAATTCCTTTGTTTGAAAATAACACTTAACTCAGGCATAAAAAAATTATTTTCTCTCAAGGTTCTGCTGCTACTCATAATGAGCTGCTAAACAATCTTACTTATCTTGCATTATCTTTTATGATGATCAATCAGCTTTCTTTGCCTAAGGTATCTGTTGTGCTTTGTTCCTTCAATGGTGCAAAACATATTGAAGAACAATTGCAATCGGTGATGCAGCAAACCTATTCAAATCTGGAATTCATCTTTTCTGATGATGCTTCAACAGATGATACGGTTGCCATAATGGAAAATTTATCCAAAGCTGATGAACGGGTAAAGATTTTCCGTCAGCAAACCAACATTGGTTATAACGGAAATTTTGTTTCTGCCTGCCAAAAAGCCGCCGGTGAATTTATAGCGATTTGCGATCAGGATGATATCTGGCATCCCGAAAAAATCAGCAGGATGATGGCAGGTTGGGTAAAAGATGTACCGTTAATGTATTGTAATTCCATTCGCTTTTCAGGAGATGAAATACCTAAAGATCCTGATGATAAACCTCTTTATCGCAGGTTTGAAGGGAAGGATCTTCGAAAACTTTCGGTATTCAATACCATAAGCGGGCATGCCCTCATTTTCAAAAGAAGATTTCTAAATTCAATATTACCGGTTCCCGAAAAACTGATGTACGATTGGTGGGCAGGAGCTGTAGCTTCCTGTAATGGAGGTGTGGGTTATCTGCACGACATCCTGGTTTATCAGCGGGTTCATGGAAATAATGTATCGGTTGGCAAAGGATTTACACACCTTGATTCGCGATATAAGAAAGACTTCAACCTTATGGTGCTCAACCACCAAAAAGCGTTCAGGAACATCAAAGGTATTTCAATAGAGCAGCAAAGCTTTTTTTCAGCAATTGTGCCACTTTGGGAAACTGCCATGAAAAGAAAATTCTACCTGCCGTTATTCTTGTTTCTCATACGAAACAGAAAATCGGTTTTTTGGTACAAGCGAAAAAAAATGCCACTGATTTCGCATATCAAGCACAGTTATCTGCTTACTAAAAACCCTTGATTTATTTTTTTTGAGATAGTAATTCATGGTAAAAAGTATTTCGCTCATCAACAAAGCCACCTTCACCAAACTGTTTTCTAGCCAGGGCAAACGATTGTTCCGACATGTTTTTACGCAGTTGTTCATCCAGTAAAAGCCGTATAGTGCTTTCTGCAAAAGAGTTAGGGTCATCTGCAAGCATGATGTTGATGCCATGCATTAAGTCGCTGATGCCCGAAGCGCCTAATTGGGTGGAAACCATAGGCAGTCCTTTTGCGAAGGAAGTGAATACTTTTACCCTAACGCCAGAGCCTATCCGAATTGGCACTACAAGTATAGCGGTTTTAAGTATCTCATCAAGGTTATCTACAAAACCGGTGAAAATTACTGCCTCACTGCTGTATTTATTTTGAGTGGCTTCCGTCCAGTTTCCTGTAATTTTGAGTTTAACATCAGGAGCTGCTTTTATCAACAGCGGCCAAACTTCATCAAGAAACCATAAAAGACCTTCCTTATTCGGATAATGGGTTTCTCCTCCTACAAATGCCAGTTGCGGAGTTGCTTCAGGAAGATATATCTTATTGAGTTCTTCATCAAAAAGGGCAAAGGGTTGTGCTACCCGCTGTGGAACTTCAATCCCTTTTTCCTCAAGCAGCCCAGTGTCATCAGCATTGAAACTGATGATGCCATCATACTGCTTCAGCCAGAACAATTCAACTCCTTCAGCAATGGAAGCCATATAAGTTGAATACGTATCGCTGTAAGAAAGTGATTTCATATCTTGCCGCACCCTGCTGAAATAAATTTCATGATGCACAAAAATCGTTTTTGCTTTTGAGTTTAGTACAGTCACCAGCCCTAAGTTTTTAATCTGTTCCACCTGGATGATATCATAGGTTTTCGCTGATGCAATGGCTGCGATGTCATCAACCATTTTAGGATTATTGATCAGGAATCCGTTCAATTGTCTTGATTTACCCAGACGGTAAGAAAGATCTTTACCAGACCATTTCCGCCATTGTTTTTTTAGGAAAGCAATGGGTTTACTGGCTTTGCCAGGGTTATCGAAACCGGATACGATCACCCCTAGTTTTGGAAATCGCTCCTTGAAAGCAGAAAGGGATGATGCATCAATATTTTCTGGGGTAAGCAACAGGTCGATATCGTGATCATATTGTTGCTTGTCGAGGTAAGTAAGTTGCATGTGTGCACCGCCGGAGTCGATGGGAAAAATACGAAATCCCGGGATAACTAAAATCTGAAGCCTTTTCATAACTATGGGCAAATGTATTGATTCATGATAAATAATGATTTGGCTGCCCATCTTTTATTATTTTTGAACTTATTGTTTTTATATGCCTACTTGTTCACTTGTGATTTCTACTTATAACTGGCCGGATGCTTTGCGGTTGTGTTTATTGAGTGTAATGGAACAAACAATCTTGCCCGATGAGATCGTGATTTGTGATGATGGTTCCGGGTCTGAAACCAATCGTTTAATTGAAGGGTTCAAACTACTTTTTAAAATTCCAATACTCCATGTATGGCAGCCAGATGAAGGTTTTCAACTGGCTCGTATCCGTAACAAGGGATTTGCAGCCGCTAACGGAGATTACCTCATCCAGATTGATGGCGATCTGATTCTTCATAAAAATTTTGTGAAAGACCATCTTCATTTTTGCCAGACAAATTGTTTTGCAACCGGCAGCAGGGTATTACTTTCACAAGAAACTACCAGTGCACTGATAAAACAGGAGTCTATTGCCATAGCAACTTACGAGGCAAACAGCCGTAATTTTTTCAACCGGTTACGCATTCCCGCATTACATGGCCTTTTAGCTGAGCGGTATAAAAACAAGGGAAAACATAAGTACTATGTAAAAGGCTGTAATATGGCTTTCTGGAAATCGGATATCCTGAAAGTGAACGGTTATAATGAATCTTTTACCGGATGGGGAAGAGAGGACAGTGAATTGGCCATCCGCCTGATCAATGCAGGGGTTAAGAAAAGGTTCCTGAAATTTGGAGGTATCAGTTTTCATCTCTTTCACGCTGAAGCTTCAAGGGAAATGGAACAGAAAAATATCGACCTGATGAAAAGGGCAATAGCGGAGAAGATTATCCGAACTTCGGATGGCATCGATTATTATCTTAAACCGGCACAGCATGAAAGATAATTCAGAAAACTGGGCCATCTTGCTTTCCGGTGTAAAAAGCGGAGATGTGAAGTCTATTGCCAGGTCTATCAGCCTTATTGAAAATGAAACAGCTGGCTATCTCGCATTTATGGCCGCAATTACTGAAAAATCCGGGCCTGCAACAGTGATCGGTGTCACAGGTCCTCCCGGCGCAGGCAAAAGCACCATTACCGACGGGTTAATTGAAACTATGGTTAATGATGGGAAGAAAGTTGCGGTATTATGCATAGATCCTTCATCGCCTTTTAACCTTGGTGCTTTATTGGGCGACCGTATCCGAATGAGCAGTTGGTACCGGCATGATTCGGTTTATATCCGCTCGCTTGCGTCGCGAGGGGCAATGGGCGGTCTGCACCCTATGATTATAGAAATTACAGACCTATTGCGTGCAGCTGGATTTGACTATATTGTCATTGAAACGGTTGGGGTTGGACAAACAGAAATTGAAATTGCAGGTTTAGCCGATACCACCGTTGTAGTATTAGTTCCTGAGTCGGGAGATGAGATACAAACGATGAAAGCAGGATTGATGGAAATTGCCGATATTTTTGTGGTGAACAAAGCAGACCGGCCCGGTGCTGCTGATTTTGTAAATAATCTACGGCTCATGCTGGCTCCGGCGTTTCATCAACACAGCCATGAAGTTACCATATTATCTACTGTGGCAACTCAACAGAAAGGGATAGCAGAATTGTATGAAAAGATTGGCAACATTTCGAGAAGCATCAATGCGGAAAGAAAGTTTTGGTTATATGCAGAGAAAGCTTATCAGTTGATCCGCAACCAAAGAATGAAAGGAATGACGAAGCTTTTTTTGAAACAGGAGATTGAGAAAAGAGGCGATCAGTTTAACCTATATGTCTTTATTCTGGATTTTGTTAAAAGCAACAAGTAGTAAAGTATTGCAAGGGTAGAAAAAATTGCCTGCTTTTTAATAATCCCTAATAACAATCATCGAGTTCGGTTTTGAAATTAGAATATGGATTGTAATTTATTTTTTATAGGACTACTGGCAATTCCCTATTTTTTGAAAAGCTTGTAAGATCACCCCCTAAATTAATGTCCGCTAAGAATAAATTTATTTTCTTTATTACTATTATATCGTAATATTGCAATATTATATTATTGAAATGGGTGCAACCAAAACCGATCACTTCACTGAAAAACAAAATTCAATTGCATTATTAGCTAAAGCGCTGGGCCATCCTGCCCGTGTGGCAATTGTAGCATATTTACTCAAAGTGGATGATTGTATTTGTGGGGATATTGTGAATGAAATCCCCCTCGCTCAGCCAACTGTATCGCAACATTTAAAGGAATTGAAAACTGCGGGCCTCATAAAAGGCAGTATTGAAGGTAATGCCATTTGTTATTGTATCAACGAAAAAGCCATTTTGAAGTTAGAAAATTATTTTGCAAGCATAACTGCAAAACTCAGGAGCAGAAAAAATAATTGTTGTTGACTAAATTAATAAATATGAATCAAGATCAATTGAAAGAAATGGTAAAGCAGAAATATGGCGAAATTGCTTTGCAGGATAAACAAACCAACCAGGCATCCTGCTGTGGTGCCGGTGGCTGCTCAACTGAAGTGTATAATATCATGAGTGAAGATTATACCAACTTAGGAGGATATCATTCTGATGCCGACCTTGGCTTAGGTTGCGGATTGCCTACAAGATTTGCAAAAATTCAAAAAGGACAAACGGTAATTGATTTAGGAAGTGGAGCCGGGAATGATTGCTTTATTGCAAGGGCAGAAACAGGTGAAGATGGCAAAGTGATAGGCATCGATTTTACAGCAGCCATGATTGAAAAAGCAAAAGCCAATGCGCAAAAATTAGGATACCAAAATGTAGAATTCAGGCAGGGCGATATTGAAAATATTCCAGTGTCTGCTAACATGGCAGATGTGGTAGTAAGTAACTGCGTTTTGAATCTTGTACCTAATAAGCAAAATGTTTTCAAAGAGATTTTCCGTGTATTGAAGCCGGGTGGGCATTTCAGTATTTCTGATGTTGTATTAATCGGTCAACTGCCTGATGCATTACGGAAAGATGCTGAAATGTATGCTGGTTGCATTTCAGGTGCTATACAAAAAGAAGTTTATCTGGAATTGATTCTTACAGCCGGTTTCGATAATATAAGTATACAGAGTGAAAAGCCAATAGAAATTCCAGACGATATCTTGAAGCGTTATTTAAGCGATGTTGAATTATTAAATTTAAAAACCGGCAACACCGGAATATTTAGCATTACCGTTTATGCAGAAAAAAATAAATCTTGCGGCTGCGATACAGACTACTGTAAATAAGCCTTTTTACAAAAAGTATCGAAAAGCTATTATCATCACTACTGCTGTAATAGTACTGCAGGTTGTTTTCGGATTTGATCCGAAATTTTGTATCATCAATATTGTCTGGTTATTCGTTTAATTATGCCCAAAAAGAATATACTCGTACTTTGTACAGGCAACAGTTGCAGAAGCCAGATGGCGGAAGCTTATTTGAGATACTTCTGCAATGATAAATCCGAAGTATATAGTGCTGGCATTGAAGCTCACGGATTAAATCCAAAAGCTGTTCAGGTAATGCTGGAAGATGGATTAGACATATCCCACCATACTTCTAACCATATTGATGATTATAAATATATCGATTTTGATTTCGTAATTACCGTTTGCGATAATGCGAAAGAAAATTGTCCTTACTTTCCTTCAACCGCAAAAAAATATCATTATAACTTTCCTGACCCTGCAAAAGCTTCTGGCACAGAAGAAGAAATATTACAACAGTTCCGCGCAGTAAGGGATACGATTAAAGACTATTGTAAAAAGTTTGCAGTTGAGCATTTAACCTGAACTGATATAGCTGAATTTGGAGCATCACTTAAAAGCAGTTTTATTACGCCTTTCGAATTTAATCGTAGTACTCAATTTTACGATATTCAGAATAAGTTGGAAAAAGAGAACTCATGTTTTTATCCTGATTTATAAAAGTTCTTTTTAACCAATTTTTGTTTTTATCGATCTGCCCGTATTTTACCTCATAAATCAAAAGGGTGTCTTTTTTATAATTCCTTTCCAGCAAATAAACCAAACTGTCGAGACCTGAACGATTCTTTACAATCAGGTAATCATGATATTGATAAGCATCTGACCGGTTTGTGCCCTCGGCATATCTATTCATCAGATAAAAAGCACCATTTTTTACAAAACTATATTTCCTGTAACGCTCTACATGGTAATCAAAACTATGATCGTCAATCTTGTTGAAAATTTCAACAGATAAGGTATCCTGATGTTTGCTATACACTTTGTTATACGTTTCCTTCAAGGAAGTTTGCTTGATCACCAGCGTATCCTCAGTTCGGGATATTGCTATGGCTACGCCTGATTGTGCATAAGGTGAAGGATTGAAGTTTTCAATTTTTAGTAGTTGGCCTTCCCTGTTAAAATAAAGCTGGTGATAATTCACATCATTATTTGCATAATTTTCAAATCCTCCAGATGAGCTCATATCAAAAACCACTTTTATTTCTGCAAAGGTTTTTACTTTTCCTTTCACGTTAAAAAATTCCAGATCAGCATACTTGATTTTTTTATCACTGGTACAAGAAACAGCAGTCACCATTACACAACAATAAAAAGTAATATTCTTCAACTGTAAAAAAATCTTACAACAATTTTCCATGCGGATAAATTAAGAATTGAATTAGTTTGTTTTATTGTACCGAAAAAGAACTGAGCATTTCTTCACTAATGGTTTTATATTGCTCATATTTAGCAACTTCACTGCCAAAAGTTATCAGATAGCCTTTTTGATTTTTAATCAGGCAATAGGAGATGATCTTCAACCTTAATTTCCCCTGTGTCATGGCATAACTCACTTTGTAGTATTCGCCTTTCCCTGAACTTACGATAGTGGATTCATACAATTCCGGATCTGTGGCATATTCTTTAATCTGGGTTTCGGTAATTTTTTTGTAAGCAGCCAGGTCGATCTCCCTTCCTGAAAGTTCCTGGATGATCACATTGATGTTTTCGGAAAATTTATCTTCTTCGTTTTCAAGCGGAGAGAAGACGAATAAAACAGTACCCATTTTTCCGGAAGTATCAGGAAACCAGTTTTCAGGATATTTGAGGTGGAAACTATCTTTAGAAAAATCAAGCCATTGATGTTGAGAGAAGCAAAAGAAGGGTATCAAACCCAAAACCAGGCTGTATAAAATTTTCATTTTTTCTGGTAAGATACAATCTCCTGAACTAATCAGTTTATCGGCAGTTAATTTTCTTCTCCTGATTTAGGCTGGCTTTTCCACCAGCGATAAGCGATGAAACCCATGATAACAAAAGGCGTGAACATGAGATAAAGTATCCCGTTATTTAAACCTAATGCAGGCTTTTCACCCAGTTGAGAAGCAGTTTTAGTGCACATCGCACACTGAGCAAAAATCGTTTCAGTGAACAATAACATCAAAAAAAATACAGCAGAAATAAGGATTTTTTTCACCATGCAAAGATAGTCGATTTCTAAGCTTTTGCTACTTTGTTGAATGTGTGGAATAAAAAAATCCGCTTCATTTGAAGCGGATTAATATTATTATTGAAAAAACTATGCCGGTTCCTGAGCCATCGATTTGCTCACCCTTTTACGGTCTTCTTCATTCAGGATGGTTTTACGCAATCGGACATTCTTTGGCGTAACTTCAATACATTCATCCTGCTGGATGTACTCCATGCATTCTTCTAATGTCATCAAGATTTTTGGTGCGGCACGGCTGGCATCATCACTTCCGCTTGCACGGTGGTTAGTGAGTTTTTTGGCTTCTGTAGCATTCACTACCAGATCTCCTGGTTTGATATGCTCCGCAATGATTTGTCCTGCATAAACATCATCTCCGGGATCAACAAAAAATCTTCCGCGATCTTGTAATTTATCAATGGAATAAGCCGTTGTTTTTTCCGTAGTCTTGCTTAACAAAACACCATTATTCCTTCCGGGAATTTGGCCCTTCCATGGCTTGTATTCATGAAAACGATGCGCCATCACCGCTTCTCCGGCAGTATTGGTGAGCATGTTGCTTCGCAATCCGATAAGTCCGCGTGAAGGTATTTCAAATTCAAGGTGCTGAATTTCACCCTTGGTTTCCATCACCAGCATTTCTCCTTTACGCTGGGTAACCAGATCGATTACTTTGCCACTATAATCTGCTGGCACATCCACTACCAGTATTTCATAAGGCTCGCTCTTTACACCATCAATATGTTTTACCAAAACCTGTGGTTGTCCAACGGTAAGTTCGAAACCTTCCCTGCGCATGGTTTCAACAAGTATCCCCAGATGAAGGATTCCTCTTCCATAAACCAGAAAACTGTCTGCACTGTCACTATCTTCCACTCTCAATGCCAGGTTTTTTTCGGTTTCCTTCATCAGCCTGTCGCGCAAATGCCTGCTGGTTACAAACTTTCCTTCCTTCCCGAAGAAAGGTGAGTTATTGATACCAAACAGCATGCTCATGGTGGGTTCATCAACGCTGATTACCGGCAATGCTTCAGGATTTTCCTGATCGGCAATCGTATCACCAATATTAAAATCATCCAAACCAACAACGGCACAGATATCTCCGGCAATTACCTCAGACACTTTTTTCTTTCCCATGCCTTCGAACACATACAGCTCTTTGATTTTCATCTTCTTGATGGTGCCATCGGCCTGCATCAGTGCAATCTGTTGGTTTTCTTTGATCACGCCGCGAGCAACTTTTCCCACTGCAATCCTGCCCAGAAAAGATGAATAATCCAATGAAGTGATCTGCATTTGCAAATAACCTTCATTCACTTTCGGTTCCGGTACGTATTGGATAATGCCATCCAACAAAGGTGTTATGTTATCAATCTCAGTTAATGAATCGTTGAACCAGCCGTTTTTTCCGGAACCATAGAAAGTTGGAAAATCGAGTTGTTCTTCGGTAGCATCAAGATTGAAGAAGAGTTCAAACACCGCGTCATGAACTTCATCAGGACGGCAATTGGGTTTATCTACTTTATTGATAACCACAATAGGTTTCAAATTTAGATGCAACGCTTTCTGCAACACAAAACGGGTTTGTGGCATCGGGCCTTCAAACGCATCAACCAGCAAAATCACACCATCTGCCATTTTTAACACCCTTTCCACTTCACCTCCAAAATCAGAGTGACCAGGTGTATCGATAACATTAATCTTATAGTCTTTGTAAACAACGGCAGCGTTTTTACTAAAGATGGTGATTCCTCGTTCTTTTTCCAGATCGTTACTGTCCATAATCAGTTCACCGGTATCCTGATTGTCGCGGAATACCTTGGTGGCATGTAAAATTTTATCTACCAATGTTGTTTTTCCATGATCTACGTGGGCGATGATGGCAATGTTGCGGATGTTCATGTTAAAGTGGGCCGTCTATAGCTGTGGGTTTGCGGGTAAGAATAACCGGTATCCCGGCTGGGCAGCAAAGATGGTCTTGTTTTTGAGGCGCAAAGGTAAGCAAATTCAGTGGTTTGTCAAGGTTAATATTAATTAATAAAGCAGGTGGATGCTGCTTGTTTGAGTACATGAAATGTTAAAAAACCAATTGGGGACCATGTCAACCTGACAAATTAGATAAGTTGCACCTGATTTGATGATCATAAGCAAATTGAAACTCTTGAAAAAAACAACCACTCCTTCTTTAGGTTTATGCATCTTATTCGACCTGATCGGTTGGGCAAGTTATAGCATTCCTTTTTTAGGCGAATTTGCAGATCTGCTATGGGCACCGCTTTCCGGCTTGCTTTTTTACCGGATGTTCGGTGGAAGATTAGGTTTGTTTGGTGGCCTCTTGAACACTGCGGAAGAATTGCTTCCCTTCACCGATTTTATTCCCAGTTTCAGCATAGCATGGGTCATCCGTTTTTTGGTAAACAGGAATACCACCATACCCGGCACCTTACCTGTGAAAGCCTGAGCACTGAAATAGCTTAATTTTATATTGCAGATGAGATATACCCGAAACTGAAATAAATCTTCATCGCAATTTTTGCATGTCATTCAAACTTCATTCTCCTTATTTACCTGCAGGCGACCAACCGGAAGCCATCAATCAGCTTGTTACTGGAATCGAGGAAGGTGAAAGATACCAGACGCTGTTAGGCGTTACCGGTAGTGGCAAGACTTTCACCATGGCCAATGTGATTCAACAGGTACAAAGGCCAACCCTTGTGCTTACCCACAATAAAACCCTGGTGGCTCAATTGTACGGTGAATTCAAACAGTTTTTTCCAGATAATGCAGTTGGTTATTTTGTTTCCTATTATGATTATTATCAGCCCGAAGCTTATATGCCGGTGAGTAACACTTACATTGAAAAAGACCTAAGCATTAATGAAGAACTCGATAAACTCAGGTTACAGGCAACAGCGCAATTATTGAGTGGAAGGCGGGATATCGTAGTGGTGGCAAGTGTAAGCTGTATTTATGGTATGGGTAATCCAACGGAGTATGAGAACGGCATCATCCGCATCAAAGAGAAACAGGTGATTTCGCGTCAGGGATTTTTACATGCACTTGTAAATTCATTGTACCACAGGAGTCAGGGAGACTTTACCAGAGGCACTTTCAGGGTGAAAGGCGATACCATCGATATCAACCTGCCGTATGTGGATTTCGGTTACCGGATCAGTTTTTTTGGAGATGAGATAGAATCCATTGAAACGCTGGAACTGTCTTCCGGAAAACGGATCAGTAGGGTTGAAAATGCAGCTATTTTTCCTGCCAACCTTTATCTGGCACCTAAAGATATGCTGGCACAGGTAGTTAGTGAAATCCAGGATGAAGCTACGGCGCAGGCTGAGTATTTCAAAGGATCAGGAAAATACATCGAAGCGCAGCGTATAAGCGAACGCGTTAGTTATGATCTTGAGATGATACGGGAACTGGGTTACTGCAATGGTATTGAGAACTATTCCAGGTTTTTTGATCGACGCAAACCAGGCGCCAGACCTTTCTGCCTGCTGGATTATTTTCCATCCGATTACCTCACCATAATTGATGAAAGTCACCAAACGATCCCGCAGGTAAGTGGCATGTATGGTGGCGACAGAAGCCGCAAACTGGTACTGGTGGATTATGGATTTCGTTTGCCTTCGGCGATGGACAACCGCCCGCAGAATTTTCAGGAATTCGAACAACTCACCAATCAGGTAGTATTTGTATCGGCAACTCCGGGAGATTATGAATTGGAAAAATGCGGCGGTGTGGTTGTGGAACAAGTGGTAAGACCAACAGGCCTGCTAGATCCGCCGATTGAAATACGTCCCTCACATAATCAGGTGGATGATTTGTTGGATGAAATTGATCAAAGGATCAAAATGGGTGACCGTATTTTAGTGACTACTCTTACCAAAAGGATGGCTGAAGAGATGAACAAATATCTGGGAAGGATCAATATCAAAGCAAAATACATACACAGTGATGTAGATACATTAGAAAGGGTTGAAATCTTGCGCGAACTGCGTTTAGGCATTATTGATGTATTGGTTGGAGTGAATCTGTTAAGAGAAGGTTTGGATTTACCGGAAGTATCACTTGTAGCGATTATGGATGCTGATAAAGAAGGCTTTTTGCGCAATGAAAGAAGCTTGACCCAGACTGCAGGAAGAGCGGCTCGTCACATCAACGGAAAGGTTATATTTTATGCTGATAAGATGACAGATAGCATGCAGAAAACTATCGATGAAACCACCCGGAGAAGGAACAAGCAGATGGCATACAATGAAGTACATGGAATTATCCCAACCTCTATAAACAAGACTAAAGAACAGGTATATGCCCAGGGCAGTGTGTTGGATGTGAAAGGCTATGATCCTTCAAACCCATATGCTCTACAGGCTGAACAAGAGTTGGTGTCAAAGGTAGCTGAGGAACAGGTAACCTATCAAACCATTCCTCAAATGGAGAAAGCCCTTTCTAAAGTGAAAAAAGAAATGGAAGAGGCTGCCAGAAACCTTGATTTTATGGAAGCCGCCCGCTTAAGAGACCGTATGTTCGAAATGAAAAAATCGCTTGAACAGATGAAACAGGATACTCCTGGATGAAATATCCTGATAAATCCTGTGTGATTAGCAATAAGATCAATTAATCGGCAAGCTGAATGCCCCTTCAGTAATTTGTTTGGTACCTGTAGCAAATGCACTAAACAGGCCTCCCTGAAAAGTTCCTTCCACCCTGGTTGCGGTTTTATTGGTGATTACTACTGTAAAAGGATTAGGTCTTGGCGCAGGTGCACTGCTATCTACATACCAGATACCAACTGATGCATCCACATAAGCTGCCTCCACGAAAGTGGTTGCACCTGGAACAGCGCCTTCTTCTTTATACGTTCCATTCGTGATATTGGTTCCACCAATTAGTTGAAGTTCCATCACTTCCGTAGAAATAGGGGAAATAGCGCCACCAATTGATAAAGTATCTGGAGCAAGTTGTAAAGATTCGGCAGCAAATGTGAAATTCACCAGTACGCCATCAATTTTACAACGAAAAAAATCTGTAGCCGATGAACCGGGAGTAGCGGTAATCAGGAAAGTGCAGCCGTTTCCACCGGTAACAAAAGCTGAAGTAGTTGCTGTGGCAGGTGTTCCGGTACCTTGAAGGGTTATGGTTTGTGCCCCGGTTGTTGCAAATACACCCGAACCGCTGAAACTGATGCCGTTTGCTGAGGAAGTGGTTATATTATAAGTTCCTGCAGTAGTTACATTAACATCTATTTCTATAGTATTAGATGAGGATAAGGCGGTTCCTACTGTGTAAGTACCGCTAACTACGGGTGCGGTGCAACTGCCCGGGGCACCAACATAGGTAAATACAGATGTTCCGCTGCTGCTGCCACCTCCACCGGGAAGCAGGCCATTTTCTTCACTCTTTTCTTTTTCACAGGAAATCATGAAAAGGGAAGACAATAAAAGCAGCATTAATGCTTTGACAGTACGAATCATTATGTAATTTTTTTGTAAAATTAACAATTCTGTTCAACTAAACAATAATCTGGCCGAATTTGGCCTGTAATGGAACTGTTAATTAAGTATTCATTTAGTTACCTATATTTACAACTATATAAATAGTCTAAATGATGAAAAGAGAGCTGGCCACCTGGTACAGTCCTTCACTGCAAAAGGAAATGCCGATTGTATCTTATGGTTACTATGGATTTGTATTGCTGCTGGTTCCTACTGCGGCGGCGGATTATCTCGAATACGAACGTTTCCAGTTGATGGATACCCTGGCCCCATTGATCAAAAGCGGGAAACTCAGGGTTTTCTCCATCAATAGCATCAATAACGAAAGCTGGCTCAATAATGAAATGGGAGGGGAACATAAAGCCATCAGGCACAATCAGTTCAATAATTATGTATTTGATGAAGTGGTGCCATTTATACGCACCAATACCTCTCCTGAAACCCCAATTATCACTTGTGGTGCTTCTTTCGGGGCATTGCACAGCATGAACCTGTTTCTCAAAAGGCCCGACCTCATCAATGGCGTTATTTCGATGAGTGGAGTTTACGATCTTACGGAGTATACAAAAGGTTTTTATGATGATCAGGTGTATTTCAATTCTCCGGCACATTATATTCCCAACCTTACCGACGATTGGTACCTCAGCCAGATCAGGAGAAGTAATCATATCCATATCCTTACCGGAAGCGGTGATTATGAAGATCCCAATGCATCCTCAAACTTTTCAAATATACTCAACAATAAAGCTATCAGGCATGAGTTGGATATCTGGGGCACTGAATGGAAACATGATTGGCCAACCTGGAGAGCTATGCTACCTTATTACCTGGAGAACAAATTTTAAACCAGCCATTTCCCAATACTAGTGTTTATGGTGTGGGGAGTTACATTTGCTGCGATGGCAAAGTTTGTAGTTCCAGTAATGTGCCGAAATAATCAGGGAAACCGCCATGCCTAACAAAAGATATTCACTTCGGGGTACGAATTGTTTAGCAACTAAAAAAGAAAAACCCAATAAAAAAACCAGCACAGGATAAAAACATTGATGGTGTTTGAAATACCCATGGATTAAAGCAAAACTCCCCACTACAAAAGCCAGCACGATCATGAGCCATTCAAAAAGCTGGTTGTGTATCAGGTTCACTCCCAATAAGGGTAGGGATGGAATAATTATCGGTAATACCGCACAATGAATGGCACAGGCAATTGAAGTTGCAATTCCTACCCCGTCCCAATTCAATTTTATATTCATGAAGAAAACAAAGATATAGGATTTGCACTATTGTTGCAAGTTTTATATGGCAACAGCTGTGTTCCTCCTTAACTTTGCATAAATTTTTGTTGCGGATATGAAAAAGAACCGGTTGTGGATTTATCTGGGGTTTTTCGCCCTCCTTCTTGGCGGATTTTTCCTTGCTATCTACAAAGAACATCCCTTTACTGATGCACCCTTAGCAGTGATCAACCCACTCATCCCTGAATTCAAATTTACCGATCAGAATGGAAAATCAATCACCCAAAAAACAACTGAAGACAAGGTATATGTTGCGGAATATTTCTTTACAACCTGCAGGGGTATTTGTCCAAAAATGAACGCCAATATGCGCCGGGTTTTTGATGCTTTCAAAACAGAGAAGGATTTTCTGATTCTCTCGCATACCTGCATGCCCGAGGTAGATAGCATACCCTTATTGAAAGCTTATGAACAGAAGATGATCGGAGGAACGTTGTTGCGCAATGAAGATGGGTCGTATAAGGTTTCTTCACAGGCAATGACAGATACAGTTGCATTGAACAATCCCAACTGGCATTTCCTTACCGGCGATAAAGCCGAATTGTATAAGCTTGCCCGTCAGGGATACCAAATAGATAACGGCAAACCAGATAGTACCCAAAGGATGGAAGACCAGTTTATCCATACTCAGTTTTTCGCACTGATTGACCGTTATGGCAGGGTACGCGGCATATATGATGGATTGATTGAAGAGGATATCCGGAAATTACTCAAGGATATTCCATCCTTATTGAAAGAAAAAGTAGACCACAACCGTTTTATGAACGGATTCAGTAACAATCCCGGCTAAACGCTTTTATGGAACAGCAATTCAACATCCTGAAGAAAAATGGCCTGAGTGTTACAGAAGGCCGAAAAAAAATTCTGGAACTTTTTTTAGATGCTGAAGGGGCATTGGCTCATGCAGATATCGAAAAGCATACCGATGCTGCATTCGACAGGGTGACTGTTTATCGCACGTTACAAACTTTTGTTGAGAAAGGAATCATACACCAGATTCCAACTACAGACAATGCCATTCTTTATGCGCTTTGCAAAGACCGTTGCGAGGAAGGCCATCATCACGACGAACATGTACATTTCATATGCGACAATTGTAATAAAACCATTTGCCTCGATGATGTAACGGTGCCCGATGTGAAATTACCAAAAGGGTTCCAGCCTTTACAATCGGCGATGGTGGTAAAAGGGATATGTGATGATTGCAGGTAGCTGATGCAGATCAACTGAATAATCCATAAGTTTTTTTCTTCAATTCACAGTGATAGGCTTTTCTTATAACCTTTCATCTACAAATTCCATCAGTTCTTTGATGGTTTGAGGAGAAAAATCGAATCGTAAGCCTGCTGCTGAATATAATTCCGGAAGTGTTTTAGTGCCGCCAAGTTTTAAAGCATCACAGTAATGCGTAACTGCTTTTTTGGGATCTTTTACATACTGCTGCCAAAGGCCAATTGCGCCAAGCTGTGCGATACCGTATTCGATATAATAAAACGGCACTTCAAAAAGGTGCAATTGTCGCTGCCAGGCGTTTTGGCGATATAATTCAAGTCCTGAATAATCAATTACTCCATCTGAAAACTCATTCAAAATATTCATCCAGGTTTTGGTTCGTTCATCATGGGTATGCAAGGGATTTGCATAAAGCCAATGCTGGAACTTGTCGATGATGGCGATCCATGGGAAAATAGTGATCACCCTTTCCAACTGGTGCTGTTGGGCCCTTTTGAGATCAGCAGGATCAGGGAAAAAATGCTGCCAATGATCCATGCTGAAAAGCTCCATCGCCATGCTTGCTACTTCCGCAATCTCCATAGGATATTCCTTAAAGCCGTTTAGTTTGAGTGGATGCGCCAAAAATGAATGAACCGCATGCCCACCCTCATGCACCATCGTACTCACATCATGCATTTGTCCGGCTGCATTCATGAAAATAAAAGGGGCGCCGCTTTC
>Ga0208853_1000145_pt1 | contig 20742 bp, 18 predicted proteins | sample LakMenEpi03Oct11_FD_150667 | JGI IMG/M metagenome (GOLD analysis project Ga0208853, IMG submission 150667) | Freshwater microbial communities from Lake Mendota, WI - 03OCT2011 deep hole epilimnion (SPAdes) | ecosystem: Environmental > Aquatic > Freshwater > Lake > Epilimnion/Euphotic zone ... | reverse complement strand
GGAAAATACCAGTTGTACTCTTTTTGCTCAAGATTATGTAGTAGATGAAATTGGTTTTAATGATCGGAATTATTTCAATGTGAATGCGCATGAATTGGCTCATCAATGGTTTGGGGATTTGATTACTGCAAAATCGGGGAAACATCATTGGCTTCAAGAAGGATTTGCTACCTATTATGCGTTGTTGGCTGAAAGACAGGTTTTTGGTGATGATTATTTTTATCATCAGCTGTATCGTTCTTCATTGCAATTGCGAAATGCTTCCAAAACAGATACCATTCCGGTGATGAATGAAAAAGCAAGTTCATTATCGTTTTACCAAAAAGGTGCTTGGGCGTTGCATTTTTTAAGAGAAAAAATAGGAGAGAAGCTGTTTCAAAAAGCAGTTCAGAATTATTTAAAAAAATACCAATTCAAAAATGTTGAAACTAGAGATTTTTTAGCAGAAGTTAAAAAAGTGGCTCCTAATTTTGATACTGTCGCTTTCCAAAAATTATGGCTTGAAGATTACAATTTTCCAACCGATGTTGCGAATGAAATGTTGCGAAAAAGTTCGTTTATGCAAACTTTATTTGATGTACAACAAATGAGGAAAAAATCATTTGCTGATAATAAAGACAAATTTGCTGAAATACTCAAATCGAATTTGTTTTATCCTGTGAAAACCGAAATTATTTATCAATTGAAAGACGTAAAATTTGAAGATAAAAAGGAACTTTTAGAATTAGCAATGCAAGCTAATCATCTAAAAGTGCGTCAAGCTGTTGCTGAATTTACCGATGAAATTCCAATTGAATTCAAGTCGAATTATGAAACACTTTTAGAGGATAACTCATACGATACCAAAGAAATTGCTTTTATGAAATTGTGGAAAAATTTCCCAAACGATAGAAGTACCTATTTGGAAAGCGCCAATGATTGGATTGGTGGCAATGATAAAAGTTTACGTATTTTATTCTTGACTTTTTCTATTGAGAATGAAAGTGCAGAGAGTTTTAAATATTATAAGGAACTAGTTGATTATACTTTTCCCAAATATGAAACTTCGGTACGTCAAAATGCGATTATCAATGTGTTAACAATTAATCCAACTGACCAAACCGTAATGAAGAATTTAGTCAATGTAACTACCCATTACAAATGGCAGTTTAGCAAATTTGGTCGTGATAAAATTAGGGAATTATTAAAATTTGAAGATTATAGAAGTTTGTTTGAAAATTTGTTGCCAACAATTTCAGAAAATGAAAAAAATAATTTGCAAAAAATACTAAACGGAAAATAATTAATCAATATGTATTGAAAATACTCACTTTTTAATATTTTTATCTTTCTAAAGTAAATGCCATGTTAGTAAAAGTTTTTGGAAGTGCTGTTTTTGGAGTGGAAGCCACCACAATTACTGTTGAAGTTAATATTGATAAAGGTATTGGTTACCATCTTGTGGGATTGCCTGACAATGCTATTAAGGAAAGTAGCTATCGCATTGCTGCTGCTTTGAAAAATAACGAATACCAACTTCCCGGAAAAAAAATAACCATCAACATGGCTCCAGCCGATTTGCGCAAAGAAGGGTCTGCTTATGATTTGACTTTGGCTATTGGCATCCTCGCTGCTTCAGGACAAATAAAAGCGGATGAGGTTGACAAGTACATCATTATGGGAGAATTGTCTCTTGATGGTGGTTTACAACCGATAAAAGGTGCGCTGTCTATCGCCATTAAAGCGAAAGAAGAAGGTTTTAAAGGTTTTTTTCTTCCGATGCAAAACGTAAAAGAAGCAGCAATAGTTACTGGTTTAGAAGTTTATGGCATAGAAAACGTAACACAGGTTATTGATTTTTTTGAAGGAAAAGGGACATTAGAACCCACTGTAATTAACACAAGAGATGAGTTTTATAAAACCTTAGATTTTCCAGAATTTGATTTTTCAGATGTCAAAGGACAAGAAAGTATCAAGCGTTGTATGGAAATTGCCGCTGCTGGTGGGCATAATATTATTTTGATTGGTCCGCCAGGTTCGGGAAAAACGATGCTTGCCAAACGATTACCTAGTATTTTGCCGCCCATGACGTTGAAAGAAGCTTTGGAAACTACCAAAATTCATAGTGTGGCAGGGAAAATTAAAGATGCCGGATTAATGAACCAACGCCCTTTTAGAAGTCCACATCATACTGCCAGTTCGGTTTCACTTGTTGGTGGCGGAAGTTATCCTCAACCAGGTGAAATATCCTTAGCACACAACGGCGTTTTATTTTTGGATGAATTGCCCGAATTTAAGCGAGAAGTTCTCGAAGTCATGCGTCAACCTTTGGAAGACAGAGAGGTTACAATTTCGAGAGCAAAATTTACGATTACGTATCCGTCTTCTTTTATGTTGGTAGCGAGTATGAACCCAAGTCCGGGAGGTTATTTTAACGATCCTGATGCGCCTGTAAGTTCATCACCAGCAGAGATGCAAAGGTATTTGAGTAAAATTTCGGGGCCATTGTTGGACCGAATTGATATTCACATAGAAGTGACTCCTGTTCCGTTTGAAAAATTAACCGAAACTCGTCCGGCGGAAAGTAGTATTGCCATTAGAGAACGTGTAACAAAAGCAAGAGAAATTCAGTCACAGCGTTTTGAATTGTTTGACAACATTCATTACAATGCGCAAATGAGCACCAAACAAATAAGGGAATATTGCGCTTTGGATGATACTTCATTGCAACTCTTAAAAACGGCTATGGAACGTTTAAATCTGTCAGCAAGAGCGTATGACAGAATTCTGAAAGTTTCCAGAACCATTGCCGATTTAGAACAATCGGAAAGGGTAAATCCCAGTCACATTGCTGAAGCCATACAGTATCGAAGTTTGGATAGAGAGGGTTGGTTGGGATGATTTTTAGTATTCAGTTGGTAAAGTAATGCGTTTATAACCCAGATAGTAGTGGAAAGCAAACCGCAGTAGCACCACTACTTTTTAATCAAAAAAAGAGCGACTGTAAAGAAGCTCCTTTTGTTGATATAAAAATGTGGTTATAGTGTGGTTTCTTGAAACGGATAGCTGGATTGGTTTCTAATTTAACAGAGCAGAAAAAGTATCGCCTTGCCTAATATCGCCTGTTTTGTATCCTTTCATAAACCATTCCATTCGTTGTTCGGACGAGCCATGAGTAAACGATTCTTGATTCACTCGCCCTTGCATTTTGCTTTGAATAGCATCATCTCCAACAGCATTGGCGGCACTTAGTGCTTCTTCGATATCGCCTGCTTCTAAAAGGTTTTTATTATAATGTGCCCAAACACCCGCATAAAAATCGGCTTGCAGTTCTAAACAAACAGAAAGTTTATTGGCTACAGCTTCGCTTTTACCTTGTTGCAGTTGGCGCATTTTTGCAGAAGTTCCTAGTAAAGTTTGCAAATGATGACCCATTTCGTGGGCAATGACGTAGGCAATGGCAAAGTCGCCACCTTGTGCACCAAAACGTGTTTTTAACTCTTCAAAAAAGCGTAAATCCATATACACTTTTTTGTCTCCAGGGCAATAAAAAGGGCCTGAAGCTGAAGTCGCACTTCCACAAGCAGTATAAACTCCATCGTCAAAAAGCACCATTCCTGGTTCTTGATATTGCATATTATTTTCTTCAAAAATTTTTGCCCAAGTTTCATTATTATAAGCAAAACATGCTTCCGAAAAATCTCCTAGTTCTTTTTCTTCGGCAGATAATTCTCTGGTTTGAGTGCCTTCACTTTGCGTTTGTGTGCCTTGTGTTTGCTCTAAAATGTTTCCAATTGTTTGACCTGTTTCGCCACCAAACATGTTTAATATTAGAATGATAATTCCGATAGCGCCTCCACCAAGTATAGCTTTTCCGCCTCCAGACATTCCTCTTCTGTCTTCAAAATTGCCGCTTTCTTTTTTATCCCATTTCATGATTTTTATTTTTTAGTTAGAATTAAATTTTCTTCAATTATTCTTTTTAACAACTCTTTGTCGATAGGTTTTGGAATATAGTCATTCATTCCATATTCAATACATTTTTCTTTCTCACCCATTACGGTTCCTGCCGTAAGTGCAATAATTGGAATATGTTTTGTATTTGGTAGTTTTCTAATTTCAACAGTCGCATCGTAGCCATTCATTTCTGGCATTTGAATGTCCATTAAAATCAAATCGGGCAGAACATCTTTTATTTTTTCTAGTGCGACTTTGCCATTTTCAAGTTCAATTATTTCTGCATTTGGCAAAATTCTTTTTATCAATGTCTTTGCCAAAAGCATGTTTATTTGATTGTCTTCTACTATAAAAATAGTTTTGTTTTCTTCAGTAATAATATTGTTATTAGGTGTGTTGTTTTCAGGAATATCGATTGATTTTTCTGTTTCTGAAGTTATATTTGAATATTTGACTTCTAGAATAAAACTAAATTCACTTCCTTTTTCCATTTCACTTACAAGTTCTAAACGACTTTTCATTAGACCCAATAATTGATTAGAAATCGTTAGTCCTAATCCTGTTCCTCCAAATTTTTTAGATATTGAGCTGTCTTCTTGTGAAAATGCTTCGAAAATTTTTAATTGCTTGTCTTTCTTTATACCAATTCCTGTATCCTTTACAGAAAATTTTAATTTAATGGTTTCGTTATTTATTTTTTCGAGAACCGATATAGATAAATTTATTGATCCTTTTTCGGTAAATTTTACTGCGTTGCTTAATAGATTTATTAAAACTTGTTTTAATCTAATGTAGTCAATCCAAATATAAGCTGGAACTTCATTTCCTATTACGGAATCGATTTCTAAGTTTTTGCTATTTGCTTCATATTGTATCAAATTAACTACTTGACTTGCTAAATCGAGAAGGTTATGTTTTTCTATATTTAATTCAACTTTTCCAGACTCTATTTTTGAAAAATCCAAAATATCATTAATTACTTCCATTAATGAATTGGCTGATTGATTGATGGTATTCATATATTTTTTTTGAATATCTTCAAGATTTGTATTCATTAATAATTCGGTAAAACCAATAATACCGTTTAGTGGTGTTCTAATTTCATGGCTCATATTTGCCAAAAATTCCGATTTTGCTCTGTTGGCTGATTCGGCATAATTTTTTGCTTTTATAGCTTCTTCTGCCTCTATTCTTTGTGTAATATCAATAAAAATTCCAACGATATATTCAATTTTATCATTTTTAAAAATTGGTTCACCGAACTCTTCTACCCAAACATGGTGGCCATCCTTATGAACAATTCTATAAATAAAATGAATTTTCTTTTTTTCTTTGAATAATTCTTCCACAGTGTTTTGTGCAATTTTCAAGTCTTGTTGATGTACTAGATCTATAAAGTAAATTTTGTTTTGTAGAAAGTCATCTTTGTGATAACCAGTAAGTTTTTCGATTTCATCGTTTAGATAAATTTTTGTCCATTTTTCATCATACTTAGAAAGATGTACTGTGCCAGGTATATTGTTGGCAAGGAGTCTAAATTTTTCTTCGCTTTCTTGGATTATGGCTTCATTAATATTGCGTTCTATGGCATGAGAAATATTTTTAGTGAGGTTTTCTAGTGTATTTATTTCGTCAATAGTCCATTCGCGCTCTGTATTTTCTACAAAAAATGCAATCATACCATAAAATTCATTCTTTAAGAAAATTGGAAGGAATAAAATAGATTTTGAATAATATTTAGACAAAAACTGTTTTGTTTTATTGTCTTTAATTTTTCTTACTATGGCTGCATAAGGTTTGTTGTTTTTTAAATTTTCAATCACTTCATCTATTTCAGATAAGGGAATTTCTAAGTCAATTGGAAATTTATCTGTGATTGAATTAATTTCTTTGAGCCAACAGTGTTTTTTTATTAATTTATTATCTGGGCTCTTTTCAAAGTAAGATAATTTATCTACCTGAGTAACATTGCCAATGGCATAAAGAATTCCTTCAAAAATTTCATCTGTATTTTTTGATAATAAAAACTTTTCGGTGTTTTTTGTTATTTCTAATAATACTTCGCTTTTATAAAAAAGTTTTTGTTCGGACTCTATGCGCATTTGTGATTCAATTGCTATAGCAATAAGATCGGAGAGTGAACGAGCAAAATTAATATCTTCATTATCCCATTCTACAATTTTTTCTACTTTTTCAAAACATAAAATACCAATAATTTTTCCATTAATAAATATTGGAGTGTCTAGTAATGATTTAATATTGTATTTTGGAAAATAATCTAAACATAGTTCTTGAGTTATCGTATTGTTATAAACATTTGAAGCTACAATTTGTAAACCATTTTCTAAACTATTATAGTAGATTGGATATTTGTCTTTTTCAATGAAAAAGTTTTTTTCGAAACGATCAATTTGAAAATAGTAGATGCTTTCACAATGCAACCCTTCATTATTATAGGACCAATAGCTAATTCTGTCAATAGAGCAATTTTTTCCTGCGGCTTTTAGAATGTTTTTTAGTATTCCATTGAAAGTATCTTGGTTTGAGTAGCTTAATGAAGTTAATTTTTTTAAAGTTTCGTTGTGTATTCTTACCTTTTTACTCCTATTATAATGCTCTAGTTCTAGTTTTTTTATTAAAGTAATGTCTCTAGCAATTGCCGAATATCCGATGATTTCATCGTTTTCATTTTTCTTAAAGGTTATTTTTTGTGACACCCAAACTAGTTCACCATCTTTTCTTATTAATGGAAAAACTAAATCACCAAATTTGTTCTTTTCGTCTGGGCCATCTTTATAAAAATCAATGACATAGTTTAAATATTCTTCCCCAATAAATTTATAAAACGGTTTGTTTAGTATTTCTTCCTTGGACATGCCAAGTGTATTTTCTGCAAATTGATTTACATAAGACAATTTAGCATCCAAATCTATTTCATAAATTAAATCGGCCGCCGATTCTATTAGATTTCTGTATTGATCTTTAACATTAATTTGTTCGGTTACATCTTGACCTATACCGATTAAAATATCATCAGAATATTTTTTGTCTTTCCATTGAATGTATTTATAATCGCCATTTTTGCACTTTAATTTTCTAACATATAATCTATCATCAATAAAACTATCCTTAAAAGTCTCAGAGTTAAACTCAATGTCTTTTGTTAAATTCCAATATCCCATACCTAAAATCTCTTCAACTTCATATCCTAAAATATCCTTGATCGACTCGCTACAAAATGTTATTTCTCCTTTTTTATTAGTAGTTAAAATCAAAGAATTTCCATTATTAACTATGATGCTAGAAAAAATAAATTTATTTCGAATATCCACATTTGCTAAATATCTTGATATGTGAAAGGCAATTAAAGCAATAAAAGCTCCTGCCATTATAATAATATATTTGCTTTCGATATAATCTAATTGATAAAAAACAGCAAGTAAAATAAAAATAGAAACTACAAAAATCCAGTAATAAGTATTGCTTTCGATGACAAAATAGGAAATAAAAAAGAGTACAATTAATGTAAGAAACGTAACTATTTCAAAGGGGTTAAAAAAGACAATATATGAAATGAATGAGAAATAAATGAAATAGAAAATTGTAAAAATTTTGTTGAGATTCTTATAAAAAAAAGGGTTACTATTACCCAAAAAATAGAATAAAAGAGATATACCACCAAAAAAATAATTACTGACTAAATAATTATGTGATGGAATATCAAAAACTACTAACAGAGTATGAATTAACGGAATTGTAATTCCAAAAAAAAGAAAATATATCCTAAATGGATCATCTTTAGGTTTAAATTCTGTATATTCAAGATTTAACGGTAGTTTTTTTTGAAAAGTTCTCCATATGGCCAAACAAAGTAATAGTATGACCGTCATTAATAATATAATTACAACGGAATTATTGGTACTATCAATAGAAAGTAATTTATTCAATAGTAAGGAAATAAAGTTAGGTTAATTAGATTAGGTAATTAAAATCAATACGTTAAAAATATAAAAAATATGTATTATAAACAGATAAACAAATGATTTTTTATGAAAACCATTTTAATAAACGTTTAATAGTTTCTAATTTTCCATTGTAAGGGGCATATCTTGTAGGTAAATCAAGCCAATTTCCTTTTTTTACAACTGCTTTGCGATGTGAAAAAATAGCAAAACTAAATTTTCCATGATAAGCTCCAATACCACTGTGACCTACACCTCCAAAAGGCAATCTTTTATTGGTAAAATGAATTAAAGTATCGTTAATACAACCTCCACCAAAAGAATAGTTTTGAACTATTCTTTTTGTAAATGATTTATTTTCACTAAAAATATACAACGATAATGGCTTCTCATATTTAGAAATAATTTTATCCAAATCCTCTTCTGTTTGATAACTTATAATAGGGAGAATTGGCCCGAAAATTTCATTTTGCATTACTAAACTATCCAAACTTGGCTCGTTTAGTAGCGTAGGAGCAATATAACAATCTTCAATTGAAGCTTTTCCCCCTAATAGAATTGTCTCATTTTCCAACATTGCAACTAATCGGGTCCAATTTTTCTGATTGACAACGCGAGCAAAATCTTGTGAAGTTTCAGGATTTTCACCATAGCCATTAGTAATTTCTATTTTTAAATTTTCAATCAATTTTTCCTTTACATTTTGATGAACCAGCAAATAATCGGGAGCAATACAGGTTTGACCTGCGTTGAGGAATTTTCCCCACACTATTCTTTTGGCAGCCAATTTTATATTGGCACTTTCATCAACAATACAAGGGCTTTTTCCACCAAGTTCAAGTGTAACTGGCGTTAAATGAGTTGCAGCTGCTTTGGCAACAATTTTACCAACAGGAACACTTCCTGTAAAAAATATATAATCCCAGCGTTGTGTTAATAATTCTTGGGCAACATCAACACCGCCTTCAATACAAGTGACATGGTTTGTATCAAAAGTTTCACTAATAATTTTGGAAATAATTCTTGAAGTATTTGGAGTTAGTTCCGAAGGTTTCAAAACCACTTGATTTCCTGCTGCTACAGCTGCAATCAAAGGCGAAAGCGCCAATTGATAGGGATAATTCCAAGGAGCAATAATTAAAACTTTTCCGTAAGGTTCTTGATAGATATAATCGGTTGATGGAAAATTAAAAATGGATGGAAAAACCAGTTGCGGCTTTGCCCAATTGTGAATATTTTTTATAGTATATTTTAATTCAGCATGAATATAGCTGGTTTCGGTTGCTACCGATTCAAATGCTGGCTTTTTGAAATCATCAAATAAAGCTTGAATAATTTCTTGTTCGTGTAACTCAACACAAATCATCAGTTTTATTAGCGATTGTTTTCGGTAATTTATATCATTTTTGAATATCATATCTTGATTGAATTGGTTCGGTAAGTTACTTTATTAAAAATAAAATTCAAATGTATTAAATTATAAAAAAGCATATCGAAAACCCGTATAAATATTTGCTTGTTTTCCATCTGTTAATGAAGTGATGATTGAATTGGAACCAAGATAAAACCCGGACAATCTAAATCCGAAACCTACATTGGTTCCCGAAATATCATCTGTAGAAACCGGAAGATACGCTTCAAAGAAACCTAAGTTGACTCTAGGAGTTACCGAAAAAATATTGCGGGATGTAATTTGTTCGTTACCATCGTCTTTTTTCATTTTTTGTTGCAAATACCCCGTAACATATAATTTTGGAACGATTTTAAAATCGGCATACATTGTTAATAATGTGGGTAGATTTACTTTAAAGTTGGTTTTATTAGGTATCTGCGTTAGATAGCCATTGCTTATTAAAATAGCTTCAACTTCACTCAAATTATCAACATTTTCGAATAAACTTAAATCTAATGGAGGACGTCCTTGTGTCGTAAATGTATAATTCGTATTGTAATTATTATCGTCTTTAAAAGTCATGCTACCAATATTTCTAACGGATAGCCCACCTTTAATTTTATATTTTTCTTTGCCATCTTTCCATTGATAGGTTACTCCAATATCCGTTGCAACTCCGTTTAGCCCACCAAAAACAGATTGGGTATAATCATTAAAGTTAGAAAAACTATCCGCTAAACTACCGGAATAAGCAATATTCAAATTTGCAGGTTGATTTGTTGTTAAAAACGTGCCACTTGCGTTTTGTGTTATAGTTCCGTTTAAATTACTCAAACCAAAATTAGAGTAAGAACCTGGAAATAAAAATTTAAGTGTAACACCAACATCCCATCGGTGATTATCGTTTTCAAATACATTTCTGGACGCCGAAAAACCAACTTCACCATAAGAAGTTCCTGATAATCGTTGATTTTCAGATTGGTTTAAAACAGTAGTATTAAGAGGTAAATCATTATTGAAAATGGCATTTCCTAAGGTGGTATCTACATCTACGACATCAAATTTTACATTGGCTTTAGTTGTAATACCAAATCCCCATTTTTTCCATTTCATGGCAAAACTTGGACCCAAAATTTGACCGTCAATTCGCATGTTTACTGATTCAGTACCCGTAAAAATTAAGTCTTCTAAATTTGTGTCAGAAATTAAATCATTGAAGCCAATTTTATTATTTGAAACATCAAAACTTAATCCGTAAAAATTGATTTCAAACTTTTTGGAGAGATTGGAAAACTCTGCAGGGTTTATTGTAGCGTTAAGAATTCCAACGCGATTAGAAGTGCTGATTCCTGAAAAATTATCTTGTGCAATAGCAACAAACCCAACTAACAAACTAATGGTTATTAATAATGTTTTCATTGTAGGTATTTTTATGTAGGGTTAAACTAAAAACGTAAAGTTACACTTTTTAATTTTTAAATAGAGTTCCAAATAACATCTTTTGGAGTTGCGGCAATGATTTCGAGCAGGTTTTTGGTTACGGGATGAGAAAAAACTAACTTCCTCGCATGAAGATGAATGCCTCCATCCGTATTACTTCGATCAAAACCATATTTTAAATCACCCTTTATTGGGCAGTTAATAGCAGCCAATTGTGCTCTAATTTGATGATGTCTTCCGGTATGAAGATTGATTTCTAATGCAAAATAATTATCGAGTTCTTTGATGATTTTATACTCTAAACTGGCTTTTTTACTTTCAGGTACTTCTTTTAAGTGCGCTTTCGAAGTATTATTTTTTTCATTTCTTTTCAAATAATGCACTAAAGTCGCTTCTGCATTTTCAGGACGATTTTTCACAATTGCCCAATAGGTTTTTTGCGTTTCTCGATTGCTAAACATTTCGTTTAATCGAGTTAATGCTTTAGAAGTTCGGGCAAAAACTACAATTCCCGAAGTTGGTCGGTCCAATCGATGAACAACGCCAAGAAAAACTTCTCCGGGTTTGTTGTGTTTTTCTTTAACGTACTCTTTAACAACTTCAGACAACGGTTTGTCTCCCGTTTTATCGCCTTGAACTATATCGCCTACACGTTTGTTAATGACAATTAAGTGATTGTCTTCGTGAAGGATTTGGAGGTTGTCTTTGGTGGAGATTATTTTCATGGTCAACTCCCCTTTTGGGGTTGGGGGGCTTAATACTGTTCATTAACATTTGGAAAATCTTTCGATTTTACATCGGCAACATAATTTCCAATAGCGGCAGTCATTTGTTCATATAGATTTAAATAACGACGCAAAAATCGGGGACTGAATTCATTGTTCATTCCCAGCATATCGTGAATGACCAATACTTGTCCGTCAACACCACCACCAGCACCAATTCCGATTACGGGAATGGAAATAGTTTTAGCCACTTTTTCGGCTAATGCAGCTGGAATTTTTTCTAATACTAAGGCAAAACAACCTATGCGTTCTAACAATTTTGCATCTTCCAACAGTTTTTCGGCTTCTTCTTCTTCTTTGGCACGAACAGTATAGGTGCCAAATTTATAGATTGATTGTGGTGTTAAACCCAAATGTCCCATTACTGGAATTCCTGCATTTAAAATTCGTTTGATACTATCTTTAATTTCGCTTCCGCCTTCCAATTTAACAGCATGTCCTCCACTTTCTTTCATAATTCTAATGGCAGATCGTAGGGCTTCTTTTGGATCAGATTGGTAACTTCCAAAGGGTAAATCCACCACAACTAAAGCTCTTTCTATAGCCCGAACAACACCCGAAGCATGGTAAATCATTTGGTCAAGCGTAATAGGCAAAGTCGTTTCATGACCCGCCATCACATTACTAGCAGAATCGCCAACCAAAATAACATCAACACCAGCAGAATCTACAATTTTTGCCATAGTATAATCATAAGCCGTCAGCATTGATATTTTTTCACCATTGGCTTTCATGTCAAATAATGACTTGGTTGTAATTCTTTTATAATCTTTTTTTGCTGTTGACATAACAATAGGTTTAGAAAACGTAAAAGTATAAAATCTATTTGGATGATAATTATTTTAGTTTGAATTGAATTTGAAACTAAATTCATTGAAATTACCCTGTACATGATTAACTTTGCAATCATAAAAATACCAAGAAATGCCTAAAATATTAATCATAGAAGATGAAGTATCCATTCGTAGAGTTTTAATTAAAATACTCATTGAGGAGAGTGTTACGTATAAAGTAGATGAAGCCGAAGACGGAGTCCTTGGTTACGAAAAAATCAAAAACAACGATTACGATTTGGTTTTATGTGACATCAAAATGCCAAAAATGGATGGTGTAGAACTACTTGAAGCCGTCAAAAAAATAAAACCCGAAATTCCAATGGTCATGATTTCTGGTCATGGCGATATGGAAACCGCTATTCAAACGATGCGTCTTGGTGCTTTTGATTACATCTCAAAACCGCCAGATTTAAACCGTCTTTTAAATACTGTTCGCAATGCATTAGACAAAAAACAACTGGTTGTTGAAAATAAAATTTTAAAGAAAAAAGTTTCCAAAAACTACGAAATTATTGGTGAAAGTGAGGCAATCAATCAAATCAAGTTGATGATAGAAAAAGTAGCTAAAACTGATGCTAGAGTTTTGATTACAGGACCAAACGGAACTGGAAAGGAACTAGTTGCGCATCAATTACATCAAAAAAGCGAAAGAGCAAATGCTCCAATCATTGAAGTAAATTGTGCTGCTATTCCATCAGAATTAATAGAAAGCGAATTGTTTGGTCACGTCAAAGGCGCTTTTACATCAGCCGTAAAAGATAGAGCTGGAAAATTTGAAGCTGCTGATGGTGGCACTATTTTCCTAGATGAAATTGGCGATATGAGTTTGGCAGCTCAAGCCAAAGTACTAAGAGCATTGCAAGAAAGTTTAATTCAAAGAGTAGGAGCAGACAAAGACATCAAAGTAGATGTTCGTGTTATTGCAGCTACCAATAAAGATTTGAAAAAAGAAATTGCTGAAGGTCGATTTCGTGAAGATTTATATCATCGTTTAGCGGTTATTTTAATAAAAGTTCCAGCGTTGAATGATAGGAGAGATGATATTCCATTATTAATAGAACATTTCGCAACCAAAATTGCCGAAGAACAAGGAAACACATCCAAGTCATTCTCTAATGATGCTATCAAATTATTACAAGAATACGATTGGACTGGAAATATTAGAGAACTACGAAACGTGGTTGAACGCTTAATTATCCTTGGGGGAAACGAAATTTCAGAAACGGATGTGAAGTTGTTTGCTAGTAAATAAACAAGTTCCGAGTTACGGCTTTCGAGTTAACTTTGAACTCGCAACCTTTAACCCGCAACTAAATTAATATGAACTTAAAAAAAATAAACCCAAATCTTCAAAAAGCGCTCATTGAAAACGGTCTAACCGAAGCCAATGAAATGCAGCAGGAAACGTTCTCTACTATTAAAAGTGGTGCTGATTTGGTCATTCAATCTGCAGGAGGAACCGGAAAAACAACCACAATAGTTTTAAATGTAATTCAGAAATTTGAAAAAACACTAGACGAAAGTACCAGAGCTTTAATCATTGTTGAAAATAAAGAAAAAGTATTGGAAATGGAAGCACTTTTTTTAAAATACGGAACATATACCGATTTAAGTATTTTGGGTGTTCATGACAAAGGTGATATCGATTATGATAAAAATATCATTTCGTTAGGATTGGATGTGCTGATAGGTACTCCAAACAAAATAAATGCCATGTTCTCCTCGGCTGGATTTAATATCAATACCATAAAAATGTTGATTATTGACGATGCTGATATTCTTTTTAGAAACCGAATGGATGCAATAATTTTACGATTATCCAATAGCATCGAAAAAACACAACGATTGTTTTTTTGTTCCCAAATCACAGAGAGAGTAGCAGTATTAGCTGAAAAAATCATGATAGAACCCACTTTCTTTGAAATGGAGGAATAACAATCTTTGTTTAGTCAATCTTAAACTTTAAACCATAAACCACAAACCATAAACCACAAACCATAAACCATAAACCACAAACCACAAACAACAAACCACAAACAACAAACCACAAACAACAAACCACAAACAACAAACCACAAACCACAAACCACAAACCAAAATCATGGGCTTAATAAAAATTTTTTCAGGTAAGGAAATCTTAGCGTTGTCATTGCAACAAAAAATAGAAGGAATAGGTGTAAACACAGTGATTCGCAACAACAATCAGGCAAATGTATTGCCAAGTATTCAACCCGAAAAAGCTGTTGAGCTTTTCATTCAGGAAATTGATTTTGGAAAAGCCAATCCAGTTATTGAAGAGTTTCGTTTGAGTATTTAAAATTTGTATATTTGTTTTCATATAATTTTTTCTATGGATATAGCTTCAAAAAAAATCGAATTGATGGATTGGTTACTTCATATTAACGATGAAAGTAAATTAAATAAGATTTTGGCACTAAAATCAGTTTTAGACAAAGCAGTTGTTGCACATACTATTAGTGGTTATCCAGTTGATAGACAAGAATATATTAAAATGGTAAAGGAAGCTGATGAAAGAATTTCATCGGGTAAATTTACTACAATTGAAGATTTAGAAAAAGAAATTGAGAATTGGTAGCATGCAAAATCCAATTAAAATTTATTGGGATAATCAAGCTAAAGCCAATTTGAAATTAATATATGAATTCATCAAATTAAAATCACTACTAGGCGCAAGAAATGTGATAAAAGATATAGTTTCACAAAGCAAAAACATTCATTTTACTGAACAATACCAAGTAGATGAAATACTTGGAGAGCCATATAGAAGAATGATTGTTCGTGATTATAAAATCATTTATAAAATTCAGTCTAAAACTGAAATCAGAATACTTCAAATTTTTGATTGTCGTCAAAATCCAATAAAACTAAAAAGTAATTAAAAGCTAATCCAGTTATTGAAGAATTTCGTTTGAGTATTTAGTATGAAAAAAATAATCAGGATATTGCCTTTTTTTCTTTTTATAGTCACGCTTGACCGTTTTATGTTTATACCCGGCAGAATGGATGCTACATGGGAATTCGAAAAAGGGACTTATATGGGAGATTATATCACATTTGAAAATATTAATATCCTAAATAATTTTGAAATTCAAATTCAGAAATCAGGTGAATTAAATGAATGTTATCTTTTAGGATGTTATTTTGGCAATTTGTATTTACTTGATAAACAAACTTTAAAATATACAAAATATGTTGAATTGGATGAAAGTACTTTTATGAATTAGTTATTTAAATAGCTTCAATCTACTAATTAATAATGAAATAGAAACTCAAAAAACTCAATTACAGCAAATGAATACTTCAAATTTTTGATTGTCGTCAAAATCCAATAAAATTTAAAAAGTAATTAAAAGCAAATGCAGTTTTCGAAGAGTTTCGATTGAGTATTTAAAATTCTATATTTGCCACTTTAAAAAAATTAGTAGTTAGAAGTCTTCCAACTTCTAACTTCCAACATCCAACTAAATAAAAATGATTACTATAAACGATATCTCCGTTCATTTTGGCGGAACCACTCTCTTCAGTGATGTTTCTTTTGCTATTAATGAAAATGACAAAATTGCCCTAATGGGTAAAAACGGAGCCGGAAAATCAACACTTTTAAAGATTATTGCTGGCGAAGCAAAACCGTCGAGCGGAAATATTTCGGCACCAAAAGATGCTGTTATTGCTTATTTGCCGCAGCATTTGTTAACGACAGATGGTGCAACTGTGATGGAAGAAACGTCCAAAGCATTTGGCGAAATCTTTAAAATGAAGGCAGAAATTGATGAGATTAATGAGCAATTAACCATTCGCACCGACTATGAAAGTGATGATTACATGAAATTAATTGAAAGAGTTTCAGACCTAAGCGAAAAATTCTATGCTATTGAAGAAATCAATTATGAAGCCGAAGTAGAAAAAATCCTTGTAGGATTAGGATTTGAAAGAGAAGATTTCAATCGTCAAACTTCGGAGTTTTCTGGAGGTTGGAGAATGCGAATTGAATTAGCCAAAATACTTTTGCAAAAACCCGATTTGATTTTATTGGATGAACCCACCAATCACATGGATATTGAAAGTATTCAATGGTTGGAAGATTTTTTGATTAATTCGGCAAAAGCTGTTGTGGTAATTTCACATGATAGAGCATTTGTTGATAATATTACCAACCGAACCATTGAAGTAACCATGGGAAGAATTTATGACTACAAAGCCAAATATTCTCATTACCTCGAACTTCGAAAAGACAGAAGAATTCATCAGCAAAAAGCGTATGACGAGCAACAAAAAATGATTGCTGAAAACCAAGAGTTTATTGACCGTTTTAAAGGTACTTTTTCAAAAACTTTATCGGTACAATCGCGAGTGAAAATGTTAGAGAAAATAGTGCCAGTTGAAATTGATGAAATTGATACTTCGGCATTGAAATTAAAATTTCCTCCCTCCATTCGTTCAGGTCAATATCCTGTAATTGTGAAAGATTTGACAAAATCTTACGGTGATCATTTGATATTTAAAGATGCCAATATTGTAATTGAGCGTGGCGATAAAGTAGCTTTTGTTGGCAAAAATGGAGAAGGAAAATCGACCATGATAAAAGCCATTATGAAAGAAATTGAAATCAATGGTGGTTCAGTAGAAATTGGGCACAACGCTATGATTGGTTATTTTGCTCAAAATCAAGCATCACTTTTAGATGAAAATGCAACTATTTTTTCAACTATTGATGATATTGCTGTAGGCGATGTGCGCACTAAAATTAAAGATATCTTAGGTGCTTTTATGTTTCATGGCGATGATGTGACCAAGAAAGTAAAAGTACTTTCGGGCGGCGAAAAGACACGTTTGGCTATGATAAAATTATTATTGGAACCAGTCAATTTGTTAATTCTTGATGAACCATCGAACCACTTAGACATGAAATCAAAAGACATTATAAAAGATGCCTTGCGCGATTTTGATGGCACGTTAATTTTGGTTTCACACGATAGAGATTTTCTAGATGGTTTGGCAACCAAAGTTTTTGAATTTGGACACAAACGAGTAAAAGAACATTTTGAGGATATTAGGGGATTCTTAGCTCATAAGAAAATGGAAAACTTGAGAGAGATTGAGAAGTAAAGGTTTTTTTTGTAATTTTGTCTTTATATTATATTTAATTAAAATTAATTTTAAACAATAAAAATGAAAAATATTTTTTTAACAATAGTTATTCTACTTGCAAGTTTGTATAGTAATTCGGCATTTTCTCAAACAGATAGTGATGCCAAAGGGTTAGGATTGCCCGGAGATGGTTTAGATCTTTATGCTGTTTTGGAAGTTTTCCAAAAGTCAAAAACCATTGAAGATTTTGAGAAAACACTTAATGATGATAAATCAAAAATCAATAATTTGGATTTAGACAATGATAAAAAAGTAGATTTTATCAAAGTGGTTACCAATAAAGATGGAGATAATTTTTCATTTGTACTTCAAGTCCCGATAAACAAATCTGAAACACAAGATGTAGCGGTTATTTTAGTTTCAAAAGATAAAAGTAATAATGTTTCAATCCAGATTGTAGGCGATGAGGAGTTGTATGGTAAAGATTATGTTATTGAACCAAGTGGAAACAAAGAAAACAATACTGCTAATCCAGGATATTCAGGAAGTAATGTTGGGGAACAAGTGATTAGTGCAGCTCAGACACCAACTACAACAACTGTTGTTGTGGTTCAATCTGCTCCTATTGTACAATATGTTTATTCGCCAATGTATGTGCCTTATTTCCCTCCTTATTATTATGGATACTATCCCCCCTATTTTCATCCATGGTACCCTTTAACTTTTGGTATTTATTGGTCTAACCATTTTTATTGTCATGGAGGTTATTATGGTGGTTATCGTGGTAATGTAAATATTAATGTTAATAATTTTAATCATTATAATAATTATAATAATAATTACAGAAATAGGTCAACTACTGTTAATAATTACAATAGAAATGGTAACTATAGAAATAATGGAAACGTGAGTAGCAGGCCATCAAATCGTGCTTCGACTTCAAATCGTGCTTCTGGAAATACCTCATCAAACCGTTCTTCAAAAGGTAATTCTTCTTCATCAAACCGAGCTTCAATGAATAATAATTCTGCTTCGTCAAACCGAGCGTCAATGAATAATAACTCATCAGCTACAAATAGAGCTTCAACTTCTTCATCTTCCAACAGAGCATCAAATATGTCATCTTCGGCTTCAAACCGAGCATCGATGAATAATAATGCTACTTCATCAAATCGAGCATCAAATATGTCATCTTCGGCTTCAAACCGAGCATCATCAAGATCTTCAAGTTCATACAGCGGAGGAAATCGTAGCTCAAGCAGCAGTAGAAGTTATGGTGGTGGAGGTGCAAGTAGTCTTGGCGGTGGAAGCCGAGGCGGTGGCGGAAGAAGATAATTTATTTATTTATAATCAAGCTATAAATATCAGTTACTAAAACTTCGGAATCAGTATCTTCACAAAGCAGTAACTCAAGTTGAGTGGCTGTTTTTTTTGTATACTGTTAGTCCTTCAAATTTATGTTTGTTACTAATTAGAATAGTGCTTTCAAGTTTCATAGTTTTTAAATCAATGCTTCCGACTATGCTTCCTAAAACTTCACCATCATCATACGTTGAGCTAGTGTCTTCAGCTGCAGCCAGAAAGTAAATTTTATCTTCTACCAAAATCGCATCGGTAAATGTGGTTTCTACATTTTTTATATTAGGTAATTCAAATGGAATGAATTTAAATTTTGGATTATCGGGTTCATCATCGGCATAAATAATTCCGTTCCTACTAGTGCTACCATTACCACGTTGAAACAAGAGAATTTTTTTATCAGTAATAATTAATCCTTCAATATTGAGTTCATCTTCTTTTATTTCAAGTTCCGATTTAAGTTTTCTGTAAAATTCTTCAAAACTTTTTTCTTTTATTTTTTTAGAATTGATATTGTATTTAAAAAGTTTATTTCTTTTATCCGTTGAACCAGAAGCTAATAGGACTAAGTTATTGCCTTTTAAAGTTATCGATTCAAAATCGGGCTTCTCCTTTTTGATGATATTATCTTGTGGATTTTCAACTAATGCAATTTTGTCTAATCTTTTGTTTAATATTTTGTATTCGTATAAAAAGGTACTATTGTCAGAAATAATATAAAGTTTGTTTTCATGATATACTAATCCAGATGCTGAACCAATCCCAATAATTTTGAATAGTACTGAAAGTTGAAATTTTTCCATAAGTTTACAAATATAAAAACTAAGTGTATGCAAAATATAAATCCCGAAGATTTTAGAGTAAAAGCCCCAATTGATTTGTCAAAAATTCCAACGGAACTCTCAATGAATACCAGTAAAAGTGATGAAGAAACTGCTCTTGACGAAATTCAAAAGAAGCTAAGTTTGAAACAAGATGCGATGTATGCACACAACCGTCATGCTTTTTTAATTTGTCTGCAAGGCATGGATACAAGTGGCAAAGACAGTTTGATTCGTGAAGTGTTTAAAGAGTTTAATCCGAGAGGTGTTGTAGTGCATAGTTTTAAAACACCCAATTCGACCGAGTTGGAACACGATTATTTATGGCGCCATTATTTGGCTTTGCCCGAAAAAGGAAAGTTTGCTGTTTTTAACCGAACGCATTATGAAAATGTTTTGGTAACGCGCGTTCATCCCGAATATATCTTGTTTGAAAACCTACCAGGAATTGAGAAAGTGGAGGATATTACGCCACAGTTTTGGGAAAACAGAATGGAGCAAATCAATAATTTCGAAAAACATATCGCTCAAAACGGAACAACAATTTTGAAGTTTTATTTCCATATGTGTAAAGAGGAACAACGCAAACGATTGCTAAAAAGATTGGAAAATCCAGAAGATAATTGGAAGTTTTCTATAGGCGATTTAAAAGAAAGAGAACGTTGGGATGATTATATGAAATATTATGAAGAAGCCATCAACAAGACTTCTAAAAGCTATGCTCCATGGTTTATTGTTCCTGCAGACGATAAAGGAATTGCACGTTATATAGTTGCCAAAATTATTTGGGAAGAACTACAAAAACTAACGGATATAAAAGAACCCGAATTAGATCCAAAAGTAAAATCGAATATCGATTTCTATAAAGAGCAATTGAAGGGATAAAACGCACTATATTTGACAATTCAAAATTGGAAAGTGAATTTAACCCAATATACCAAAGAGTTCTCCTATAATCTAAAATTGGCCTATCCCGTAATTATTGGGATGCTTGGTCATACGCTAATTGGTATTGTCGATAATATTATGGTTGGCAAATTAGGTTCAACCGAATTGGCTGCTGTTTCATTAGGAAATAGTTTGATTTTCATCGCCATGTCA
>Ga0208853_1000143_pt1 | contig 21008 bp, 16 predicted proteins | sample LakMenEpi03Oct11_FD_150667 | JGI IMG/M metagenome (GOLD analysis project Ga0208853, IMG submission 150667) | Freshwater microbial communities from Lake Mendota, WI - 03OCT2011 deep hole epilimnion (SPAdes) | ecosystem: Environmental > Aquatic > Freshwater > Lake > Epilimnion/Euphotic zone ... | reverse complement strand
AAAAAGAAAAAGAGGCGATTAGGCCTCTTTTTTATTGTTTTACCAAGAATTTGTGGGTTTTAGTTATAAGATAAACCATTAAGAAATTAAGTAAATTAAGGCTTAATGTTTCTTAATTTCTTAATGGTTTAATTTATGGGCTTTATATTTCAAAATAATGCATATTTTGGTAATACCCACTCAAATTCTGATGGAATCAATATTACACATCAGTCTCGGTTGGTTCTTCCTCGTCATTAATTTTATGGTTAGTCCCTTTTTTCTTGTTTGGCTCAACCTTTCTCATTCCGGTTTTCATAGACTCTCCAACTAGATTACTAGCTGTAAAACTTGCCACCATATTGTTCAACATATCGCTTCCAGCTTGAGGAGAATTGGGCAATAAAATCAAATTGGAATTGGTGTCAGCACCAATGGCTTGTAGCGTGTCATAATGTTGCGTAACAACAATCAACGCAGAAGCTTCTTGAGAGTTGATGCCAACTTTATTTAATACATCCACACTTTCTACCAAACCTTTTGCAATTTCTCTACGTTGGTCAGCAATACCTTGCCCTTGTAAACGTTTGCTTTCTGCTTCTGCTTTGGCTTTGGCAACAATTCTAATTCTTGATGCTTCAGCTTCAAACTCGGCTACCGTTTTTTCTCTATCGGCAGCGTTGATTCTGTTCATCGCATTTTTCACCTGAATATCGGGATCAATATCGGTAACCAAAGTATTGATAATCGTGTAACCATAAGTAGTCATGGCTTCGTTCAATTCTCTTTTTACAGCAATAGCGATGTCGTCTTTTCTTTCGAATACATCATCAAGAATTAGTTTAGGAACTTCGGCTCTCACCACATCAAAAACATAGGAAGTAATTTGATCATGAGGATATTCTAATTTGTAAAAAGCATCATAAACCGTGTCTTTTACCACCATAAATTGAACAGAAACTTTTAGTTTCACAAAAACGTTGTCCTTGGTTTTGGTCTCAATAATGACATCCAGTTGCTGGATTTTAAGATTTACTCGACCCGCAATTCTATCTATCAAGGGAATTTTCAATTGAAGTCCCGATTGTCGAATGCTTAAAAATTTTCCGAAACGTTCAATAATTACAGCGGTTTGCTGCTTGACCGTAAAAAAGGAAGAAAATAAAATAAATAGTCCGAAAACTAAAAACACGTAAATAACGATGTGCATTTTTATAAATTTAAATTGTTAGTAAAGTTATTATACGTTTATAAATGTGTGTTTGTTACAAATTAAAAGTTACGAATTCATGATTAAAAAATTTCTTATTCCTTTTATTTTTTACGAATATGGTTTTATTAATATATTAAACAAACTCAATAAAGATGATACTTTAAAGGTATTGAATAATGGGGACAGTTTTAAAGGAAACCTTGGAATGATAAACGGACAGGTTATTTTTAATTTATAGAAAAATCCCGAGCAATCGGGATTTTTTGTTTATGGGTAATGGTAATGTTTAAACCAAACTAAATAACTAGTAAGCAAAACTAAATAACTAGTTCACCAAACTTAATTACTAGTTCATCAAACTAAATAACTAGTAAGCAAAACTTAATTACTAGTTCACCAAACTAAATAACTAGTAAGCAAAACTAAATAACTAGTTCACCATACTTAATTGCTAGTTCATCAAACTAAATAACTAGTAAGCAAAACTTAATTACTAGTTCACCAAACTAAATAACTAGTAAGCAAAACGAAATAACTAGTAAGCAAAACTAAATAACTAGTTCATCAAACTAAATAACTAGTAAGCAAAACGAAATAACTAGTTCACCAAACTAAATAACTAGTAAGCAAAACTAAATAACTAGTAAACAAAATGAAGTTAGGGTTATAAACTGCTGATGGCAGTTTGTAATCGCCTGATAGTTTCCTCTTTTCCAATCAATTCCACTATATCAAAAAGATGTGGTCCTTTCAAGGCACCCACCAAACTCAAACGAAACGGCTGCATTACTTTTCCCATTCCAATTTCGTTTTGAGTCATCCAATTTTTAACAATGGTTTCTATGTTTAACGAAGTAAAATCTTCAATATTCTCTAATACAGCAATTAATTGTTGCATCAAATCTCCCGTGTCTTCTTTCCAATTCTTGGATGCTTTTTCATCATAAGAAGTTGGCGCAACAAAGAAATAATCGGCTAAATCCCAAAAATCAGAAACAAAGTTCGCACGTTCTTTTATTAATGAAGTAATCTTTGTCATTTCGACGAAGGAGAAATCACATTTACCTAATTTTTGGATAACATCCTTTTCAAATATTTCCGCCAAACTTTCATCACTTTGCTTTTGCAAATACTGATGATTGAACCATTTGTTTTTTTCAGGATCAAATTTTGCGCCTGATTTATGAACTCTATTCAAATCAAATTTTGCTACTAATTCTTCCAATGAAAATAATTCTTGGTCTGTTCCATCATTCCAGCCCAATAAAGCCAAGAAATTAATCACCGCTTCAGGGAAAAATCCGTTTTCTCTGTAACCCATCGATTTTGTCATGCTGGAAGCATCTGTCCATTCCAAAGGAAACACAGGAAACCCTAATTTATCGCCATCACGTTTTGATAATTTTCCATTGCCAATTGGTTTTAAAATCAAGGGTAAATGAGCAAATTCAGGAGCTTCCCAACCAAATGCTTTGTACAATAAACTATGCAACGGCATCGATGGCAACCATTCTTCACCCCGAATTACGTGTGAGGTTTCCATTAAATGATCATCCACAATATTGGCCAAATGATAGGTAGGCATCCCATCACTTTTAAACAACACTTTATCATCTAAAAGATTAGTTTCAAAATGTATCTCACCACGAATGATGTCATGCAAATGTAACGTCTCGTTTACTGGAGTTTTAAATCGGATGACATAAGGGTCACCAGATTCAATTCTTTTTTTTGTTTCTGCTGCCGAAATCACCAGAGAAGTATCCAACTTTTCACGATTGTGCCAGTTGTAAATAAATGTTTTTCCTTGTTCTTCATGTTGTTTTCTGTGAAAATCTAATGCTTCAGCCGTATCAAAAGCGTAATACGCCCAACCAGAATTAATCAATTGGTCAGCGTATTGTTTGTATAACTCTTTACGTTCCGACTGGCGGTAAGGACCAAACTTTTCATTTTTCCCAACAGTTTCACTTGGGGCAATGCCTAGCCAATCTAATGCTTCAAAAATATATTCTTCAGCTCCAGGAACAAAACGGTTTTGGTCGGTATCTTCAATCCTAAGATAGAAAACGCCGTTATGTTTTTTGGCAAATAAATAATTGAATAAGGCAGTACGTACACCGCCAATATGTAATGGCCCGGTCGGACTTGGTGCAAAACGCACACGAACTTGTTTAGACATTATTGTAAAATTTTGCGCAAAGATAAACAGAAGTTGGAAGCTAGAAGCTGGAAGTCGGAAGATTTTAGCTTTTCATTTCCAAAGGAATTCTTTTATTCATTATAGCAAACCATAGCGGAGGGAAAAAAGCTAAAACTATCGAAGTGGGATATCCAAATGGCATTTGAGGAGAAACATCATGGTATTCCAATATTTGATATTTCTTTTGTGATTTGAAATGGTGATCGCTGTGTCGCGTTAATTCATACAAAATTATTCTTCCTAAAACATGATTGGAATTCCAAGAATGTTTTTCGGAAACGCGCTCATATCTACCAGAAGGCAAAAGTTTTCTTTTCAAACCATAATGTTCTATGTAATTGATGCTTTCCAACAACAAAAAACCAACAATGCCAGCCAATAAAGCAACAATTAAACCAACGCTTCCGAAGAAATAAAATAGTATAATAAGATAGCTTATTTGAATAAGTGTAAACCAAAACATGTCGTTTTTTAAAGAAAAGAAAGATCGATTTTCTGATTGATTCAGTTTCTTTTGAATTTGCCACGCTTTGATATAAGTACCAAATACGGTTTGAAACCAAAATGCATATAAATTCTGATTGTATTTTGCAGTCGATGGATCTTTAGGAGTGGAAACATCTAAATGATGCCCGTGATTGTGTTCTATAAAAAAATGGGTATAATGAGATGGAATTAAAAGGATTTTCCCAAGAATTCTCTCGAATAGTTTTTCTCTGTGACCTAGTTCATGCGCTACATTAATTCCGTTTGAACCAAGAATAATTCCCAAACTAATTGTCATTCCAATGATTTCAAACAACGTTAAATTTATATGAGATATTTTATACAATGTGAAAACTAATGAACCATAAACAATAGGAACGTTTAAATACAATAAAACATCAAATAATTTGTTTTTAAGTCTATTTTTAACCTCTGGTTCTGTATAATTTTCCTTATCTATGGGTAAAAGCAATTCTAAAATAGGAAATAAAACAAAGGCAAAAAGCAAAGCAGTATAAGACCAAATTCCGCCATAATAAATACCTAAAATGCCGACAATAGGAATGCTATATGCTAATAAATATTTCATTTTTAGTTTTATTTGACACTAAAAATAGTCAAGAATTTAATAATTCGCAAGTTTTTTTCTTTGACTTTTTTTTAACGCTTTCTTATTTAATTAAAATTGTACATTTATCGGTTATAAAAAAGAAGTAAAAAATTGGCAAATTCAACTATCATTTATCAAAAGTTAGAAGCATTTATAAAAAAGTATTATACCAACGAATTGCTGCGTGGTACCATTTTTTTTGTTGGCATAGGTTTACTATATTTTATTTTCACGCTCTTTGTGGAGTACTTTCTTTGGTTAAAACCTTTTTCAAGAACTGTATTATTTGTTGTGTTTATCGTTGTAGAATTATTTTTACTACTGCGTTTTATTTTGTTTCCCATTTTTAAATTGTTTAAAATTCAAAAAGGCATTGATTATAATGAAGCGTCAAATATTATAGGAAATCATTTTAATGAAGTAGGCGATAAGCTTACTAATTTTCTGCAATTATCACAAGACCAAAACAAGTCTGAATTATTAGTAGCTTCAATTGATCAAAAGGCAAACACCTTGCAACCCATTCCTTTTGGAAAGGCAATCAATTTAGGGAAGAACAAGAAATATTTACCGCTTGCCATCATTCCTATTTTGTTCTTTTTGTTTTTCTTGATTTCTGGCAAAGGCGACATATTATCGCAAAGTTTAAATCGTGTGGTGCATTTCAAGCAACAATTTATACCTCCAGCACCATTTGAATTTGTGGTTGTTAATGACAATTTACAAACCGAACAAAACAAAGATTTTTTACTAAAGGTAAAAACGATAGGCAATGTAGTTCCCGAAAATGCAATGATTTTCATTGGAGAAGAAAGCTATTTTATGGAAAGTAATAAAAGTGGTGAATTTGAGTTTGTCATCCCAAAACCCTCTGAAGACCTGGAATTTCATATCGAAAGCAATGACGTTTCTTCTCGCGATTATGAGTTGAAAGTGGTTATAGTTCCTTCAATTGCCAATTTTGAAATGCTCCTGAACTTTCCTAGTTATTTGAATAAAAAACCGGAACTAATCAAAGGAACGGGAAATGCGATTATTCCCGAAGGGACAAGAGTAACTTGGCGCATGAATACCTTAGCCACTCAAAAAGTAGAATGGGTAAACCAGAATAATCGATTTGCTTTTGCAAAACAAGACAATGTATTTTTACTCTCTAAAAGTATCCTACAAAATATTGATTATCAAATATTAACATCAAATGCGAAAGTTCAGCATTACGAAAAGTTAAATTATCAGATATCGGTAATTAAAGATCAGTTTCCTACTATTAATGTAAATAATGCTCCGGATAGTTTGAAGGTAAATAAAAACTATGTTCTCGGACAAGTTTCCGACGATTATGGCCTATCAAAACTGCAAATAATCTATTATCCAAAAGATAAGCCAAATACCGCAAAACGAGCTTTGATTAACGTAAAAAAAGATATATACGACCAGTTTGTGTTTTCGTTTCCAAGCAATCTTCCTGTAGAAGAAGGTGTTTCCTATGAGTATTATTTTGAAATTTTCGACAACGATGCACTTCATAATTTCAAAAGCAGTAAATCTTCGGTTTTCAGTAACAGAATTGCTACAGAAGTTGAAAAAGAAGATCAAATATTGCAGCAACAAAATGACAATATTAATTCATTGGCAAAATCCTTGAAAGCCCAAGACAAACAACTATCTGAAATGGATAAATTGCAAAAACTGGGAAAAGAAAAAGATAATTTGGAATACAAAGAGCAGCAAAAGATTGATAATTTCTTAGAACGACAAAAGCAACAAGACGAATTGATGAAAGAGTTTTCAGAGAAGATGAAAGACAACTTGGAACAGTTTAAAACAGAGAAAAAAGATGAGAAGAAAGAACTGCTTCAAGAACGATTGGAAAAAACACAAAAAGAGTTAGAAAAAAACCAGAAACTTTTAGACGAATTAAAAAAGCTGAATGATAAAATCAGCAAAGAAGAATTTTTTGAAAAGATGGAAAAATTCAAGCAAAACAGTAAAAATCAAACCAAGAGCTTAGAACAACTTGTGGAGTTAACTAAAAAGTATTACGTTGAGAAAAAAGCAGAACAAATCGCCGAAAAATTAGACAAACTTTCAGAAAAACAAGACAAGTTAGCTGATAAGAATGAAGACAACAACGCCGAAAAGCAAGAAGAAATAAATAAGGAATTTGATAAACTTCAAGAAGAATTAAATGAGTTAGACAAAGACAATAAGGAATTAAAATCGCCAATAGATTTACCCAATACTGATGAAAAAGAAAAAAGCATTGACGAAGATTTAAATAATGCTAAAGACCAATTGCAAAAAAAGCAAAAAGATAAAGCAAAGCCAAAGCAAAAAAGTGCTTCTAAGAAAATGAAGCAAATGAGTCAGCAAATGCAGGAGCAAATGGAGTCTGCTGAAATGGAACAAATGGACGAAGATGTTGCCATGCTTCGACAAATTTTAGACAACCTTTTGGCGTATTCTTTTTCACAAGAAGATGTGATGAAACAGTTTAAAAATTTAAATCGTGGCGCCCCATCATTCAATAAGAACTTAAAGATACAACAGGATTTAAAACAACAATTTAAACATGTTGACGACAGTTTATTTGCGTTGTCATTACGCAACCCTAAAATAGCCGAAGACATTACCAAAGAAATCGGAAGTGTTCAATATAATGTGGATAAAGCTATTGAGAATTTGGCCGAAGCTAACATTCCCAAAGGAAATTCATACCAACAATATGCAGTGTCCTCATCCAACAAACTGGCAGATATGTTGAGTGATATTTTAAATGCAATGCAAATGCAAATGTCTGGTGCCGGACAAGGAAAGCCAAAACCAGGAAAAGGAGAAGGCGCAGGAATGCAACTTCCAGATATCATAAAAAAACAAGAAGGGTTGGGTGAAAAAATGAAGAAGGGGATGAAGAAAGGTGACAAACCAGGAGATGGTAAAGAGGGTAAAGACGGAGAATCTGAAGGCGGAACCGAAGGAAAAAAAGAAGGTAATGACGGTAAAGAAGGAAGTGGTAAAAACGGCAAGAACGGCAAAAATGGACAAGGTAGCGGAAACGGAAGTTCTCAAGGCAATAAGGATGGGGAAAACGGAGAAGATGGAGAAGGTGATGCCAAAGCCATCATGGAAATTTATAAAGAGCAACAACAATTAAGAGAAGCTTTAGAAAACGAATTAAAAAAACAGGGCATTGGCGGCAATGGTCAAAATGCTATTGACCAAATGAAACAAATCGAGAAACAATTGTTGAATAAAGGTTTTAATAATGAAACCCTTCAAAAAGCGTTGAATCTAAAATACGAGTTATTAAAATTAGAAAAAGCAATTCAGCAACAAGGCGAAGATAAAAAGCGTCAATCAGAAACCAACAAGAAAGAATTTAACAATCAAGCCAATACATTACCAACTAAGCTTCAAGAATATTTAAACAGTATTGAAATTTTAAACAGACAAAGCTTACCTTTGCGCTCCAATTTTAACCAAAAGGTTCAAGAATATTTCAAAACCAATGATTAGTTTTAATTACGAGATAGATTTTAATTTAGAGAATGAAAGCGAATATTCAAGTTGGATTTCAGAAGTAATCATTTCTGAAAGCAAGAACGAAGGAGAAATTAATTTTATTTTTTGTGATGACGATTATTTATTGGAATTAAACCAAGAATACCTTCGCCATGACACGCTTACAGACATTATTAGCTTTGATTATTCTATAGGAAACGAATTACACGGCGATGTTTTTATCTCTTTAGAAAGAGTTCGGGAAAACGCCGATGAATTTAATGTTTCTTTTCTAGAAGAGTTGAAACGAGTTATGGCTCACGGTATATTACACTATTGTGGCTACAAAGACAAGAATGAAAAAGACGAATTTATTATGCGTCAAAAAGAGGAAGAAAAGATGGCAATGTTCCACGTGAAACACAATTAATATGTTTTTAGAAAAGTATGATGTTATTGTGGTTGGCGCAGGTCACGCAGGTTGTGAGGCGGCGGCAGCATCGGCAAATTTGGGTTGCTCAACTTTGTTGGTAACTATGAGTTTGCAAAACATTGCTCAAATGTCCTGCAATCCTGCTATGGGTGGAATTGCAAAAGGGCAAATTGTCCGAGAAATTGATGCACTTGGTGGTTATTCAGGGATTATTTCAGATAAAACAGCGGTTCAGTTTAAAATGCTAAATAAATCAAAAGGACCAGCCATGTGGTCGCCAAGAGTTCAAAGCGACCGAATGCGTTTTTCTGAAGAATGGCGTTTAATGTTAGAAAGAACACCTAATTTAGATTTTTACCAAGAAATGGCAAAAGGTCTTTTGATTAAGAACAATAAAATTGAAGGAATTACAACATCACTTGGAATAGAAATTAAAGCGAAAACAGTGGTGTTGACAAACGGCACTTTTCTTAACGGATTAATTCATATTGGTGATAAACAGTTTGGCGGAGGAAGAGCAGGAGAAAGTGCTGCCTATGGAATTACAGATGATTTAGTCAAAGCCGGCTTTGAAGCAGGCAGAATGAAAACAGGAACACCTCCAAGAGTTGATGGACGTTCTTTAGATTATTCTAAAATGAGAGAAGAACCAGGTGATTTAATTCCTGATAAATTTTCATATTCTGATGAAACTAAACCATTAACACATCAAAAATTGTGTCATATGACTTATACTTCAAACGAAGTTCACGATATTTTGCGTGAAGGTTTTGATCGTTCTCCGATGTTTAACGGAAGAATAAAAAGTATTGGTCCACGATATTGTCCTTCAATAGAGGATAAAATAAACCGTTTTGCCGACAAGGAAAGACACCAACTCTTCGTAGAGCCAGAAGGTTGGAATACTGTAGAAGTTTATGTAAACGGATTTTCTACTTCATTGCCAGAAGATATTCAGTTCAAAGCGTTGCGCTCGGTGGAAGGGTTTGAAAAAGTTAAATTTTTCCGTCCAGGTTATGCCATCGAGTACGATTATTTTCCTCCAACACAGTTAAAACACACTTTGGAAACCAAGTTGGTTGAAGGATTATACTTTGCTGGTCAAATTAACGGAACAACTGGTTATGAAGAGGCAGCTTCTCAAGGAATGATGGCGGGAATAAATGCCGCTTTAAAAGTAAAAGAGCAAGCGCCAATGATTTTGCGTCGCGACGAAGCTTATATTGGTGTTTTGATTGATGATTTGATCACAAAAGGAACAGAGGAACCGTATCGTATGTTTACTTCTCGAGCCGAATACAGAACGTTATTGCGTCAAGATAATGCCGATTTTAGATTAACACCAAAGTCGTATGAAATAGGTTTGGCTTCAGAAAAGAGATTGCGAAGGATGCAACACAAACTTAATGAAAGTGAAAAAATGGTCAATTTTTTCAAAGAAACTAGCGTTACTCAGGAAGAAGCCAATCCAATATTGGTTGAAAAGGAAAGTGCACCAATGGTTCAATCGGATAAAATGTTTAAAGTTTTCTCTCGCCCACAAATGGAATTAGATGATATATTGAAATTTGAAAAAGTGCAACACTATATTCAAGAAAACGATTTGGACAAAGAAATCATAGAACAAGCCGAAATACAAGTTAAATATTCAGGTTATATCGAAAAAGAAAGAAACAATGCTGAAAAGCTTATTCGACTAGAAGACATTAAAATTCCAGAAAATTTTGATTATCATAAAATTAAATCCATGTCGATTGAAGCAAAACAAAAACTAAGTAAAATTCGTCCTGTTACTATTTCACAAGCATCAAGAATTAGCGGAGTTTCGCCAAGTGACATTTCGGTTTTACTTATATATATGGGACGATAGATTAAAATGTTCCACGTGAAACTAAACTTGCCAAGCACTACAAATAAAGAGTTATATGAGTTTTCAAAACAATATTTTTTTTCAAAAAGTGAGAGATTATTCCGTTTCAAAAGAAATTTTCGAATTGCATCACAATCCAGAGTATGATTTGTTAATTACGTTTCCTAAACCGAGTATAGAAAAATTACCGAGCTATTACGAAAGCGAAGATTATATTTCACATACCGATGGGAAGCGTTCTTTATTTGAAAGAATGTACCATTTAATAAAAAACATAGCACTTAAAAACAAACTCAAATTAATCAATACAAAATCTCAAAAAGGAAAACTTTTAGACATTGGGGCTGGAACTGGAGATTTTTTAGTTGTAGCAAATAATGATGGTTGGCAAACAATAGGAACTGAACCAAGTGAAAAAGCAAAAGGAATCGCCATAACTAAAGGAGTAAAATTTGCAGAAAGTTTATCCTCATTAGAAAATAATTCATTCGATGTAATAACCATGTGGCATGTTTTGGAACACGTTCCAAATCTTGAGGAATACATTATCGAACTGAAAAGACTACTAAAACCTTCGGGAACAATAATAATTGCAGTACCCAATTTTAAATCTTTTGACGCTGAGTATTACGGAAAATTTTGGGCAGCATACGATGTGCCAAGACACATTTGGCACTTCTCGAAAACAGCAATTGATAAATTATTTTCCGAAAAAAAAATGAAGTTGGTTGAAGTGCTTCCCATGAAGTTTGATAGTTTTTATGTAAGCTTACTTTCTGAAAAATACAAAACCAGCAAAATGAATTTTATAAAAGCATTTTTTGTTGGTTTAAAATCAAATCTTAGTGGGAATAAAACAAAAGAGTATTCTTCACACATTTATATTATAAAAAACCATTAAAAATCGATTTAGGCGATTATCTATTGCTTTTTCAGCCAAAATACTTTTGCTAGCTTCAAATAAAAATAGTTTCTTAAAACGCTTTATTTTAAGTCAAAACTTATAACAATTACTTATCGTTTTATTAAAAAGCATAGTTAATTATTATGACTTAAAACTTGATTAAAAACTACTTTAAATCTACAATAGAATATTCTCTTTATTTTTATACTTTTGAAACTTAAAATTAATTTTATTCAATCATAATGAGAAAAACAGTTATCCTCCTTGCATTGGCAATTTCAATTATTTCATGCAACAAAACTTCAGAAACAAAAGAATTTAAAACAGCTTATATCGATACTTCAAAATTAATGGAAGAATCTACAGAAGCCAAAGACATCGAGGCAAAATACAAAGACAAATCCAAAGTAATGGGAAGCCAATTAGAAGCTGAAGTTGCCCGATTCAAGCAAGAAGCTGTAAGTTTTAAACAAAACGCCATAGCGAACGGTCAAGCATGGGCGCAACAAAAAGGTGCAGAATTACAACAAAGAGAGCAAGAGTTGAGCTATGCGCAACAAGGAATGTTAAGACAACTACAAGAAGAAAGTGGAACAGAAATGGATACTTTAGTAAAGACATACAAAAAGATTATTAAAGATTTTGGTAAAGAAAAAGGATATGATTACATCTATGGAACTGGAGATGCACAATCTATTTTATATGCAAAAGACAGCTACGATTTAACAAAAGATGTTATTAAAATCGTTAATGATAAGTATAAATCTGCTGCTAAAAAAGAAGGAAACACAGAAACAAAAAAAGAAGAAAAAAAATAAAACACTTTTTTGTTTACAATATAAAGCCATCAGTTTTGATGGCTTTTTTAATTGTGCATTGATTAACAATGTTTTATATTTGTATTTTAAAATATACGCCATGGAATCAATATCAGCAGAAGCAAATTATGTATTGCAATTTATCAATCAAACCAACCAATCCATTTTCCTGACAGGAAAAGCGGGAACTGGTAAAACGACACTTCTCAAAGAGATTATAAAAACTACTCACAAAAACTGTGTCGTTGTGGCGCCTACAGGCATTGCGGCATTAAATGCTGGTGGCGTAACAATTCATTCGATGTTTCAGTTGCCTTTTGGAGGATTTATTCCTAACAATTCCTCAGCCCATTTTTCTGATAATACTAAGTTTGAAACCAAAGCTACCTTGCGTAGACACTTTAGAATGAGCAGTTTAAAGAAAGCTGTTATCCAAAATATGGAATTGCTAATCATTGACGAAGTCAGTATGTTGCGTGCCGATTTGATGGATGCTATCGATTTTATGTTGCAGTCGGTACGCAGAAAAAACTTGCCATTTGGTGGTGTTCAAGTGCTTTTTATTGGCGATTTATTGCAATTGCCACCAATAATTCGGGAAGAAGAATGGCGAACATTGAGTAATTATTACAAAGGGAAATTCTTTTTTCATTCACATTGTATTCAACAAAATCCACCTTTGTATATTGAGTTATCCAAAATTTTCCGTCAAACGGATGAACGATTTATTTCGGTTTTGAATAATCTTCGAAACAATACCATTACACAAAAAGACAGGCAAATTTTAAATGAATTTGTGCAACCTCATTTTGATTTAAAAGCTAACAAAGGATACATTACCTTAACCACTCATAACGCCAAAGCCGACAGTATTAATTCGCAATCATTACAGGATTTAGAAGGGAAATCAAAAACTTTTTTTGCCGAAGTAACAGGCGATTTTCCGGATAAGATTTATCCAATTGAAGATAAATTAGAGTTGAAAATTGGCGCCCAAATTATGTTTATAAAAAATGATTTATCATTAGAAAAAAGATATTTCAATGGCAAAATGGGAATTATTAAATCGCTTTCCGAGGGAGAAATTTTAGTTTCTTTTCCAGAAGAAAAAACAACCATAGAAGTAGAAAAATACGAATGGGAAAACATTAGATACACTGTAAATGAAAACACCAAAGAAATAGAAGAAGAGGTTTTGGGGACATTTGTTCATTATCCTATAAAATTGGCTTGGGCAATAACCGTTCATAAAAGCCAAGGATTAACTTTTGACAAAGCAGCACTCGATGTTTCGCAGGTTTTTCTACCAGGACAGGCGTATGTGGCGCTTTCTCGTTTGCGTTCTTTAGACGGCTTAGTTTTGCTTTCTCAATTGCAAATGAACGGTATTTCAAGCGATGAAGATGTAATGGAATATGCCGAAAACAAAGCAAGCGAAACAGTTTTAGAAAATCGTTTGAAACAAGAAACCAAAAAGTATATTCATAACTATTTGAATGTCAGTTTTGATTGGACAGATTTAGCTCAAGAATGGCGCAACCACAAGTTTAGTTACAACGAAAATTCGGAGCAAGCAACAAAATCAAAACACGCGACTTGGGCAAAAACACAAGCCGAAAGTATAGAAAATATTTTGGAACCCTCTAGGAAATTTATAACACAGTTAGAACGGCTTTTCAAAGACGATGCTGTTGATTTTAACTTTATCTCTCAAAGAATTTTTGCGGCATATAATTATTTTTTTCAACCAATGGACAATTTGGTATATGAAATCCTATGGAAATTAGAAGAAGTAGTTCGAACTAAAAAAGCCAAAGCATTTCACGATGAATTATTGGTTTTGGAAGACCTACAAATCAAAGCCGTTTTGCGATTGATGAAAGCAAAAATGCTTATAGAAAGTGTGGTAAAAGGTGAATCAATTTCTAAAGAAAAATTAGTTTCCGAAGAAATTAAGTATTACAAAATCAATAAACTCGATATTATTCGAGAGGAATTTAAAAAATCAAACACAACTCTTGTTGAGGATGATGTAGACTTCGATCGCTATTTGAAAAAGAAAAAAACTAGTAAAGAACCAAAAAAATCAACTGTTCAAGAAACCTACGAATTGTGGTTGCAAAAGAATTCTATCAAAGAAATTGCGGCAATAAGAAAACTAACTACCCAAACTATTGGCGGACATTTAGCCAAGTTGATTGAATCGGAAACTATTGCAATTACTGATGTTTTGCCAGAGGATAAAATTTTAGAATTAGCAAAAGCTTTCAAAGGGTATAAAGAAGAAACACTCAACGGATTGAAAGAACTTTATGGCGAAAAATTCACTTGGGATGAATTAAAAATGTTCAAAGCGAGTTTATAATTAACTCAACCACCAAACCGCTAAAACCGCAGGAACAAAATAAATTGCAATCGTTCTTGCTCCATCATAATCTTTGGCTAACCTTTGACCTAACAATAAGAATAGTAGTGTGATACAAGAAAAAACAGCGCCATAAAAACCAAAAGTTTTTCCGCCGTTTACAAACAATTCTACACAACCCACAAGCGTCAAAATACCTGTTAGTAATTCTAATATCAAAATAATAAATAAAGCAAAAGGCACGTTGTTTTTCAAAATACTTTGCGCAAAGTGACCTTTAAGCCAATCAACATTTCCTTGCCAGCCAAAAACTTTATCATAAGCTGATTGTATAAAAGTGACAGCTAAAAAAACCAAAACTAAAATCGAGGCGGTATTATTCATAAGTGTTAATTTTTATGTATTAAACGAGTGAGTTTTATGGATAAATCGGTTAAAATAATTTTGGCGTTTCCATTTCTTTCAATATGATAAATAGCATCTGAAAGTTCACTAAAAATAGCATTAATATTATTGCCATTTACAAAAGGCGCAAATTTGTCCCAAGTAAATTTTTCCACCGTTGGCTCAACATAAACCAAATTATTGGTTTGATAATTAAACAACAATGCTTGACGAAACATGACAATACAATAATTCAGAAATTGTTTTTGTCCTTCTCTACCCAATGTTGCAATTTCTTCGCTCCAAGAAATTAAATCCTGAATGGCTGCAGCATTTCCTTTGGCTCTAAAGGCCGCTCGAACCCAATCAACAAACCATTTTTCAAAAGGCAAATCATCCGTTTCATTATTTAATATTTGAAGCGCTTTGTTATAGTTACCTTGTGCTTGATGGGCAATTTTTGAAGCGTTTGCCGGGTCAATTTGGTGCCGGTCTATTAATGCTTTTGAAATAATTGTTTCGGGCAAAGCACCAAAATGCAATACTTGACATCGAGAACGAATAGTTTGAATTATATCTTCCTCGTTTTCAGAAATTAAAATAAAAAGTGTTTTTTCTGGCGGTTCTTCTAATAATTTTAGCAGTTTATTGGAAGCCGCAATATTCATTTTATCAGCCATCCAAACAATCATCACTTTATAACCTCCTTCATAAGATTTTAAAGCTAAAGATTTTAAAATATCTTGCGCATCATCCACACGAATTTCACCTTGCTTGTTTTGAACTCCTAAATGTTTATACCAATCAAACAAGCTTCCATAAGGATTTTGTAAAACAAACTCACGCCAATCCATTATAAAATCGGAACTTTTTGGTTTCGTTTTTATATCCTCATTAGTCACATTTGGATACACAAAATGCAAATCAGGATGTGTTAAAGATTGAAATTTTAAATTACAGGAATCATTTCCCCCAAAGTTTTCGGTTTCCAAATTACGACACAAAACAAACTGAGCATAAGCAATTGCCATGGCTAATGTACCACAACCTTCTGGCCCAATAAACAACTGCGCATGCGGAATTCTGCCCGACAAGGCACTTTTTGTTAAATGATTTTTAATGAAATCAAGACCTAATATTTCTGAAAACAGCATAAAGCAAATATAACTTAAAAATCTATTTTTTATCTAAATAATTGCATTTTGAATACCCTTTTATAAGCGGAATTATACACATCAAAAAGGCATAATAACTGGATTAAAAAAGCATTACATCTTAAAAATTTCTTAAAAAATATCGATAAAAGCACGAAAAACACCGATGAAATTATATTTTTATTATATTTGCAATATTTCAAATTAATTCATTTACTAGATGAAAACCCTTCAAGATTTTAATTTCAATAACAAAAAAGCGATAATCAGAGTTGATTTCAATGTTCCATTGGACGAAGAATTAAACGTGACCGACGCTACTAGAATTGAGGCGGCTAAGCCAACTATAGATAAAATCTTGGCTGATGGTGGAAGCGTAATCTTGATGTCGCATCTTGGAAGACCAAAAGGAAAAGAAGATCAATTTTCTTTGCGACATATTGTAGCAAAAGTATCCGAAGTATTAGGGATTAAAGTACTTTTTGCTTACGATTGTAGAGGCGAAGTAGCTACGAATGCTGCAAAAAATCTCAAACAAGGCGAAATATTGTTATTAGAAAATCTTCGTTTTTATCCAGAGGAAGAAGCAGGTGATGAAAATTTTGCCAAAGAATTAGCATCTCTAGGAGATATTTATGTGAATGATGCTTTTGGAACGGCACATAGAGCTCATGCATCGACAACCATTATTGCCAAATTTTTTCCAAACTATAAATGTTTTGGAATGCTTTTGGCCAAAGAAATTGAAAGTTTAAATCGTGTTTTAAAGAATTCTGTAAAACCAGTAACAGCCGTTCTTGGAGGTTCAAAAGTGTCTTCAAAAATTACGGTTATCGAAAATATTTTGGATAAAGTGGATCACATGATAATTGGAGGCGGAATGACATTTACGTTTATAAAAGCATTAGGAGGAAAAATTGGAAATTCAATATGTGAAGACGATAAACAAGAACTGGCGTTGCAAATTTTACATTTGGCAAAACAAAAAAACGTTCATATTCACATTCCAGTTGATGTTGTTGCAGCAAATGCATTTTCAAACGATGCCGAAACTCAAATAGTGGATGTTCGTGAAATACCTGATGGTTGGCAAGGTTTAGACGCAGGACCAAAATCATTGGAGAATTTTAAAGATGTAATCATGAACTCAAAAACAATTCTTTGGAATGGTCCATTAGGTGTTTTTGAAATGGAATCATTTGCCAAAGGAACAATAGCATTAGGAAATTTTATTGCAGAATCTACAGCAAATGGCGCTTTTTCACTTGTTGGCGGAGGAGATTCTGTTGCTGCAGTAAAACAATTCAACTTGGAAGATAAAATGAGTTACGTTTCCACCGGTGGCGGCGCAATGCTAGAAATGTTAGAAGGAAAAGTGTTGCCTGGAATCGCAGCTATTTTGGAGTAAATAATAGCAACACAATAAAAAACAATAACTTACGTTATTAATTATTAAGACATTGATAAAACACATTTGAAAATAACACTTTACAAAATAAAGTTATGATTATAAAAAAAATAACAACGTTGGTACTACTATTAGCATCCACGGCAATTTTTGCTCAGGATGATTTAAGCATTACCCCGTTTAAAAAGCCACAAACCAAGAAAGAAGTTCTAGATTCTATTAAAGCTACTTTTGTACATGACAACATTGCAACTTGTATTGATAGCATGTGGATGAAAGAACTGGCTAGCTTAGATTTGTATAACGAATTGACACTTGATATTAAAAATATTAATGTTGATGAAAAAGTAGAGTATGAATTACCTACGGAACTTTTAAAAGAACGTTTGAAGAGATTAGACGAAAAATCACCCTTCAATATTGAGTACAACGTTGGTTTAGAAAATGTAATCAAATCATTTTTAAAATACCGAAAAAAAGGATTTGAACGATTAATGGGAATTTCTCAGTTTTATTTCCCCATTTTTGAAGAAGCTTTAGCGGCACAAAACATTCCTCTAGAAATAAAGTATTTAGCCGTGGTTGAGTCTGCCCTAAACCCAAGAGCAGTTTCTAGAGTTGGCGCAACCGGTTTGTGGCAATTTATGTATCAAACAGGAAAACAATATGATTTGAAAGTTGACACCTATGTTGACGAAAGATGTGATCCATTAAAAGCGAGTAAAGCTGCCACACAATACATGAAAAACATGTATGGTATTTTTGGTGATTGGGATTTAGTATTGGCTTCTTATAATACTGGTCCAGGAAATGTTGCTAAAGCCATTCGACGATCTGGAGGAAAACAAAATTATTGGAACATTAGACCTTATTTGCACAAAGAAACACAAGGTTATGTTCCTGCTTTTTTGGCCACAATGTATATTTTCGAATACCACAAAGAACACGGAATTGTTCCAAATAAAGCTGTTGCAAATCAATTTGCTACAGATACGGTTTTGGTAAAAAGAGCTTTAACTTTTAAACAGATTTCCGATTTATTAGACGTTCCTGTAGCTGAATTACAATTTTTGAATCCCTCATATAAAAGAGAAGTTATACCACAAGTAACAGGTTTTGATTATTTTTTAAAATTACCATTAGATAAAATTGCATTGTTCACTTCAAACGAAGAAAAAATTTATGCTTATGCAAGTTATGAAGACAGTCTGAGAGAAAAGCCATTCTCAAGTATGTTAGCTTCAAATAGTATAACAGAGTCGAGTAATTCTTCAAATATTAAATACCATAAAGTTAGAAGAGGAGAAAGTTTGAGTAAAATTTCTAATCGGTATGGTATTACAATGTCGGAATTGAAGAAATGGAATCACTTGCGAAGTAATAAAGCACCTTTGGGCAGAAGTTTGAAAATTTATACTTCAGACGAATCTATTGCTTCAAGCAATAAAATTCAAACCAAAGCAGATACAATTGCTGTGAAAGAAACAACGGCATTGGCATCAAATACCAATAAAGTATTTAAAGAAGAAAAAGTAGTTTCCTATAAAGATGTTACTAAGATATATAAAGTCAAAAGTGGCGATAACATAAGTGAAATAGCAAACAAATATGACGTAGCGGTTGCTGATGTTAAAAAATGGAACAAACTAAGAGGAACAAACATCAACACTGGACAAAAGCTAAAAATCATTAAAAACGAAAGAGTTGTTACCACAGTTAGAAAAGAAGTGAAATCAGAAAAAGCAATAGTGGATACTAAAACACAAACAAGTCTTGCTTTGAAAGACACAAACTCTGATGACAGTCAAAGCAATAAAGATTTTTATGAAGTTCAAAAAGGAGACAACTTGTTAAGTATTGCCAAAAAATTCAATGTTAGCATAGAAGACCTTAAAGAATGGAACAATCTTGATGATTCCAATGTTCAAATGGGCTCTAAATTAGCATTAGCAAATAAACAAGAAACAGTTAAAGAAGAAGAGCCAACAGAAACTAAGATTGTAGAGTATAAAGTTAAAAAAGGAGACAATCTTGGAAGCATTGCACATAAACACAATGTATCAGTTGCCGAAATTAAAGAATGGAATGAGTTAGAAGATAATAATGTTAGATTAGGAGCTACCATTATTGTTTCAAAAACAGAAATTGCTGCTAACGACACAAAATTTTCGAATAAAGAAAATAGTGCATCAAATCAAAAAGACGAAGTTAAATTATACTACGTTAAAAAAGGAGATTCATTGTTTAGTATTGCAAAAAAGTATAATGTAACCGCATCTGATATCAAAAAATGGAATGGTATAAAAAACGAAAGTTTAAAACCAGGCATGAAATTAAAAATTAGCGGTTAATCAGAAAATCTTATATAAATTTGGGTTTTATTTGAGTTATGAATAAAACCCTTTTTTTATGGCTTTTTGTCTTTGGTTTGTTGGGCTCTTGTTCTTTTAAAAAAGACAAGTTACCCGAAGATTCTGTGGCAACAATAAATACTATTGCTGTGATTATTGATGATCAACTTTGGAAAGGCGAAGTGGGCGATAGTATTAGAAATAAATTTGCTTCACCCGTTTTAGGATTGCCACAAGAAGAGCCTTTGTTTACCATCAATCAATACCCAGTAAAACTTTTTGAAGGATTCTCAACCGATACACGAAACATTATTATTGTCAAAAAAGGTACCGAAAACAAATTTGAAATTAAAGAAAATGAATTTACAACCCCTCAAAATGCGTTTCATATTTCAGGGAAAACAGCTTTAGAAATCATACAAATTTTGGAGAAAAACAGCTCCAATATTATTCAAAAAATGAGAAAAACAGAAATTTCTCAAAATCAAGAAATTTTCAAAGATTCTCTTTTGGATATCCAAAAAATTCAAAAAAAGTTCAACATCAATCTTTTGATTCCATCAAAATATGAATATGTTATGCGAAGAAGAAATTTCATTTGGATGAAAAGTGAAATTATCAGCGGTAATAGCAGTTTATTATTGTATCAAATCCCTTTTAAAAGAGTTCACGCTAATAATGCAGTTAACGATATTGTAAAAACAAGAGATTCTATAGGAAAACTATACATCCACGGTTCAGACAGAGGAACAAAAATGGTTACCGAAGAGGCCTATTCACCTTATTTTTTAGAGACAACGCTTGCTGGGAAGAAAACATTTGAAACAAAAGGAACGTGGCAAATGAAAAACGATTTCATGTCAGGACCATTTATCAACTATGCTATTTTTGACAAAGAGAATAATAGAATATTGGTGCTTGAAGGATTTTGCTACGCACCATCAAAAGAAAAGCGCGATTTAATGTTTGAATTAGAATCAATTATTAAATCCATTCAATTTATAAAAAATCCAACAAAATGAATCTAGAATGGAAAATAAAGCGTTTTGATGCACTTTCTTCTCAAGAGCTTTATAATTTACTTCAGTTGCGCAGCGAAGTCTTTGTGGTTGAGCAAAATTGCGTTTATCAAGACATTGATGGCAAAGATGAGAAAGCAATCCATCTTATAGGAGAAGATAATGGAAAAATAGTGGCTTATGCTCGGCTTTTTAAACCAAATGATTATTTTGAACAAGCATCTATTGGGCGTGTCGTGGTTAAAGAAAGTTATAGAGATAAAAAACTAGGTCACCTTTTAATGAGAGAAGCAATTCGGGTAATTGAAAC
>Ga0208853_1000141_pt1 | contig 21174 bp, 29 predicted proteins | sample LakMenEpi03Oct11_FD_150667 | JGI IMG/M metagenome (GOLD analysis project Ga0208853, IMG submission 150667) | Freshwater microbial communities from Lake Mendota, WI - 03OCT2011 deep hole epilimnion (SPAdes) | ecosystem: Environmental > Aquatic > Freshwater > Lake > Epilimnion/Euphotic zone ... | reverse complement strand
AAATCATTAGTTAACCAATCTTCAAAAGTAGCTTGGTCACTTACAGGTACTGTTCCTACTAAACGCCAATCTGCTGTTATATCAAAATTATAAGAAAGAGGACATCCACATTCAGTTATTCCACAACAGTTTAATACTTTATCTATAATAGTGGTAAAATTAATAGTTTCAATAGTTTTAGCTGGCCTAATCACATCTGTTGTAATCCACCATTGTGCACTTCTTGAGCCTGGACATAAAGTTGTTTTTTTGCAACAATTATATACGTCTAAGACTAATTTGTTTAGAGATTGCCAATTAGCACCTGGTTTTTTTCTACCATAAATTAAAGCAGATTTTCTTAAAAAATAATCTGATTTGCTGTCAAGTAACCCATTACAACAAGTTATACCAAAACAAGAGAATATATCTCCCATCAAGTCTGACATATTAACAAAAGCCCCTTGATTCACAAGTTTGTGTTTTCCTTTATAAATTGTCTCTGAAATAATATTAATTTTTTTCACGTTTTTATTTTTATTTAATTTTATAGTTATTATAGATTTTAAGGTATTACGTTATATCCTTTACCTATTAATATGCTTTCTAAATTTGTACCAGCTACAGAGTTAACATTACCTGTAAATTGAATAGCTGATATACCTACTGATAAACTATTTGCCCATGGTTCAGAAGCAACATATCCTGCAGTAGTTATTAAATTATTTTTTAACCTTAAATCTGTTAAACTAGTAGTTGGAAATAGTGTAGTTGGATTAAACTCTGTTAACAAATTATTATCTAAATTTAATAAAAAGATAGGAGAAGGAAGAGGATTAGTAGGATTAAAAGTAACTATTTGATTACCTTGCAGTTGTAATTGAGTCAAAGTACTTGGTAACGCAATAGTAGGGTCAAAAGTTACTATTTGATTATTATTTAAATTTAATCCCATCAAACCACTTGGTAAAGCAATTGATGGGTTAAAGTTTACTATTTGATTATTAACTAACTCTATATTACCTAGGGTAGAATCTAAAGGAATAGTTGGATTAAAGGCTGTTAGTAAATTATTACTTAAATATAAACTAGATAAATTATCAAAACCACTTAAAGCGTGAATAATTTCAAAACCATTCCCAAAAATTCCAAAATTAACAATTGATCCCCCAGTAACATTTATATTTGCTTGAACTCTTGTAGGAGTATAATTAAAAGAAGTTACAGTAATATTAGTATAATCTGAGGAACCTAATATAAATGCTTCAAAAGAAGCTTGATCTGTTACTCCATTAATACCTGGCCAATCTAATGCTGTTATATCAAAATTATAAAGAGGTCCTGGAGGCACTACAGGTCCACAACAATCTAATAGTTCACAACAAGTAAGAACTTTAATTATTATATTTGTAAAATTAATTGTTTCAACTGTTTTTCTAGGTCTAATAACATCTGTAGTTATCCACCATTGACTTTGGTTATTAGAACACAAGGTTGTATTTGCACAACAATTATAAACATCTAAAACTAATTTGTTTAAAGATTGCCAATTAGCTCCTGGTTTTTTTCTACTATAAATTAAAGCAGATTTTCTTACAAAGTAATCTGCTTGTTTGTCACAGCAAGGAATATTAAAACAAGCAAATATGTCTGAAATTAATTTTGACATATTAATAAAAGCACCTTTATTAACAAGTTTATGTTGCCCTTTGTAAATTGTCTCTGAAATAATATTAATTCTTTTCATGTATTTTTATTTATTTATTTTTAGAATCTTACTTGCTTATGTTCTCCATTAACTCTATAGTTAATAATTCCTGTAAATTTATTTTCTTTTTCAGAAAAGTCAGCAGAAATTAATTGATAAATATCTTCTTCTTTTAATTCAGGTTTTAAAGAAGTGTAAAGTGTATTTAACTTTTCAGTCAATTCAGAAGATACTGCTCCTTCTCTTGATTCTTTAATCTCTGCTATTAATTCAGATTTAGCTTCTGCATCTGTTTCTTTAGTAGACTTTAATAACTCTATTTGAGTTTCTGTTAATTCTACAGGTAATAATTCTATCCAAGTTCCTTCTATTATTAATTGATAATTTTTCATATTTTTATTTGTTTTTTATGTTATTGATTATTAGGGTTTCCATTTCCATCTACACAGTAATAAGTTCTTCCACTACCTGATACGGTTGCAAATGTACCTAATGTTATACGACAATAAAATAATTTTCCTGATAATGTTCCCATTAAATTTGCACCAAATGAATATTCCCCTCCTACACAAGAAGTAAATATTCCTGATGATGTTCCGTTACCTCCAAATGAATCAATTCCTGCTGTGCAATTTGTAAAAGTTCCTAAAGACGTTATTCCAAATGAATAATCTACACCTGTACAATTAGTAAACACACCACTTGCTATGCCACCGTAACCACCAAATGAACCATCTACACTTGTGCAGTTAGTAAACGTGCCACTCGCAGTGTTACTGCCACCAAATGAATTCTTTCCACCTGTGCAACTAGTGAAAGTGCCATCTGCTACGCCACCACCACCAAATGAATTCTGTCCACCCGTGCAGTTAGTAAACGTGCCACTTGCTGTGCCGTTATTACCAAATGAATTATCTCTACCTGTGCAGTTAGTGAACGTGCCACTTGCTTGGCCGCCATCGCCACCAAATGAATAATCTACACCTGTGCAACTATTAAACACACCATCTGCTACGCCACCCTTACCACCAAATGAATCCCCTCCACCTGTGCAATTAGTAAACACACCACTCGCTGTGCCACCGCCACCAAATGAAGCATCTCCACCTGTGCAGTTTTCAACCCTTAATAAATTTAATGAATTTGCTATAGTAAAGTTTAATATTCCAACATCTACACCTCTGACAAATACATCATTTTCAGTTATCTCTATTGTATTTGAGCCGTTAAATACTATACTTTTATTTCCATCTAATGAAACTAAGTCAATGTATTGTGTACCCATTTTAAAATTACCAGTGCTAAAATTATAATTTCCTGGTGCAGCAATTATAGTAATTCTATTTGTTATACTTGGAGACATACCCTGAGCAGTAACATAAGCTGCTTCTAGCTCTGCTGCATTTTCTACATCTGTACCATTTGCTGCTACATAAACATATTGAGTTCCTGATAATCCTCCTCCAAAAAGGGTTCCTAATTCTTCTACAGTTATTTTATCTGTAGAATCTGCACCTACTCTTACAATAGGTAAAATATCCACTGCTGGATTTATTTGATTTCCTAATACATTAGGAAGTTGAGTTATTTTTACACTTGCCATTTTTATTTATTTAATATCTTTTATTTATTTTTAATTGTATACTTTTATTTCTAACATTACATTACCATTACTGTTTAATGTACTGTCTTGGTATGCATTATTATAAGCTGTTATTATACTTAAACTTGATTCTAAACTAGTCCACGATACATAATTAGTATATACATCAGTATCAGTTTCTATATACAAATTAGGTGAAAGGATAGCTGTTGTTTTATCAGCCGTAAATAATTCATTAGAATTAACTTGATAATATCCAACCCCACCATAACTAAACCACACATTACCAATAGTGTTCTCTAACACTGTTACTACTGGTGCGCCTTCATTATATTCTAAAGCCCCATCATTGCCCCAACTATTTGGTGTAGTTCCTGTAGCTACAAAAGAAGTTTCAATATCATTGTTAGGAGCACCTACATTTGTAAAATCCCAACTATCACCCCCATCATTTACAATAAAATATGTAACTCCAATAGTTAAATTTCCGCTTGTTTTTGTAATCGGGTTGCTTCCGCCACTCTGAGTTAATAAAGCTGTATAAACTTTGTAAGGTCTAGTAAATGAACCTATTTCTTGTACTGTGGTTTTTACTGTCTCATTACCTTGTACAATAGGTAATACTTCTGAACCTGTTAATGGTCCTGAGGGGTTTAATTCTGTTATTTTTACACTTGCCATTTTTATGTAAATTATTGAGTTACAATATATTGACCATTTTGAGATAATAAACAATTTGAATTTTGAGTAACAATATTTGTTAATAAATTGCAACATGCAAAAACTTTTTTAATTACTCCTGTAAAGCTAATAGTTTCAACAGTTTTTGCAGGTCTTATGACATCAGTGGTAATCCACCACTGTTCACTTCTTAATCCAGGGCAGAAGGTTTCTGTGAATTCACAATTATAAATATCCATTACTATTTTATTAAGGGAAGTCCAGTTAGCTCCTGGTTTTTTTCTTCCTTTTAATAAGTAGGCTTTTCTAATAAAAAAATCTGATTGGTTTTCACAACAAGGAATGTTAAAACAAGCAAAAATCTCATTGACAATATCTGTCATATTTACAAAGGAATCTTGATTGACTTGTTTTATTTTGCCTTTATAAATCGCCTCTGAAAGAATTAAAGTGTTTTTCATGTATTTATTTTTAATAATAATAAACAAAAATAAGTATTAATTTTTATATTATAAAATTTATGTTATATGTATAAAAAAAATAGGCGGCAAAGTTTCCTCTACCACCTACTCCACACACAAAACAATATATTAATTAATAATATTCTTTTTTTGTAGAATGTCTTATAGACACTCAAGTTCAATTGTCTTACCACAAGGTCCTGTTGTAACAAAAGCATTCAAAGTAGCTTCCACTGCTGTTTGAGTAGTGCTATGAGCTTCTGGTACTAAGATAGTTGTGATAAAGTTTGGATTCCAATTCATACCATTTGCATTCTCATTTGGAGAAACTGTATGGTATCCTAACACATATTGGCAATATGTTTCATTACAATCTACTAGTAAGTTTTTAGTTCTTGATACATTTAATTGAGCATAGTAAGGAGCTCCTGTAGTTTCAACTTCATTGTTCAAACCATCGAAACCTGTACCACCTGGCATTTCATGATACTCTTCCCATTGCAACTTAGCACCATGACCTTCTGGCAATTGCATTCCTGTATTGTCTACAGAAACACTTGTAGAATTTGGAGCCCATGCTGAACCTAAGATAACTTGAATAGAACCGATAGTATATCTATCAATGATAGCCTCTGATGGAGGGAAACATACACACTCTGCAGTGTTTACTTTGAAAGTAATTTCGATTGCACAAGAGAAACCTGCTGCTGGAGTTATTGGACTAACTGGGTCTGCAGAAGTTCTTACTGTATCTACATATTTAGACAACAACTCGTTTGCTTCAATTTCTGCTTTCAATTTCAATGCAACTTCTTCACAATCATGAGTGTAGTCACAATCACCATCGCAAGAAGGACATTCTTCTGATTGAACAGAAATCAATTCTACATGGTATCTGTTTTCTGGGTAGAAAAAGTTCAATGTAGGATCGTTAATTCTGATTCCAATAGAATAGTTTTGTGAACAATCTGTACAAGAGAAGTTAAACTTAGCTTTGTTAGACTCACCCTCTTGAGGAGCTTTTACACTTGCATCATCAATTGAACAAGATGTAATAGTCTCACCTGAAGCTAATCTTACACTGTCAGAAGTTAATTTAGATGCAGTTTTATCTACACCAATTGCAATAAAAATAGATTTTACTCCTACGATAGTAGTAGCATTTACTGCTGTGTTGGTCTCGGCATTGTAAAATCCGATTTGACCTGGTCTTAATAAGTATTGCTTAGTGGTAGCATTGTAAAATGCAGTACCCGTTGGGACAATACCGTATCCTGTTGCACTACCTGATACTGCGGCAGTTGGAAGGAAAATTTGTTTTTGAATTCTTGATCTCATTTTTAAATTTATTTAAGGTTTATTAAATTTTTGATATGTTTAAAATTTTATTTAATTGTGACTCAAAATCTATAGTATTGCCTATATCTCTCATTGCTATTAATACTGCAATATCTATAATTTTGTTTGCTTGGAAAGTTGAGTTGATTTCTATATCTCTTTGAACTGCAGGAGTTCCATTAGGTAAGTTATAAGTGCCCCCTCCATTTAAAAAGTCTTGTGGATTTCCTGGCCTTAAAGGTTTTCTAATATAAGAAAGAAAAACTTTGTCTATATCAAATCCTTCATAGTATAAGTATAACTTATTGCCAGACATGTCCATGTTTACTCTTTCAAAAACATAGGAAGAATTAAACATAGGATCATTTGTATAAATATCATCCTTTTGTATGAAAAAATTCTTAATACTTTTCTTTGGACATTTATCTGTAAAACATACAGAATAAGACTCTAAATATCTATAGTAATCTGCGGGTAAATCTGCAGTGTAATAGTCATCGTTAATCTTAGTGACTGGGAGTAGAAAATTTTTAATTTCTAGCTCCCTTATGTCATCTCTTCTTTTTTGGTTTATCTCTAATTGCTCACAAATGTTTTCAATATAAATTATGTAAGCTTCAAAAAGGTATTCGTCTATCTGAGGTATAAGAAAGTTAGCGTTTCTTAACCCATCTACCTTGTTTGCATGTTGTTTAAATTTATAATGGGCTTCTTTTATTGAAAACATTATTTCATCTTAGCTTTTAAAGCCTCTTCTAGGCTTAAATATAGTGAAGAATTTTCTGGTTTTTGTAAGAAATCAATAATATTTATAGTATCTGTTTGAAGTTGCTCTCCGTTAAAAAATACTTTTATATTTTCTTTTCTTAACACTGCATATTGGTACATTTTCTCAACATTGATAGTAACTTCCAATTTTGCTTTATTTTTAGAATCTGATAGCTCAATAAATAAATCTTGTATAGCTGTCAAAGTTTCTTTATTACTGTTTTCTGTAATTTTAGAATACAACAAGTCTTCTATAATCACTTCTTTCTCATCTCCTGTCAATTTAATACCTAAAGCGGTACTCATGTCTCTCTTTTGAGATAGTGTGAGTTTATTGTATCTTTCGTGTAATTTACTTGTTTTTTCACGCTTAGACTCTCTCACAGTAGCATCTGCTATTTCATCTTCAATAATCCACTCTGCGGCTGGGTGTTTAGATAGAGAAGTCTCTCCCACCACTGTCATTGAATCTGCCGACATGATTGCATAAATCAATTCTTCTGTCGGTTTATTTAGGTCAAGAGTTTGAATATCTCTTCCTAATTTAGCTCTACACTTACTATGTGTAAAGAAAGGGTCTTTTCTATTAGAAGGATCTGCTGAAGTTATTTTTTGATTAGTATACTCATCATTTAATGCAAGTTTTCTTACTAATTCATTTATTTGTTCATCAGTGTATCTATCATTGATAGGACCTAGATTGTATCTGTAAGCATTCTCATCAAATTGAGGTCTAATGGTGTTAGCATTAGCCAAAAATGCATAGCTTTCAGAAGCTTGTCTATAAGCAGGGTCAATATTTACTTGCCAATGCTTATTTTTTTTAATGTTAGGGTAAATTTTTACCTTCTTGTTTAATAATGTACTCATTGTTTTGTTGTTTGTGTGATTAAAAAATAGTAGCAACGACTCAGACTCGAACTGGTTAAACTGGTTTATGAGACCAGAGAGATCCATACCTCCCTCCTGCTATAAAAAGGGTATGATTAGATGGCTCATACCCTAAAGCCTATTGAAGTTTTATTTTCCTCTTAATGCTGCTGGAATCAACTCACCGCATTTTGTAACATCTTTTACCAAGATACCTGCGTATTCCATTCTATGTACTGTCCAGAAGTCACCTGAGTGAGACATCAATCCTCCTTGGTTATTACCGTAAGGACTTGACAATCCACCTTCGTAACCGTAAGCTACATCTCTCTTAGATTTCAAGTAGGAAATGTTTTTACCAAAACCATCACCTAATCCGTAGTTAACGAATGTAAATCTTGAAGACTCTGCTGGATAACCATTCTCATCTAGGATAGTGTTGAAAGTTACATCATCATAAGCTTTCATGTGCATAACTGTCAATGAACCACCAAATTTCAATTTGTATTGAGTATATGGAGTTTCAGTGTAAGACAATCCTGTTGGTCCACCTGGTACCAATGAAGCACCATCTGTTTTGATGAAATAATCTTTCATATCTTTGAAGAAACCTTGAGTTATTTGGTTGATAGCCTCATCAAATAATCTTAGTCCTATTTCACCTGTCCACATTACAACATTTCTTTGATCGTAAGCAACTCTACCGAAGAATATATCTTGTAGGAAGTCTTTGATAAGACCAATAGAGAAAGTGTTATAGAATTCTCTATATCCATCTTCCAAAATCTCTTGAAGACCTGGACCTTGGTTTACAAAGTATCCTGTAGACTCGTCAATAACTGTAGAAGTACTTCTTTGATACATCAAGTGAAGTTCTTTTTCCATTTCAAATTCTTTGTTGAATTTAACCTCAGCAACGGAAGTGATATACATGTTACCTGTATTTTTCTTGCTCAATGCGTTAGCAATTCTTGTTTGGAAAGCTTGTTGGCTCTCACCTGCTTTTCTTCCTGCTAAGATTAACAAATCTGCCTCAGACAAGTTACCGTTCAATTTTCTTTGAGCAGCATCTCCTGTCATTGCATATTGTTTTCTAAATCTTGTCAATCCAGAACGGAATTTAATTTTACCGATAGCATCAACACTCATTGAACCACCTTTTACAGATGCCTCAGAATAAGTGGAGTGCATTTTCATCACTCTTGTTCCTGGAGTGAACAAACTATTGTCAACAAACAAGCTTGGGCTGTCAGTCATCAATTTAACTGTGTAAACTGTAAAAGATCCTTCTTTAACAGGAGCTTTACTTACACGCATGTTGAATTTTTTGCTGTCAGTGAATACTAGTGTATCACCTTCTACAAATGTTCCAATGTCAAGTTTAATTTTAAACTCTCTTTGAGCAATACCTTTTGTAAGGTTTCCTGCTTCAACGTCTTCAACTATAAGAGCGGGTCTGTATCCTGAAACCATGAATTCCCATTCTACTTTGTCACCTTCAACAGTGATAGTGTCAGAACCTTGGGCAAGTTCCAATAGTGGTGCAGTACCGTCAAACAATGTTTTCATAGAGGCTAATTGACCCATACCACCTAATGCGTCTACGTCTGTTTTAATCAAACCTGCAGCATATAGATTGTTTAAGTTGGTATAGTTCATACCCCAGTTACGATCGCCTGTAATCGTAGGGGCCTTTATAATACCGAATTTACTTTGTGATAATTTCATGTTAATTTAATTTAATTTTTTATATTTAATTTATGAATTCTAATTTAATTGTGTTTGGCTTTGTTTTTCCAGAAGCTCTTCTCAAACTTTCTGCCAACTTACTTTTTTCTTTACTTGCCACTTCAACTTTATCTGACTTATCTGACAATCCTTCAAATATTTTGTAAGCTAATGCTACCATTTTTTCAGGGTCAGAAAGATACTCATTTAATTTTTGTTTGAAGCCTGTAGCTCTTCCTACAACTTCTCCTCTAGCGTTTCTTATCTCTTGAGGTGAAAAAATAAAATCTTCAAAATTACTTTTTTGGTTTTTAGCAATAACTACATTATTACTTTTGCCGCTTTGAATAGTTTCTCTTATTTTATTTACACTCTTAATGTATTCTTCTCTTTGTATACGAGCATATTCTTGTTGAGATTTTATAAGATCGTCTTCTTGTTTTTCTCTGAAAACTTTTAAATCAGCTTGAATTTTACTAGCTTGACTAAATAGCTTTCCTTTTTCTTTATACCCATCCAATAACGATTCTGCCTCTTCTTCTTCTAAATTTTTAACCGAAGTTAAATATGTTTTTACAAGAGCTGTAGCATTATCTTCATCTTCAATGTCTACATCCACCCAATTTGTTTCTGCGTGTAAATTGACATAATCATCAATATTTCCCCCATTCTTTAAAAAATTAAGAACACCGTCTACTCTAGGGTCATTTATTTTATAAGAACTCTTTATTAAATTTAAAGCCCTTTCATCTAAAGTGGCTTCATAAGCTTCAAATAAAGCTTCTTCTGATCCATCCCAATCTTCTGGAAGATTTAAAAGGTTTTTTTCCTGTAATTCTGAAGCGAATATTTTTAAAGGATCTACTTCTGAATTTTCTTCCTCATTTTCTGAAGACTCTTCTTCTTCTTCTTCTTTTTGAGAAGAGGAGCTTTCTTTCTTCTTATTTAATATTGCTTCCTTTTCTTCGTCATTGAGGTCAAGGTCATCAATATTGTCTTCATCTACTAAATCAGCATTAACTAAAGAAGAATCGTTATCCTCATCTTCTTCTTCCTCCTCTGTTTGTTCCGTTTCGTTTATAGATTCTATTTTATCTGATAAATTGTTATCATTTAAAAGATCTTCATTGAATTCTATAATTTCAAAATCTAAATTGTTCTCTTGCATGTTTGTTTGTTTATGTGTGTGTGAAATAATTGTTTTGTACTGCAAAATTGAAAAAAAATTATTTTTTTATAAATTATTTTTTTCTTAGAATAAAAAAATTCATTAATGAGCCCAGTGTTTATAAGGGTTTACTCCTTTTTACCCTTTTTTTTCATTAGTTGAATTTCAGTTTCAATTTTTTTATTCTGAAGTTGTATCTGTGCTATCTTGGCATCATTGAGCTCTACGCTTGACTCATTTTCATTTTTTTCCATCTGCAATTGAATCAAGTCGTTTGTTCCATCTTGGTCAATATCGTTTGCTCTTTCTAATCTCTGAGCATTCAACTCCGCAGCCTTTAATGTTACAGCGTTTCTATCATCAGCTATTTGTTTCTGCATTTTCATTTCTTCTTGTTTAGCTTGAATCTGCATTTGTTGCATTTGCATTTGTTGCTCTTGTTGAGATTTTTGCATTTGCTCTTCTTTAGCATCTTTTTGCTCCTGAATCCTAGCAATGATATTTTTAACTTCTGTAGCATTCTCTGTAGTGAGAATTTCTGTAGCCACTCTTAAATCTCCTCCACTATTTTGGATAATAGGTTGAATTAAGTTTTTCAATTGACTAATAATCTCTGTATCTCTTAATGTATTAGTAATAAATACTTTATAGTTATAATTTGCGAAATCTGCCACCTCTGTATTCAATGTAGCTATACTTAAATCTGAAAGAATATAAGAAGCCTTTAATGGGTTTTCCTTATAGATTACTTTGCATATTTCAATATAGTTCTCAACGGTTCTTTCTTTTACATAATTATGCATGTAGAACCATTTCTCCGTTTGATTAGAGGATTGTATAATACTTTGTTGGTTATTGCCTATAGACTCATAAGGAGATTGCTGTCCTAGTCTACCAGGGTTATAGCTCATAGACTGTGCCATTTTTTTCTCAATATACTCTAATAGTTGTATTTTTTGATTTATTTCTTGTGCGTGAGATAGGTTGATAGATTTCCAATAGTTAGGATCTACTCCCATATTTCTTAAATCTCCTTCTTTAGAAGCACTAATTAAAGCCACCTTGAATTTCTTAATATAAGTCATCCACTGTGTAGGAGTCATTTCCTTTGGAATTTGTTCTTGTAATCCTAGCAATACATTACCTATATCTGTCTTCATCAATTCAATAATTTGATTGATAACTACATTGTACAAGAACTGCCAAGGTTTTCCTAAGTCAGCAATTGCTATAGGGGCTGAGTTTCTTGCCGAATAAACAGAGCCTGTATAAGGACCTCTAATTTGAAAAGGGTTGTCAACGTCTCTATATTGATTAGGAATAGGTTCAACTTTTATATAAATCTTTGGATTGGTGAATATTTTATATCCATGCCAGAATTCAGGTATCCATAAAATTTCTTGCTTAACGTCTGTTTCTTTGTTAAAAACATAAGTTTCATCCGCAATAGTTTTTTCTAGGGTGCCATTTTCATTTAACCTAAAGATATATTTAATTTTTTTCAAAGACTTCCAAACAACATGCGTTACTCTAAGTCTTCTAATTTTAAAATTATCACTGTAATTATCTTCCCAAGGGTCTACCCAGCTAGGAGTAGCTTCGGAATCTGTAGGATTCATAATAGCGTTAGGAATAATTTCCCACACCTTAGAATCTGAAGGAGAGTTTAATGTAGACTCATATTTGTCAAAAACTTCTCTTTCTTCTTCGGTAATTATATTACCAAATTTTTGATATATCTCGTAAATAGATAGATACTCATCGTAAGTACACCAGTCTGCTTCATCCAAGAAGTCAACATCTTTTGACTTAGCATAGTTAAAATACAGGGGATTACAAGCTCTGATAGTAGGTCTACCATTTAACTCTCCTGTCCAATATACTTCTTCTCCTGTAATAATTACATCTTTCCAGCCTTTATCAAAAACTTTTTTAATTCTATCTGTACGAATATGGTATTGTAATAGCTCATCGGTAAGCTTCTCTTCAGGTAATCTAAAGCCTTTAGCCATGTAAGTTTCTACCTCCACTGGAGTCATTTTATTAATGGTTTCCTCAAGCTGTGCATCTAGATTAGCAGTAATTTCTTGTAGCTTTTCTAAATACTGAGGGTCCATTGAAGGGTCCATCTGGGCTTTTATTTCTTCTAGTCTTTTTTGATTAACTGCCTTTGCTTTTAAAAGCAATTCTTGTCTTACAATCTTAGAAGTATTCTCAATTAAAAGCTCTCTACGCTTTCTTTGTCTAACTGACTCACTTGTAGAGTTTGTACTAACCACTCTAAGATTAAAAGGTCTTTTTATCTCCTCTCCTTCTAGATCGTGTAATACGTTTTGTAATATAGGAAAATGTATAAAATCACTTTGATTGATTTCTATTTCTGGAATATCCATTCCTAATTCATTCTCAATTATATTCCCTGTATTTATATAACTGGTAAAATCCATTCTACCGTTATATAGTTCGTAGTTTATCTTGAATTTTTCTTTTCTCTCGTTATAATAGTTGTATTGATTGCATAGGTAATCCATTCTCTGCCTTGCCCAGGCATAGTTATCAGCTATTTTTTTCTTATAACTTAGCCTATCACTTCCAGGCATGTTTAAGAATTGTGCGGTTAAACTATCGTTTATTACCATTTTTAGTTTATTTAAAAAAACAAAATTAATTAAAAATTATTTTTTTATAAAATTTATTTTAATATTTCAGTAAATTAGTGTTTTTTAACTGGTTATTATATAAGTCTTTATAAAAATCATTTGAAGTTTTTTTCACTATGTCTTCAGACTCTTTTATAACCATTTCTTTATCTTGCTCTAGCCAAAGCATTAATAACAGGAAAGCAGACACACGGTCAAAGTTTCCCTTATCGTTGAATTGTACAAGTTCTTCTAATAGCAAATCATCTTTAATAGTGTTTAAGTTTCTCACCACTATTTCTCTCTTAGTCCCATCCTCTAGCTCTTCTGCATATTTTTTCTTCTCCTCCAACAACCATTGTTGTGCCAATCTTAAAGCATATTGCTTCAAAGGGTTTGTCATTGGAATTCCCACATCATACTTTAATGTGGGGTCTTTTATAGCTTTCTCAATTATTTGTTTTGGGGTGGAGGCAAGTATATGGTAGTTTCCTGTACGCATACAATAATTCTTAAAGTCAATAATGTTATTCTCAAACATCACTTGAGCATTAAAGTATTTAGCAGCCAATACACAATTTAAATGTATTTCTTCAGGCATATCATATCTTCCTACCCACCAAGCCACAATTTCATTACCGTTATTGTCTAAGGTATTATTAGACTTGTAAACGTAAATTGCTGCTAATGAGGTACCTCCGCCTTCATCTCTAATAGGGTCATATACAATTTTAAATAAATTAGGGGGTATAATTCCCACTGGAGGGTGCTCATAAAATTCCCAAGCACTTTTTAAATCTGACTTAGAATCATGCGGAAATCTATCTATAGGTCTTAAATCAAAGTTAGGCTTAAATTTAACACCTGTAATAAAATCAGGGTCTTCAACAAGGTTTCCCAATGTTCTTAAATGTTTTTTAAACTGGTATCTATCATTGGAAGCTTGTTGTTCTCTGAGCATAACGATAGGGAATTTATTACCTGTTTTTGAGAGAAACATTTCAGAAGGCTTAATTGGCCTAGACATAATATACTCATCATAAGCAGAAGTATTATTAGCTTGCTTCTTTTCTTCACGTCTTTCCATCTCAAATTTAAGAGAGGTGTCTACATCCGTATTACCATTTTCATCTTTATATGCTAAATTGGTGTAAATAGCTGGAAGAAAGAAGCCTATAGTTCCTCTTCCTTCATAAATATCTTTAAATCCTAAAAAATCATAAGCTTCAGGGTCTCTGAATATAATCTCAGACTCAATAACTTTATCCATATCCCCACCTGTTCCTAAATATAAGGAAGATCCAAACTTACCTGCCCCCATATCTTGCGTAGACTCATTCGCTCCATGTACGGTGAGAATCTTATCTTCCAAACCCACCTCTTCTACCACTAGGACATTGTAACGGCCCCCAACGGCTGCTTGCTTATTGTCTTTATACGTTTCATGTATCAACAAGGACCCTGTACCTTCTTTTACTAGAGAATTTCCTATCTTTTTCTCATACTCAAACCTATAAGGATTTTTAGAATTACCTACCTTCAATGTTCCTGAAAAAGTCCTACTAAAAGGAGAAGGAAAATAATCCCTGTCAAAATACTCCCCAGGAAGATTCTTTAAAGAGTTTGAGAATTTATCTAAAAGCTGAGAAGATTTTCCTGAACTAGCTGACCCGCAAAATATTTCCACTTTATTCCTACCTGATAGATAATCCTCCACGGTCTTTGCCCCGTCTGACAACCATTCATGCTCCATTAACGCTGATGCCATAAAGCTTTTTCCTCCAGACCTAGACCCTAACACAAAGAGGTTCAATGCGTTATTCTCATATAAAGGATTACCAAGAGGTTTTTCATGGGTACCATTAAGATATTCTAAAGGATCTACATAAGTCTTTAACGTGCCATCTTTCTTATAACAATTATCAGTGAGGTTATTTAAAAATTTAAGAGGAATATCAGGAAGACTATTGTTTAACAATTTATCTTGCTTTAACTTTGCAGTCCAATTACAGGTGTATTCATCATCCTCATCAAACCCGCTAAAGCCTCTACAAATAAACCAACAATTTAAAATTGTCCAATTTATATCCAATAGGCTAGGTCTAGATTTAATACGTTGCTTACCATCTTGAATAGTGATGGTGTGATAGTTGGCAAAGTAGTTTAATTGAGGGTTCATGTACCTCCAACGCAGTCCTTCAGGAGTTTGCTCCTCTCTCCACATCCCTAAAATAAATTCCTCAAGTTCTTTAGTCCAATATTCAGAATAAGCTGTACTATGAGGGTGTAAAACAGGGTGGTTTTTAATAAAAGGAGTATTGTCATATATTTTTGGAAAAATATAAGAAGTATCTATAATCATTGTTTTGGCGGACCAGGTTTTATGTCTAAACTATTTTTTTTGTCACCAGATAGGTTAGTAAAATTTTTAAAAAAATTATTCATTATAAAATCTGTATTTATAGGAATAATTTTAATTTCTATAGATGGAGTTATAATGTGCTCAAAATCATCAAAATTTTTTAGAGTTTCTCTAATAATTTTTTTTGTTTCTTTTGCGTTATCAACACCTTCTACTTCAATTACTTTATCTTCCGTATCAATTAATATTATCATCTGTTGTTTGAGGCTCTTGCTTGGTTTTTTCTTCCATTTCTTTCTGCCAAGCAACTTGTTGGGCTTTATTATACGTTTTCATAATACTTGAATACCAAAAATATCTCCCTTCTTTTAAAGAAAATCTTTCTCCTTGTTTTGGCTGATTATAAATATTTGGTTTATTTACTGGGTACATACTTTTTAGTTTTATAAATTATTGTTTTGTGTGTGTTGTTTATTTTTTGCTTGCTTTGCTTACTAATTTCTCAGTGAAAGATTCTTCTCTTCCTCCTCTAGCCCTAGTTTCAATGTTCTCATCTTGGTATTCCTTGTAAACCTTTCCAAAAGATTCCCAGATAAGCTTGGAGTCTTTCATCATCTTATCAAGGGCTTCAAAGGTATCTAAGCTATAAGAAAGGGTTTCTAGGAACTTATTTCTCTCCTCTATCTTATCCTGCCATACCTTCAACTCTCTTTGTATCTTTGTCATCACTACCTTTGGATAGGCATCTATCAAGTCTTCGTGATGTTCAAAATCAAAAGAATCTTCTTTTAAAAAGTATTTTTTAATGTCTTCTGCTCTTTCATCTTTTCTAAGTCTAATCTTTGGAGACTTTATATCACAAAAAAGATATATGGCCCACATTACTTCTGAAGTGTAGTCCTTGTTCTCTGAAGAATTATAAAAATTATCAAAAGGTTCTGTAAATTTAAATTCAGGATTCACTTCCCAAAATAAAATTCTATTAACCTCATAATCAAAATTCTGCATTAAATAATAATCCATCGTCTGTGTTTTTATTATTAAATAAATAGAGATTCTTTGTGTTTACCTTTTCTCCTGTTTCCTTATCTGTAAACTCTTTTACAATAATTTCCTCAGTTTCGTAATAGTTTCTCTTTATCTCCTCCCCCTCTCTTATTCTCCTAGTGGCTACTAAAGAATGTCCCTCTACTCTTACGTTGGGGTCAAAGGAATGCTTAATGTATTTTACAATAGGGTCTAGCACATGGTAATTTACATCTAATTGTATTGTGTGTTGAGTAGGTATCTTTGATTCTTCGCAACATATAAACAGAATAGTCTCGCCAGTAAAGAAATCCCTTGTAGAATGTACTTGTTTTAGTCTTTTACTTTTTCTAATTTCAAAATGATTATTATGGTTACTCATGTATTATTCTATCTTTAAAAATCTCTAATAAATCATTATAATATAGGGTTATGTCTTCTCCTTTTAATAGTTTTTTTAGTTGCTTTTGCTCTAAGGGTAGTTTTAACAAAAGGTCTTTAAATTTATTATTCAATGATCTAAGTTTTAATTCTTTTTTATCATAAATAGGAGTTTCATTAAGGTCCACTAAACAATCTATTCTTGGAAAATGAACAATAGCCCTCATTGATTTATCTAAAAAACAAATTGGAGCGGTAGTGTTCATTAATAAGAAAAATCCTGCACTTGAGCATTCCTCAATAGGGTAGAGAACTATATCCTCATAATCCTCAATAGCTTTAGATAAAGGATGTACAAAACTTGTATAACCTCCAGGAGTGTTAATGAAAAAATTAATAGGTAAATCATTATTATTTAAAAATGTTAAGGCATCATTAATTGCTGATAACTCAAAATCATTATGAAAAATATAAGTTAATCTTTTATTATCTACAATTAGTTCCATAATAAAAGTTTAAGAAATAATGTTTTTTGTGATTCTAAGAGATATTGCGGTGGCATTACCATGGACATAAATGAACTTATCTGAAGGAGTGCCTAGTTGAATACTAAAATTTAACTCATTGCTTTCTCCTGGCTCTATAATAGTTCCTGTATTGATTCCTGAAGGAGTGGTACATCCACAACTTTTAGAAACACTTTGGCATACAAAGGTTTCATTCCCTATGTTTTTTACTAATGCTTTTCCGCTTACAGTGTCATTTCTTCTACCTGTAACCAATACTACGTCTGGTTCAAATACCACTGTGGTGAGCTTTAAGTTTGGGTTGATATTATCTGTCATTTTATTAAAAATTTATATTGTTTTCTAATTTAAACTTCTCCCACTCCTCTTCTCCCATCATATCAGGGAAGCAAGGATTTTCCTTTCTTTTACACCCGTCTGTACCGTAATATAGGTCGGGGGTTTCACACCCACATTCTAAGCAGCTACCATTTACAGTGCATTCTTTAGCCACTTCTGCTCTCCAGAGCACTTGTTCTTTTTCACATTCAGGCAAAAAACCTGCCTCCCTGACTTGTGCAGAGAGGAAGTTTTTTACATTCTTAAAATTAATCTTTGCAGGATTAGCTGCATTTGGATTGGCAAACATATTGAAAATTATTTATAGGCTTAAAACATCCCAATTTTCCATAAACCCTTCTCCTGCCATTTTTCCAACTTCTTCCTCTTCTTTATCCTCTTCTTCTTCCATTTCTAAAGGGTTTTTTTCAAAATACTTTTTAATGCAAGAATACTCATCTCCTCCATCTAAAGAATATTTATCCACTGTTAAAAGCCATCCGTTGCTGATTTTTTCTAAAGTTTTTGTAACTTCTTCTTTCTCAGTTCTTTTTTTAAGGGCATAAGTTTCTTTCTCTGAATTAGTCTCTTTTGTTAATGAAAGAATTTTCTTTTTGTTGTTCATCATCATCATTGGTTTCATTTTTTTTATTTATAGGTTAGTAATAGTTTTATAAAATTTACAATTTTGTATCGTAAAGACTCCGTAAATGACTTTATTCCAAGAATATCTGAAGAAGGAACAGTGCATTTTGGGGTATTATAAACAATTGGAGTTTCATTTATAATGCTATCCTCGATCTTATTGCTCTCTAACAAAGAGGTCTCTTCTTTTTTAGTCACTCTAGACGATTTCTTCTTAGGAGAAGCTGGTGTTTTTTTCTTATTGGTATTTTTTTCCATTTTATATATTATGTTTTACGGTGACAAGATCCTCTGGTATTAAAAATGTAAGCTCTAAAGCATCGTCTGCGTCTTCTAACTTATTACAGAAGAATGCAAATGGCATTAGTCCTTGTAGATAGGACCCGAATACTGGTCTAGCTTCTCCTTCAGGATCTCCTCCTACAGGTGGCTTATAGCTTACAATTGGTTTATCCACCATATTATCTCCAAGAGAAATAATATCTCCTTCTTTAAAGGTTTTAGAACCATTAGCCATCAATACTTTAAAAGCATTTTTAATTTCAGTGGTTTTACGGTTGTCCATACCCACTAGCTGAGAAGCCAATGCACTTTTTTTAGCGTAACATTGTACTAAAATGTGATTTTCTCTTTTGATTTCAAATCCAAAATCTGGAATTGGTTGTTCTTTGAATTCTTTAATTGTCATAATTTTGATTGTTTTGTGTGTTTTAAAATTTTTACAAATATACGAAAATAATTTTTATTTTCTTTTATTTTTATTATTTCTTAATGATCTAATTGTGTTTATCATTTTTTGTGTTTTTTCTACATGCCTCAACTTAAAGAACATCCTAAGCCTTTTCTTTATCTTTATAATGCTTGGAACTATTTTACCAAACTTAGGCAAATACATTTCCCTATCTGGAGACTTTGACATTTCCTTTGAAAGCGTTTTTACATAATCCTTATAAATGATTTCCACCATTTCGGGGGAAACATCCCCAAGATTACTAGAAACTTCCTCAAATATACTATTGGACATTTGCAATCACTAAGGTGGATATGAAACAAAATAGCACCACTATAATTAAAAAGTCTCTGGCTATTCTTTTAATCATTATATTAAAATCACAGTCTTCTTCTACCTTAAAAAATATATTTAAAGCTGCCATGGTGAGCAGAAAAGTTAAGATTAAAAGTAATTTTACAGCCAATATCACCATCATACTAACATTAATTTTAAGTTATCGTCTAAGCTTATAGCTATTGTGAGGTTTTTATATTTTACTAGCTCCTCATAGTATTCCATACCTAGCTCTCTTTTAAGCATGTCATAGGTGGCATTATCCATTATCATAAGCTTTCTATATGGAGAGTTCATTTCTTTTATTATCTGTACAATGCTCTTATTCATATATAAAATTTATATCTAATTTAAATTCTTTATCTTTGTACATTTTTTCTAGCCATTGAGGTATTTCATAATCCAATACCCTAGGTTTAGAGAATCTATCTGCTGGTATTGAAACTGTCTTCTTTAAAATCTTAAAAGGAATGATTCTATCATTTATATAAGCCCCAATATAAGAAGAAAATACTTGCATGTGCTTTGCAATCACTACATGCATTTGATTCATATTCTTAAATTTTCCCACATTATTAGCATCTAATGCAGGGTAGTCTATTTTATAATACAATACCCAATATAAAACCTCTAGGGTCTTGTCAGAAAGTAACAGCCCTCTAGTGGCTAGTAATACTCTAGCCCTTTCTATAAAGCACTCTTTCTTGCCTTTTTTTATACTTTGTTTATATACTCCCATTTTGTATGTGTTTTTTATTTAACAATTATTATTTTAAAAAAGTTCCATTAGAACTGATAGTCCTTTATACTCTGTTTAACTTCTTGCCAATATTCAGATGAATACCTTTCTGAGGTATAATTTAAAAGGGTTGCTTCTTGTTTTTCTAATTCATCGGCTGTTGTCAAAGCACATTGTTTTGCGTAGTGATGTATAAAATTCCTACTCACCCCTTGATTCAGAACAAATCTATATTTATCTATTAGTGCTTTTGCATATTCCTCAGATGAGAGAATGGTAATATTTGGCATTTTATTCATTTTCTATTATTTCAAATTCTTCTTGTTCAATTAATTCCTTTATCTCAATATCATTTAACTCTGTGCAATTTTTAGCAAGTTCTATAAATTCCTCTAAATCATCCTGATGTATGGCAAATCTTTTAGCATCAAATACTCCATAAGGAGCACAGGATTCGTCAAGATCTATTTCTTCCAAAGTGTATGCCATTGTTTTAGAGGGAATGGAATAGAATATCATTAGAATATGATAGAGTTCTTGTTCTTTCACCCATTTACTTGCTGGGATTTCCTTTGGCTTATTCTTTTCGTCAATACAGATAACTCTTACACTCATTGTTATGTTAATTTATTTATAAAATAGGGGATAGTGCCGCATAGTGCGTATTATTAAATAAACTTTGTACGTCTTTTTTAATTATTTTTCCATTAAAAGACAAATAAGGGTTGAATACCCAGTAGTTATGATGATTTTCAAACCTATCATACACCTGGAACTTTCCTATCACCCCTAATTTAAATAATTTTTCAATTATATTCTGTATTTTTCTCCTATCAACATTGAAAAACTCCGAAAGTTCCTTCATTGTACTCTCGGGTCTTAATGGTTCTAAGCTATTTGTATAGGCATGAGCCATCATAGACATTTTATAAGCCACTTTAAACTCTGTATCAGTGGTTTGAGTCTCTAATAATTGCCAAGCCTTTGTAAAAAATCTAGAATAACTCTCAGTACTGATAAAGAAATTCATAGAAGGGTCCTTTGGCTGCTTTTTTTCCCTATTGTGTACCGCCACTTCTGCCACTTCTCCAGTGTCTAAGTCTATCTTAGCAGCCCTTTCGTTATGTTTTAATTTAATTACCTTCTCGTACATACAATATATTTATT
>Ga0208853_1000140_pt1 | contig 21202 bp, 10 predicted proteins | sample LakMenEpi03Oct11_FD_150667 | JGI IMG/M metagenome (GOLD analysis project Ga0208853, IMG submission 150667) | Freshwater microbial communities from Lake Mendota, WI - 03OCT2011 deep hole epilimnion (SPAdes) | ecosystem: Environmental > Aquatic > Freshwater > Lake > Epilimnion/Euphotic zone ... | reverse complement strand
TATCATTTTTTCATAAGGCATCACAACCTCAAACCCTTTTTCTTTGAAATAGTCTGTTGGGTTTTCTTTGGAAACACTCATTACAAAATCGCCACCCCAAGCACCAAGACTTTTTATTACTCCGTCAAAATCAGTAAAAAGTGCTTCTTTAACTGTGGGCAATTCTAATATATTGCTGAGTGCTATTTCGTGCTCTTCTAATGCCAAAGCAAATTCTTTGAGATGGGAAGCTTCAATAATCCTTTTGGTAATTTTATTTATATCAGGTATGGTTTTGTGCACATCACCAATCTTGTTATAGTAGGAAGCAATGGCTGCTTTACTATCTTGCTTTTTATTGAGGTAAACAAAAAATATTTTATCGGTAAAACTTGGATTGAAATCTACGATTTCTACTATCGGTTTTTCATCCACTAATTGGTATAAAATTCCGGTGTTGTTTTGAGCGCAAGCAATGTCATAACCACTGCCTCCAAAACTTCTTTTCAGCAGCTCAAAAGCATCAACTTCGAGCCACTGTGCCACATTGTTAATTACCGTAGAAGATGTCCCTAAACCCCAAATTTTTGGAAAAGTCAATTCTGTCTTGATATGGTATCCTTTTGCTTTTGTTATAAAATCGGAATCCATAAGATAAGCTTTGTGCAGAATTTCGATTAAAGTATTTTTAATAGTTGCGGAATCATCAAAACGCTCTTTTCTAGTAATGGACGAAAACGGAATAGTATCTTCAAACCAAATGCTTCCATCACTATCATAGCTTGTCCAATGGATTGATTTTCCATCAGCTTCTTCAACTATTAAATTTTGACCAAACTTTGTAGGCAACGCAAAAGCTTTAGCGCCATCAAGCACTAAATATTCGCCCGTTATGAGCAGTTTTCCGTTGCTATAAAAGGTTTTTTTCAAAAGTTTATTTTCTTAAATTTTCCAATAATTCAACAACTGACGCATGAGAGATAGCATTATTTTCAAAGTGTTTGACAATTGCTTGTCGCTCTTCTGAAGTAGCTTGGAATTGATTTAGGATATTATTCAAATGCATTTTCATGTGGCCTTCTTGAATTCCGGTTGTGGTTAACGAACGTAAAGCGGCAAAGTTTTGCGCTAATCCTGTAACTGCCACAACTTGCATTAGCTCTTGAGCCGAAGGTTTTCCTAAGATTTCCAGAGCCATTTTCACCAATGGATGCAAAGAAGTTAAACCGCCAACAGTTCCTAATGCCAAAGGAATTTCCATCCAAAAGGTGAATATTCCATTTTCGACTTTGGCATGAGACAAACTAGAATACTTGCCATTTCGAGAAGCATACGCATGCACTCCAGCTTCCACGGCACGAAAATCATTTCCTGTGGCTAACACTACTGAGTCAACGCCATTCATAATTCCTTTGTTATGGGTAACAGCCCTGTAAGGTTCAATCTCAGCAATGCGGACAGCTTGTACAAATTTCTCGGCAAACTCATGTGGATTATTGAATTTTCCCTGCTTATCGGCAGGCAGGTTTTCGGCTAAGTCTTCCACTGCACAGGAAACTTCGGCACGAACAATACAATTGGGAACATAATTGGATAAAATGCTCATCACAATGGTAATCTCCTTTTCGGTTTCGGTAAAATAAGTATAATTTTGTGCTTCTAATTTTAACGTTTTGGCTAATTGTTCCAAACAGGAGTTGATGAAATTGGCACCCATGCTGTCTTTGGTTTCAAAAGTAACATGCAATTGGTAGTAATTTTCTAATTCAGTTGTTTTATCTCTAAGTTCAAGTGATAAAATTCCGCCACCACGCTTTTGCATGTTTTTGGTGGTGCTTTCCGTAGAAGCTACTAAATTGCTTTTTACTGAATTAAAAAAAACTTGAAGTTTTTCGCTTTCCCCTTTGAAAATAAAGTGAACTTGACCAATTTTTTCGGTATTCAAAACGGTTGCTTTAAAGCCACCACGTGTACTCCAATATTTAGCCGATTTGGCTGCTGCTGCTACCACCGAACTTTCCTCTATCACCATTGGGACAGCATAATACTTTCCGTTGATTAGAAAATTGGGGGCAATTCCCATTGGTAAATAAAAATTGGTGATAGTGTTTTCTATAAACTCATCGTGCAATTGCTGCAATTTAGAATCGTTGTTCCAATATTGCTTTATCGTAGCAATAGCTTCTGATGGATTGGCGAAATATTCGTTGGCAATCCAATTGATTTTTTCTTCTTTGGATAATTTGGAAAAACCTGCAACTGCAATATTCATATAGTAAAGTAAAATGTATTAGCTGCAAAGATAAGGTATAGCTCTTAAATTTGTTTTCTAAAAAAATGGTGATTATTTTGGATTTGAACCCGCTGATAATGGTTGTGGTAAATCACCTTCGTATTCGGTTTCTTCTAAATCTTTTGTTTCCTTGCCCATTTTAACTATTGGATTGTCTTGAGTTCCTGTTATTTTGAGCGGGATTCCAATTAATCCAAAAGGGGGCAATCCCAATCGCATTTTGATATTTAATTTACCATCAAAACTGCTTTGCCCTTCAATTCTGGGGCGAAATCCTGCTACTTTGAATTTGAACCGTTCAATAGTAATAATGTTGTTTTTTATTTTGGTATTGATATCCACTTTAGATAAATCAGGATTTGCCATGGCCTCTTTACCTGTTTTTTTACTGACTGTTCCAAACATTTTAAATCCTTTCATTTTTACATTTTTCACAGAAAGTGTTCCACCACCAGTAAGTGAAGGATAAATGGGCAACATATTCCCATCGAGAATTCCGGCTACTTTATAATCTAGCGATACAATTCCTTCGGCACTTTCGGCAGCAGAAGCCATTTCTCTAAACATTTTTATTTCGTTATAGGCACGTTTGATATCAAACTCTTTGGCATTCACTTTAAAATCAAAAAAAGCGTTGGAGGTGGTTTGACTTCCATAAACTAAATCCATGAGTACATTACTTCCAATTAAATCAAAACCAGATTTTTTAAGTTCTAGCTTTCCTTGATTGATTTTCATGTTCCCTTTTAAATGGTCAATCGCTAAACCTTCAAAATTGATTTTATTGGCTGTAGCATTAAATTGTAAATCAAAATTAGACGGAATAACGACAACTCCTGTTGAAGTTTCAATTGGCACTTCAGTATTTTTTGTTTCTTTCCCATCAACTGAAACAGATGTCGCTGGAATTTCAGTAGTAGCATTAGCCATAAACTCATCTACATTAATGTAATTTGAATGGAGTGTAAAGTTTCCTTTTAAAATAGCTTTGTTGGTTAATACAAAATCGATAACATTTTGTAGATAGCCATTCATTTTAAAATCGGATTGCCCATAAGTAGCCAAGAAATTGTTGAATTTCATTTTGTCTTGGTTGAAAACAAATGTTCCTTCTTTGATAATAAATGGTTGTGGCAAATACTCTGACGTGGTTTTGATATTTCTTAATTTCAATGTTCCGCTATTTTGTAACTTATTATAGCGGCCATTCATAGCATCATTTTGTGATCCTTTGAAAGAAACATCCGCATTGATATATCCTCCTAAATTTAATCCTTTTTGGGAAAACACTTTGTAGATTTTGGCAATATCAAGTTCGCCTTTGGCTTTGATATCATAGTTGATATTTTCAAAATTATTCAATTTAGCATTAACATAAAATGGATTCCCCTCAAATTCAAACGAAGCAGGTGTTATGTTGATATTCAAGTCGTCGAGTGAACCTTTCTTATCAAGTATCGTGGCTAAAACATTTATATTTTGAATTGGATTGGGGTAATAATCTGATTTCACATAGCCATTTTTAAAGGAAATTGTACCTTCGGTTACTGGAATTTTACCACTTTTTTTATCATAAATCCCTTTAGATTTAATATCCATAGTAAAGACCCCTTTTAAGTCCATATTTTGTATACCTAATGCTTTGTCCATTGCGGCCAAATCAATTTTGGAATTAATTCGGGCATCCATTTTTAGCGTAGACATTCCTTCCGTTTTGATAATGGCTTTAACATAATCTTTATCAACATTAAAAAAGATAGAATCTATTGTTACTTTCAACTTTTCGGTGTCCAATGAAGGCAATTTAGTATCAAAATTTAAAAAAATATTGGATACTGGAAATGGAGCTTCGCTATGATTTATTACTCCTTTTCTAATTTTCATATTAAAAGCCAAATCGGGTTTTTGATTTGTTGACTCAATATATTTTCCTTTTAGTGAAAGTGCTAAATCAGTATTGCCTTCTACTTTTGTCTTTTCAAGCCAAGTTATATATTGAGGTGGCAATGCTGTAAAGAAATCATTCAGTTTACTGTTTTCAGATTTTATACTAAAATCCATATTATAACCATTGCTCAAAAAATTAAATTTACCGTTGAAATCAACTGGAAGTTTGTTGATTTTTAAATTATTTTCTTGAAAAACTAAAGCAAAAGAATTGGTGTTTATTTTTGTAATTAAATCGGCTTTAACTTTTTTGTTTTTTAGGTATTGTTCCCCATCGTAGGTTAAATTAAAAGCATCTATTTCAGCTTCGGTATAAATATCAAAAACTGCTAAATCTAGATCACCTTTTCCAACATAATTGAGACCTTTGGCATCTATTACAACTTTTGTTGATTTATCATCATAAATCAAACGACTGTTTTCGATGTCAATTTTTTCTAAGCGAAGTGATGTTTCACTTGTTGTCTCTTTTTTGGAAGTATGCTCATCTGAAATATAAACGTTATAATTGGCTTCGCCTTTTTCATTCACTTTAACATTTATAAAAGCATTGGAAACAAATATTTTATCAATGGTGACACTTTTATCAAAAATGAGTGATTTGATATTGATACCAAATGCAATTTCATTTGCTGAAACTAGGGTTTCTTTTTTATAAGGTGCCGAACCTTTTAGTGAAAAATCAGTCAGTGTTAAGGTTAGCGATGGAAAATGATTGAAAAAAGAAAGATTAGCTTCCTTAAAATCAAGTTCTCCAGTTAACTTAGTGTTTGCAAAAGATTTTATTTCATTGGAAATTTTTTCAGGAAAAAGGATAGGAAGAATAAACATCAAAAAGAGAATTGACACTATTATTATTCCTGATATTTTAAAAAATTTTAGAACTTTACTTTTGATTGAATTTAACATTTTGAAAAATTATTTATTCGTTAAAAATACAAAAAGCCACGTTATTAAAACGTGGCTTTAAAAAAAAGTGTAAAACTTAACTTATTCTTTAATTAATTTCAAAGTTTTATTATTATTATTGGCATCAGAAACTCTAACTAAATAAAGACCCGTACTCAAATCAGAAATAGAAAACTGATTGTTATCACTTGAAACAAAAGTTTTAATTAACTGACCTGAAATAGTGTAAACTTGTACTTTTTCAAAATTTCCATTGATAGAAAAATTACTTGCAGTTGGATTTGGATAAACAGAGACTGCATCTATTCCAAATTGATTTACGGATAAAGAAGGAGTAAAATTATAAGCTCCTGTAACTCTGTTTAAACTAACATCATAATTATTAGCAGTAGTCACTTCAATATTTGCACCGCCTTGAGTAGCTGTTCCAGAAGGGAAAGCAGCATCACCAAAGTTTACATCCCAAGCATTATTCGCTCTGAATTTACATGGGCCAACACTTAATGCAACATTTGCTAGCGTATAAGTTACACCGTCAGTTGTAGTTAATGCATTTGCATCAATCTCTCCTGGTGTACCAGTTGGCCATCCTGTTGATGTAGCTGCTCCAACAAGCGCAAAAGTTGGAATAGAAAAACTGTATTCACCAGTTACTCTATTAAATTTTACATCATAAGTACTTGCAGTTGTGATTGCGATGTTATCACCACCTTGAGTTGCAGTTCCTGTTGGGAATGCAACATTACCCCAGTTGGTTGTCCATGCATTGTCTTGACGGAATTTTGCAGGTCCAACAACACAAGCTAATTTATCAAGTTTATAGTTAATTGCGTCGTTTGATGACAATTGGTTTGAATCAATTGGACCAGGGTTCCCCGCTGAGCCAGGCCATCCACCAACAGCATCACCAACAATACTTACTGGAGGTATTAAAACAAAACTGTATTCTCCAGTTGCTAAGTTAATAGTAATTGAACTAAAAAATGCAGCGGGAACAGGAATTAAACTTGTATTGCTTAATGCGCTTCCTGTAGGAAAAGTTGTTCCTCCAAAAAGATCACCATCAACATCAAACTGAGCATTACCCGCCACTAAAGTAACATTTGAAATGGTAAAAGTATCTGGACCAGAAACATTCATAACTAATCCTCCTGATGTTGTAACCGCAGTACCAACTAACTTAACCACAGGAAGAGGTGTACCACCACTAAAGTTATAAACTCCAGTTGTACTGTTGAAAGTTACATCATAAGTTCCGGCTATACATAAAATGTTGGCACCTCCTTGGGTACCAGTTCCTGATGGAAATGCAGTATCACCCCAGTTGATATCCCAAGCATTGTTAGCTCTAAACTTTACACCACCACCAGATGCAAAAGTAGTAAGTGTTATTGCATTTAGTGTCCAGTTTACACCATCTGTAGAAGTCATTTGGTGAACATCTGTAGGCCCTGGGTTACCTGGTTGTCCTGGCCATCCACCAGCGGCTTCTCCTACCAAAGCAACAGATGTAACTTGAGCATTAATATTAATTGCACTAAAAATTAATGCAATAAGTAATAGTAATTTTGTTTTCATAATTTAATTTTTTTTAGTTATAATATGCTAATTTACAATTTTTTTATAATATCCCAATTAATATCAATAAAAAAGAATAGCGAAAACGTTGTAGTGTTAATAACTATATACTTTACTATTGAAAAATACATAGTTACAATATAATCTTTAACCCATTGGGTGTAATTAATCAATATCTTTTATAATAGATTTTTTGCTTGAAATTTATTTATATTTAATTAGAACAAAAATGTCTGTCTGAGCTTGTCGAAGACATTAAAAAGGACACATTTCGACAGGCTCAATGTGACAATTAAGTATAAATTAGCAATTAAAAATAATTACACCCAACGGGTTAATCTTTAATTAGCTTTTATTTCCATTTATTGTTTAATTAATTTTAAAGTTTTTTCATTATTATTAGTGTCAACTACTTTTACTAAATACATACCACTATTCAAGTCTGAAATTTCATAAACATCTGATTTTGATTTATTTTGAAAAGATTTCACTAATTGTCCAGTCATAGAATAAATAAATACTTTTGACGAATCAATAGTAATTGAAAAAAAGTTAGTTGATGGATTGGGCAATAAGCTAATGTAACTTAGAGCGCTAAAGTTATCTGTATTTAAACTTGAGGGCTGATTACCATATACTCTAAATCCGCCAGGTTCTATGCTGATATTCATGTTTGTATCTGTCACAGAAAAGGTTGAATTGTCCATCAAGTTGGACCATGTCCCAGCAAAAGGAAAACCACCAGCCACATTATAAGTATTGTTGCTAAAATTGGTCAATACAAATACATAACTCAAAGAAGAAGTCTGTGTAGTGCTTGTCCAAACATCTAATCTTGGACGGCCTGTTGCTCCAAAGTTCCAAGCAAAAGAACCGTTTTCAAAAACATTTTCTGTCTTTTTCAAATTAATCATACGCGACCAATTATTGTAAATAGTAGTTCTATTCGTGTTTGCCAACCAATTTTCGGACCATTGGGGTTGCGGTTTTGTATCTAATTTACAATCTGGGTTTGAAAAAGAAACATTACCGTTTTGGCAAGTCCATAAAGAGCGTTCCCAACCTAATTCCCCAAAATGCCAAATCATTTTTGGGCCAGGAACTAGTAGATGAACTGCGCCCATAGCAGATAATCGCAAGTGTACTTTTGCTAAATCCCCAAATGTTTGGCCGGTTTCTGTAAGTGCTTTATAGGCAACTCGCTCCTCATCATGACTTTCGGCATAACCAATGAAACGCTCAGAAGAATCTGTAACTCCAGATAAGCTAGTTCCATTCCCTTTTAATAAGTTTGCATACGGATCGGTCATTTTGCGCCACTGCATAATTCCTTTTGAATCACCCGATTTTAGGTAATTTGCCCATTCAAGTTCTTCGTTATAAGAACCTCCATTTCCTAAATGTTCAAAAATAACTAAGAAATTTGGATCAAGTTCCCATTGCTTGTCTGCATAATATTTTAACTTAGCTACACGACCTGCTATGTAACTATTGGTACAAGCTTCTTGACCTCCAGCAACATTACTTGGGCACGCATTAGTAAACCCTTTGGTTAAATCCCAACGGAAACCATCAATTTTGTAGTCTTCAATCCATGTTTTAATTGTTCTAAGAACATACGTATTAGTCAAATTTTCAGGTTCTCTAAAATGATTTAAATCGGAACCTACATTATAGGAGTGCATTGCCGCTTGGTTACAGTAAGGATTTTCAGCAGTTATTCCATTGCCCCAACCATCATTATCGGTATCTAACATCCACATTCTTTCTAATGGAGAGCGACCAAATACGTGATTAAGAGCAACGTCAAGAATGACGGCGATTCCGTTTTGATGGCATAAGTCGATAAACTCTTTCAATTTTGAAGGTGGTCCGTATCGTTTGTCTGGTGCTAAATGATAAGCGGTATTATACCCCCAGCTTAGATTGCCTTCAAACTCCATGACAGGCATTAGTTGAATCGCATTGACTTTCAGATCTTTAAAGAAATCTATTTTGTTAATCAAATCTTGATAGCTTCTATTAGCATCAAAATCTCTAACTAATACTTCATAAATAGTTAAATCCTTTTTCTTTGGTTTTACAAAGTTGGTCGTAGCGGCGCTCCAATTGTATTTATAATAGGCATTTGGTCCAGTTTGCAATACCGTAACTTCTCTTTCTTGCCCTGATGGATAAGCTGGTAAATTAGGATAAACCCCTAATGAAGCAATCTCAGGATCGTCGAAAGGTGAGAGCACTAAAGTTGAAAATGGGTCGGCTGTTTTTACAATAGCCGGAGAGTTGGTTGGTCTGTTAGTTACGTCACAAACCCAATATTGAAAAGTGTATACTTGGTCTGGAACTAAACCTGTCAATTCAAGCCAAAATTTACCTGAAGTTGGGTCTTTCTTCATTGCATAAGCACTGCTTGGTTGGTAATTATTAAAACTACCAGCTACATAAACAAAATCCTTAAAAGGGGCATTTAAAACCAAAGTTGCTTTGGTTTGATCGGCAGAATCATAGTTTACACCGTCTAAAAGAGATGCTGAAGGCAACGCCTGTGAAACAACTCCTGGATTTACTATGACACTAAATTTCTTTATTTGTGTTGAGGATCCTTGTGAAATTTCCAATTGATAGTTTTTATTCTCCGAAATGTTGGTATCGGTAAAAGAATATGATGACACATTTGTGGCGGTATTGATACTAACCCCATTCGCCTTCAAATTGTAATTCGCATTTCCATTGGTATTAGAGGCCTGAACTGTTCTACTATCACCTGAATTAATAATTGTTGTACTATTCTCTGTTGGAATAGTTAAACTTGTTTGAAAAAATCCAACGTTGTAAATAAAATCGTTACAAGCTGGTGCTTTTTTCAAAGTTTGCGAACCAGTTGCATTTCTAAACACCATACCCATTCGAGTAGCATTGGCTTGTTGGGTTGCATTTATTCCGAAATAAGTACTAGGAGTAATTGTAATACTGTAAATACCTGGACCTGAATTTGACATCTGTCCAATTGTATCATCTTGACCCCAGTTACCTACTACCGAAAAGCCGAAAGCATTTGTTGTATCTCCAATTCCGGCATGCATATATACTTTTGTTGGAGCATTCCCCATAGTATTGCATGTGGTGATTGGAAACGTCACTGTAATGGTAACTGGATCGGTTACATTAAAAGTAGCGGGAGAAATGGTTACTTGAGCAAAAACTGAGGCCGCAAACAACACAAAAATAAAACTTAAAAAACCATTTTTTTTCATAACATAATTTGTTAAAAAGGGCTGATAGAAGCTGCCCTTTTTGTTTTGAGATCTTTTTTTTTAATTTGGTACAATAGTTAACTTGTAGGTGTAATTTCTTGGTTTACTTACATCAAGTTCAATTTTATATTTGTCTCTTGTTCCATCATCTGTTCCGGGAACTGTTATATCGCCCTGCCCTGCTGTACTATTCTCTTCCAAACTAAATGGTGTTGCGGTTTTACCTAAAATAGAAACTGATGATGATGCCGTTCCTGGTGCATAAGGCGGGTTTGGTAACGGTGGCACAACCAAAGTTCCTGTCCAAAGATTCGATTTAAATTTGAACTTTTTTCCTCTTATTAAATCCATTTCTTTAGTCCATGTTTTGGTAGCAGCATCATAGTCAAATGGCACTTGAAATCCAGTTCCAAGTCCTGATCTTGTGGCTGTACCAAATACACCAAATGTTGTAAACGGGGTTAAAGTATAAGTGTTATTTGATAAATTAACCTTTACTAAATAGTGACCTGCTGTTGCTACTGCAATACTAGGTGCATTGGTTGCTGAACTCAATGAACCTGCTGTTGCGCCACCACCATAAATAGTTGGTGTTGTGAAATCCTGACAGGCATCTGCTTGATAAAATTTATAATTACCCGTTTCTAAATACATATACCCCACATAATCTGAACTAGATGTTGCAGATGAAGCAGCTACTCGCGGCTCTGTTGATGGTGTATTTCCAGTTTTTACAAAAGCCATTACAGGCAATTTTAAAGAATAGCCCGTAACTTTTACATTTATTGGATTAGAATATTGACTAAACGCATTTACAGCATTACCGCCTAATACTGATTTTATTCTCACATCAACATCCATTTCACTACATGTAAAAGTAGGTAAGCCATTTAATAATGTATTGAATTCTGCTACTGTTAAAGTTGCTTTTCTAGAAGTTGGAGTAATTACCAAACCATTACCAGTATATTCTACAGGGTTAGACAGGGAGGTATCATTATGATCAAATACTTGTAAAGTATAACTTGAAACTGTGGCCGGACCATTATTGGCACTATCCCATTCAAACTTTCCAAAAACATCAGTCGCTGTGGCTTGAGTTAAAACCGAAGGAGAAGTTACTGTAACGTCTTTTCTAAGTTCGAAACCATTTGCTGATACGACTAAATCTTTAGAATCCTCACAAGAAAAAGTTGCGAAAAAAAGGAGTGTATATGGTATTATTTTAAATATATTTTTCATTTTTATTTTTGTCATAAAATTAATAACCAAGGTTTTGTATTAAATTAGGATTGGCTCCGATAGCATTTGCTGGAATAGGAAATAATTTATATTTATCATCTATACTCGTTCCAGATTGTGCGTTTCCTTTCCATTGCCAATTATAATTACTTCCTGTATATTTCCCGAAGCGAATTAAATCTTGACGTCTGTGTCCTTCCCAATATAATTCGCGACCTCTTTCGTCTAAAACAAAATCTAAAGTAATATCACCAGCAGTTACAGTTGATGCGCCAGCTCTTGTTCTTAAAATATTTACATAATTAGCGGCTTGTGAAGTTGTTCCTTGTCCTCTTGCTGCCAATTCTGCGTACATCAAAAAAGCATCAGCTAATCTAAAAATTGGGAAGTCGATATCAACAAAATTTCCTGAAGGGTCTGAACCAGCTCCTCCATCTGATTTGATATTTTTGAATTTCTGAACGGCGTAACCATTTGTGAAACTACCTATATTACTTATTGATAAAGACTGCCCTGATGTGTAAAACATTCCTCTTGGATCTCCAGCAAATTTAGCAAAAAATTCAGGTCGGGTTCTAAGACCTGCCCATCCTCCATTGATTCCAAAATCAGATGGATTCATTGAGCCTCCTACTGATGCATGGGTTAAAAAGGTTGTCCCTCCATAAGTTTGAGTATTTAAACCAGAATAACGAATAGGAAAAATAACTTCGGATTGAGAACCATTACTATCATTGTCAGCTAAGAAACAATTAGCATAACTTGAACTAGTATTTATAGAATAAGTGGAACTTAGCACAGGGGTAAGCGCTGCAGCAGCTTCTACATATTTACTTTGTCCAATATATACTTCTGCATTCAAATACAATTTTGATAATAACATTTTTGCAGCAATTTTATCAACTCTTCCATATTCATTTGCTCCTGAAGACACTAAATCGGCATCAATTGCATTGAGTTCACTTACTATGTATTCATATACAAATGCTCTACTTTTTTGAGGAGGGATATTAAATCCAACTTCATCATTTTCAGTAGTAAATGGGATATTACCAAACATGTCCATTAAGTTCCAATATGAAAAAGCTCTCAAAAAACGAGCTTCGGCTCTAAAATGAATAATATCTGCACGAGTTGCTGCAGAAACATTTCTACTGTTTAATTTGTCATCACTAGTTTGACGCAAAAATTCGTTACAAAGAGACACTTGATACATCCCACGCGAAAACATGGCATAAATGAATTCATTGTTTGACCCCCAAGTGTGATTGTTTAAAGATGGTAAATTACCATCAGCCCATGCTATAATAGCTTCATCTGTGGTAATTTCATTCATTACCCAATAAGCACGAAGATATTGACCAAAACCCTCGTCAATTCCAGCAATATCAGGATTACCAGCTGGCCCTTGTTGCCCTGAGACAGCTAAACCAGCATACAATTTTGATAAAAATTGCTTATAAGATGATTCATTTTGATAAAATGTCTCTGATGTAAAAATATCTTCGTCAATTTGAATTTCATCCAACTCTTTTGAACAAGATGATGAAAAAATCACGATAATCAAAAAGGCTAAGGATTTAAATGTATTACTTTTTTTCATTTTTATAATTTTTAAAAATTTACGTTACATCCAAAAACAAACATCCTTGCTCTTGGGTAGATTGTGTTGTCAATGCCTGAAAATATTTCTGGGTCTAGTCCTTTATATTTTGAAAAAATAGCGACATTTTGGACACCAAAATTCAATCGAGCTGTAGTATTTTCACCAAAAGGTTTGGCTATATTATAACCAATACTTATGTTATCTAGTTTAATGAAAGATGCATTTCTAATATAATAGTCAGAAAAATATCTATTATTGCCTTCGTTTACAAAACCAGAATCAAAAAAGTTTGGATTAATATTATTCAATGGCGTAATTTGATTTATTGAATTATTCAAATAACCAAGAGATGAGCCATTATTATCATAAATATAATTTCCTAAACTTGCTCTCCATGCCATTGAAAAATCCCAGTTTTTATAACTCATATTTGACATTAATCCAAAAATAAAATCAGCATACGGTTTTTTGAATTGATATTTATCTTTTTCATCTATTTTTCCATCAACGTTCCTGTCTACATAAACACCCTCAATGGGTCTACCATCTATTCCGTATACCTGTTCGAATACATAAAAGGAATTAGGAGCATATCCAGTAGATTGAATTTGGATAGTGTTCCCAACACCACCATTTATTCCTCCCGTCGGAAAACCGGCAGTTCCTAAACCATCTGTTGCTAATGCAGTAATTTTTCTGTCTTGATAGGTGGCATTAAAATTTATATTCCAATTAAAATTTGTACTTTTAATTGCATCAAAAACTAAACCTAGTTCTATTCCTTGAGCTTTTAAGTTACCAAAATTTCTAGGGCCAAAATTCCCAATATTTGCGCCGTCTGGATATGGAACGAAAGCTAATAAATCTTTGGTTTCTTTTTTGTAAAAATCAAGATTACCTTTAAATCTATTAAACAATTCAAAATCTATTCCAAAATTGGTAGTGGCTGTTTCTTCCCATTTCAGATTATTTGCATATAATTCAGGTCTAACTGTATTGTAAAATGTATTACCAAATTGGTATTGAGCGGTTTGATTACCCAAGGTATATTTTGGAATATAAGAGAAATTCGTGCTCAACTCTTGTTGTCCCGTAACTCCATACCCTACTCTTAGCTTCAAATTATTAATTGATTTACTATCTTTTAAGAAATTTTCTTTTGATACATTCCAAGCGACAGCTACTCCTGGAAAATTTCCTTCTCTATAATTTTTAGAAAAATTATTGGTAATGTCTCTACGATAATTCAAGGTCATTAAATATTTACCCGCATAACCAAAATTAGCTCTAGCAAAATAAGATTCTAACTTACTTGGATAATTATTGAAAGTATTTAGAGAATTAATAATATTGTTTGGATTGTTAATATTTCCTGTACCAAAAGAAATGCCTGTTCGTTCTTGATATGAATGACCTGCAGTAACATCAACGTTAACATTACCAAAAGTCTTAGTATAATTCAAATAAAAATCTGCAAGTTGTAGCGTTTTATTATTCCAAAATTCAGAATAACTCCCTAAATTTTCAGATGAATTAAAAAATCCATTAATACTCTGGTTGCTTAACTCATCTGTTCCAGAACCTTGTTGTCTATCAATACCTAAAACAATTGTTGCTTTTAGATCAGGAAAGAAATGCAATTTATAATCTGCTTGAAAATTTCCAAAATATCTGTAAGCTTTTGATTTATTCGTTCTTTGTCTTAATAAAGCTACTGGATTGTCTGTAGCTAAAAAATTAGGATTACCACTAGAATCTAACCACTCAAAATAACCTCCAAATTGTTGGTTTGGCGAATAAATAGACTGAGTTGGATCAAAGTTGATAGCATTTCTGATAGCTCCTTCATTTGCAAATCTGTTTTTTTCTACTGTAAAGTTTGCATTAACAGCAATTTTTAAATGATTATCAAAAAACGAAGGATTCAACCGTAAAGCCGTTGTAGTTCTATCAAATTTAGAAGTTTCTAAAATACCCGGAATATAAGTGTGCCCATAAGAAAAAGATGTTGGTATTATTCCAAACAAAGCACCTCTCATAGATATATTATTATCAACAGAAACTGAATTAGAAAATATTTCATCTTGCCAGTTTGTATTTGAATTACCTAATTTAGCAATTCTATTAGGATCAATATTGTATAAAGCTATATTTGTTGGATTAGTTACAAAACTTCTAAAATCATCAGCCGAAGTAACATCAATTTTTTTTGCTAAAGTATTTACTGTAAAAGTAGTTCCAACGGTAACTTTCAAATCACCTTTAGATCCCTTTTTAGTTGTTATAATAATAACACCATTGGATCCTCTATTTCCATAAATAGCGGTTGCAGATGCATCTTTGAGTATAGAAATATTTTCTATATCGTTTGGATTTATAGATGCTAATACACCGTTTGACCCACCAACAGCATTGTCCAGAGGCAATCCGTCTAAAACAATTAATGGGTCATTAGAAGCATCCAATGATGCTCCTCCCCTAATTCGTATGGCAGCTCCATCTCCAGGGCGACCCCCTTGAGTAACTACAACACCTGCCACGCGTCCATTCAATAAGGATTCAGTATTTGGATTAAATCCTCTGTTAAATTCTTTAGTAGTTAATAAATCAACTGCCCCTGTAGCATCTTTTTTCTTTGAAGTTCCATATCCTACTTGCACTACCACTTCTTGTAATTGATTAGAACTTTCTTCCAGAGAAATACTTACTTCTTTTTGTCCAGAATAGTTTAACGTGTTGGAGTTATACCCTATATAAGAAAAGACAATCTTGTCTCCACTTTTTAGGCCTCCTAATTTAAATTTTCCGTCGAGGTCAGTTGAAGTGCTACTATTTGCACCTTGAACTACTACGTTTACTCCTGGCAAAGGGAGGTTTGATTTTGCATCAAGTACAACACCACTCAAAGTGTTCTGTGCAAAAACGCTAAAAGGTAGTGTTAGGAATAAAAATAACAACTTTTTGTAAATTGTTTTCATACATTTTGTTTAGGTTAAAAATTTGCTTTTGTGCCTGTACTATTACTTCGAATGTTAAATTTATGTAAAAATAACGTTTTACAAGTAAAATAATTGCAAAATATGACACGAAAACGTTTGCGTGTTGAAAACTTTTTCAACATTTCATTTTATTAGCACTAAAATTAAGAAAATAAAAAATAAAATATATCTTTATTCGGAAATCAGTATTTATCATATTATTAAAATGAAAAGAAAAGTAACATTAAAAGAAATCGCAAAAGAACTTGATGTATCAATTTCAACCGTTTCAAAATCGTTAAAAAACAGTTTGGAAATAAGCGAAGATACTCGTCAAAAAGTACAAGCATTTGCGAAACTATATAATTATAAACCCAATAATATTGCGTTAAGTTTAAAAAATAGAAAGACAAAAACAATATGTATTATTATTCCCGAAATTATTCATCATTTTTTTGCCACAGTCATCAGTGGTGTCGAAAATGTAGCCAATGAAAATGGCTATAACGTTATTGTTTGTTTGTCTGATGAATCATTTGATAAAGAAGTGATTAATATGGAAATGTTGGCCAACGGTAGTATTGATGGATTTATAATGTCACTATCTAAAGAAACGCAGCAAAAAAAAGATTTTCATCATATTCTTGAGGTCATCAACCAAGGAATGCCAGTGGTAATGTTTGACCGAGTTACCAATGATATTTTATGCGATAAAGTTATTATTGACGATACTTTGGCTGCTTTCAACGCTACACAATTTTTAATTGACAAAGGATTTAAAAAAATAGCTTTAATTACTACAGTCGATTATGTAAGCGTTGGCAAACTCCGAACTGTAGGTTATATAAAAGCATTAAAAAATAACGAGCTAAAAGTTAATGAGGAAATTATTTTAAAAATTGAAGATACCGAACATTTCGAATCCTCAATTGAAAATTTAATTTTGAACAACGAATTAGATGCCATTTTTGCAGTCAACGAAATATTTGCTGTAACTGCTATCAAAATGGCATATAAACATGGTATTAAATTACCTGATGACCTATCGATTATTGGTTTTACAGATGGAATTATCTCAAAATATTCTACACCAAGTATTACTACTGTGGGTCAAAACGGATTTAAAATGGGTGGAAAAGCGGCAAAAATGCTCATCGAAAGACTAGAAAACGAGCAGGAAGTAGAGGATGAACAATACACAACAGAGGTTATTGAAACTGAACTTGTGGAAAGAGAGTCAACCAAATAGCACTTTTGTTATCAACAAAAAACGTTTTCGTTAGTTGTTCTCTGATTTTTTTTAATTGAAAACCGTCACAATTTAAATTCTTTACTATATTTACAGCAATTATCAAATCTTGTACTTTTACTTCGAAAATAAATTCAAGTTTTGATAAGCATAGCGCTTATCGTATTATAAATCATTAAATTACGATAATGGAAAAGCGTAAATTAGGTTTCTGGGAAATTTGGAACATGAGTTTCGGTTTCTTAGGAATACAGTTTGGTTTTGCTTTGCAGAACGCAAATACTTCAAGAATTTTTGATACACTTGGTGCCGATGTTGACAAAATTGGTCTTTATTGGTTGGCAGCACCTTTAACTGGTTTAATTATTCAACCAATTGTAGGTTACTTTTCAGACAGAACATGGACTAGATTAGGTAGAAGAAGACCTTACTTTTTAGTTGGGGCGATTTTATCTGCTGTTGCATTATTTATAATGCCAAACTCACCAACATTGTGGATAGCCATTGGAACTCTTTGGATTATGGATTCCTCCATCAACATTTCTATGGAACCTTTCCGAGCTTTTGTTGGTGATAATCTTCCTGAGAGACAAAGAACTTTAGGTTTTGCAATGCAAAGTTTTTTCATTGGAATTGGTGCAGTAGTAGGTTCGGCACTACCATACATTTTTACAAATTGGTTCGGAATTGAAAATACAGCGCCAGAAGGAATTATTCCTTCATCTGTAAAATGGTCATTCTATGTAGGTGGAATTGTCTTTTTTTTAGCCGTATTATGGACAGTTCTCAAGTCTAAAGAATACTCACCAGAAGAATTGGAGGCATTTGAAGATTCAAAAAAAGAAAACGCCACAAAAAATTACCAAGAAAAAATGGCCACTCAAAGTGGCGTAACCATAAAAAGACAATTTACCATAGGATTATTTCTTTTAGCAATTGGAACCATTTTTTCTATATATGTTCATCATATAAACTCAAAAGGTGAAGGCAATGAACATAAAGAACTTTATATTCTTTCCATAGGATTACTAGTAGTCGGATTTCTTTTTGCCTTAGTTTCTCAATTACGTAAAAGTGATATTAGAAATGGATTTACCGTAATAATTACCGATTTATTAAATATGCCTAAAACCATGAAACAACTCGCTTGGGTACAGTTTTTTTCTTGGTTTGCCCTTTTTTCTATGTGGATTTATACGACAAAAGCAGTAACTGGTCACGTTTTTGGAACTTCAGACTCTACTTCAAAAATTTATAATGATGCAGCAGACTGGGTTTCGGTAATGTTTACTGTTTATAATGGTGTTGCAGCAGCAGTAGCTTTTTTATTACCAGTATTAGCAAGAAGAACAAGTAATAAATTTACACACATGTTAGCTTTAATTGCTGGAGGTATTGGTTTAATTTCCGTTTATTTCCTTTCAGACAAAGTTGGATTACTATTAGCCATGGTTGGTGTTGGAATTGCTTGGGCAAGTATTTTATCGATTCCATACGCTATGCTTTCGGGAGCATTACCATCCAACAAAATGGGGTATTACATGGGCGTTTTTAATTTTTTTATTGTAATTCCTCAAATTGTCGCAGGAACAATTTTAGGGTTTTTAGTGAAAGAATTTTTTAACAGTGAACCTATTTATGCATTAATTGTTGGAGGTTGTTCTATGATACTAGCAGGATTATTAACATTAACTGTTTCTACCAATAAAAAGATTGACATCAATGAATAAAAAAGCATTTATATTCGATCTTGATGGCGTTATTGTTGACACCGCTAAATATCATTTTTTGGCTTGGCAAAAAATAGCTTCACAATTAGGAATAGAATTTACACCAGAACACAATGAGCATTTAAAAGGAGTAAGTCGTGTTCGCTCTCTAGATATTATTTTAGAATTGGGAAAAATAAAGGCCACTCAAGAAGACAAAAACAAATGGCTTATCCAAAAAAACGAAGATTATCTGTCCTATTTAGTTGACATGGATCAAAGTGAAATTCTTCCTGGAGTTTTTCATATATTAGAATTTATTAAAGAAAAAAATCAACTGATTGCCTTAGGTTCAGCTAGTAAAAATGCGAGACCTATTTTAGAAAAAACAGGAATATTAAACCTTTTTGATGCTATAGTTGACGGAAATGATGTGTCTAATGCAAAACCAGACCCAGAAGTTTTTCTAAGAGCAGCAAGATTATTAAACACCTCCAACGAAAATTCAATCGTTTTTGAAGATTCAGTTGCGGGAATTCAAGCTGCTAATACTGCCAATATGGTAAGTGTCGGTATTGGAGACAAAAAAATATTACACGAAGCAAAGTACATTTTTAGTGATTTTACTTTTATGGATGTTTCATTCATTGAAGCGCTATGCCTCCCCAACCCCTCCAAAGGAGGGGCTTTATAGAGGACTGAAAAATAAAATAATTATTAACTATTAGTTTTCTCCCCTTTGGGGAGAATAAGAGGGGCTTATGAATCAAGATTATATAAAACCAAACAATTGGTCGATTATTGAAGAAGGATTTGATGCAGATAAAGTAAAATCCTCCGAAAGTTTATTTAGTATTGGCAATGGTGCCATGGGACAACGTGCCAATTTTGAAGAGTTTTACTCTGGAGACACTTTCCAAGGCAGTTATATTGCCGGAATTTATTATCCTGATAAAACCAAAGTGGGTTGGTGGAAAAACGGATATCCAGAGTATTTTGCCAAAGTGTTAAATGCACCCAATTGGATTGGAATCAATATCGAAATTAATGGTGAAAACTTGGATTTAGCAACATGCAAATCGGTTTCAAAATTCCGTCGTGAATTGAATATGAAAGAAGGAATTTATTACCGTTCTTTCAATGCCACTCTTCAAAATGGAACTGAAATTGACGTTAAAGTTTGTCGTTTTCTATCTTTAGATTTAGACGAAGTTGGCGTTATCAATTATGAAATAACACCCACAAATTCTGATGCCAAAATAATTTTCAAACCTTATGTTGACGCTGGAGTTCATAACGAAGATGCCAATTGGGAAGAAAAATTTTGGGAACCAATAAGTGTGGAACACAATGCTAACCAAGCTTTTGTTTCGGCAAGAACTTTTAAAACCCATTTTGAAGCTACTACTTTTATGCAAAATACTATTTTGCTAAATGGAATAGCGCAAAACAACAACCCTATAATTTCTGAAAAAACAGCTGATAAAATTGTCTTTTCTTATGAAGTTTCTGCGGCAAAAGGACAAACAGCTTCCATCCAAAAATTTGGTGGTTATACTGTTTCCCTAAATCATGAAAATACTATTTCAGCTGCAAAAAATGCTATTGAAATAGCGTTAGTTGTTGGCTATAATCAATTACTTGATGACCAAAAAACAGCATGGGCAAAAATATGGGAAATGAGCGACATTACCATTGATGGCGATGTAAAAGCCCAACAAGGCATTCGTTTTAATATTTTTCAATTAAACCAAACTTATCTTGGCAAAGACTCTCGATTAAATATTGGTCCAAAAGGATTTACTGGCGAAAAATATGGCGGTTCCACTTATTGGGATACGGAAGCGTATTGTATCCCGTTTTATATGGCTACCAAAGATCAGCAAGTAGCTCGAAATCTGCTAGCATACCGCTACAACCAATTAGACAAAGCAATTGAAAATGCAACAAAATTAGGATTTAAAAACGGAGCTGCTTTGTACCCAATGGTTACCATGAATGGTGAAGAATGTCATAATGAATGGGAAATCACATTTGAAGAAATCCACAGAAATGGCGCTATCGCTTTTGCTATTTTCAACTATTACCGATTTACTGGAGACTATAGCTATATCCCTGAAAAAGGATTAGAAGTTTTAATAGGAATTGCACGTTTTTGGCATCAGAGAGCCACTTTTTCTACCCATAAAAATCAATATGTTATTCTCGGCGTTACTGGTCCGAATGAATATGAAAACAATGTAAATAATAATTTCTACACCAATTATATTGCCAAATGGTGTATTGATTATACTATGGAACAAATCAATCGAGTTGAAAAAGAATATAGTGCAGATTTTGCTCGAATTATGAGTAAAGTCAAGTTGGATAATGCTGAGATTTTACATTGGAAAAAAGTAGCCGACCATATGTATTTCCCTTTTTCGGAAGAGCACGATGTGTATTTGCAGCAAGATGG
>Ga0208853_1000134_pt1 | contig 21638 bp, 25 predicted proteins | sample LakMenEpi03Oct11_FD_150667 | JGI IMG/M metagenome (GOLD analysis project Ga0208853, IMG submission 150667) | Freshwater microbial communities from Lake Mendota, WI - 03OCT2011 deep hole epilimnion (SPAdes) | ecosystem: Environmental > Aquatic > Freshwater > Lake > Epilimnion/Euphotic zone ... | reverse complement strand
AAAACACCTTTTTTGCCAATAATCCATTCAGCGGCAATTACTGCTCCCAAAGCAAATCCCTCTCGATTGTGAGCCACATGTTTGATTTCAATAAAATCCACTTCAGAATTGTAAGTAACAGTATGTGTTCCTGGCACATTTTCAATTCGTTTGACGTCAATAAACAAATCATCTTCTTTCGGGTTTTCGATGGCCCAATTGTTTTTATCGGTGTGATTGATTACCGCATTGGCCAATGAAATAGCGGTTCCGCTGGGTTTGTCAAGTTTCTCGGTGTGATGAATTTCTTCCATAGAAACGTTATATTCTTTGAACTTCGACATTATTTTAGCCAGATAATCGTTCAATTCAAAAAACAAATTTACACCCAAACTAAAATTGGAACCATAAAGAAAAGCGGCATTTTTTTCTTCGCAAAGTGAAACCATTTCGTGATAATTTTCTAACCAACCTGTAGTTCCCGAAACAATAGGAATTCCAGCATTAAAACAGGCAGAGATATTGCTTACTGCTGCATTAGGAACACTAAAATCAATAGCAACATCGGCAGATAATAGTCCTTCAAATGTGTTGTTTTCTTCTTTCCTCAGAACAATTTCGTGTCCTCTTTCCAAAGCAATTCTTTCAATCACTTTACCCATTTTACCATATCCTAATAAAGCTATTTTCATTTAGAATTTGTAATTAAAAGTTAGACCTATGTTCGGTTTCGCCGTAAATTCATTTTGATAAATATCGGGTGCAAGCGATAATTTTTCACTTACATTAAATTGAGCTAAATGAGCATCAACATTGGCATCCACAATGTTTAAAACGTAAAAAGCTATGGTCACCAATAAAGATAAATCTCTATTCCTTTGGTAAAATCGTTGTGCTGCTATTAGTCTTGAGTCATCAAGGTATTCATATTCATCTGGAAGACCAAGTAATCTCTTTTTATAAGCATCACGGTAACTATGGTATTTTTTATTGTTATCCAAATAAAAATACATACTAGTTCCAATAGCTCCGTAAACTAGAGGTATTTTCCAGTATTTTTTATTATATGCTTGGCCCAATCCAGGTAAAATGGCCGAATAAAACGCCGCTTTGGAAGGTCTTAGTGGATCTATTTCTTGAAGTTTTGTGGTGTCTTTTGCAATGATAACATTGCCAATTTCCTGAGAAAAAAGTATTTGATTTCCAAATAGAATAAAAAATAGAGCTATGTAAAGTAACCTATTCACTAACCTTTTATTAATTTGATAATACGGTTAAAATCTTCTTCGGAATGAAATGGTATGGTGATTTTTCCTTTTCCGTTTCCAGCTACTTTTACGTCTATTTTGGTGCCAAAGAAATTTCCAAACGCCTTCTTTTGCACGTCATCAATAGTAAAAGTAGTGCTTTTTTTAGCTTTTGCTGGAGTAGGTTTTATACTGTCTTGGTAATTTTTTACTAAAGCTTCTGTTTCACGAACGGATAGATTTTGACTGACTATTTTTTGGTAAATATCGGTTTGAACCTCTTGGTTATCGATATTGATAATCGCGCGTCCATGTCCCATGCTGATAAAACCATCTCGAATTCCGGTTTGGATAATAGGGTCTAACTTAAGCAATCTTAAGTAGTTAGAAATTGTAGAACGTTTTTTTCCAACTCTATCACTCATTTGTTCTTGTGTCAATTGGATTTCGTCAATTAATCTTTGGTAAGAAAGCGCAATTTCTATTGGGTCTAAGTCATGACGTTGAATATTTTCAACCAATGCCATGATTAATGACTCATTGTCATTGGCAATTCTAATGTAAGCTGGGACAGTAGCAAGTCCAATTAATCTAGAAGCACGCAAACGTCTTTCTCCAGAGATTAATTGGTATTTGTTGAAATCTAATTTTCGAACTGTAATTGGTTGAATAACCCCCAATTCCTTAATAGAAGAAGCTAATTCTTGTAATGAATCTTCATTGAAATTTGTTCTCGGTTGAAACGGATTAATTTCAATAGCATCAATATCTAGTTCGATGATATTGCCAACAACTTTATCGGCATTTTTATCACCTATGGATTTAATATCATTTTCAGGATCTTTTAATAGGGCAGATAATCCTCTTCCTAACGCTTGTTTTTGTATCGCTTTTGCCATGGCTTATTTGCTGTTTTTTTTGATAATTTCTTGTGCCAAACTTAAGTAATTTGAAGCACCTCGGCTTGTTGCGTCAAAGTTAATAATACTTTCTCCAAAACTTGGCGCTTCGCTCAATTTAACATTACGTTGAATAATAGTTTTGAAAACCATATCGTTGAAATGTTTTTGCACTTCTTCCACCACTTGATTGGACAAACGCAAACGCGAGTCGAACATGGTTAATAAAAGACCTTCAATATCCAAATCGGCGTTGTGAATTCTTTGTACACTTTTTATGGTGTTTAATAATTTGCCTAAACCTTCCAAAGCAAAGTATTCACATTGAATAGGAATCAAAACACTATCGGCAGCGGTTAAAGCATTTAAGGTTAGTAAACCCAATGATGGTGCGCAATCAATAATGATATAATCGTATTGGTCTTTGATGGTTTCCAATGCTTGTTTGAGCATGTATTCGCGGTTTTCTTTATCTACTAATTCAATTTCTATCGCAACCAAATCAATATGCGCTGGAATTACCCAAACATTGGGTGAAGAACAAGCAATAATGGCCTCTTCGGGAATATTACTATGTTCTAAAATCTGATAAGTACCAATGGTAACATTTTCCACATCAATGCCCAATCCCGAACTTGCATTGGCTTGTGGATCTGCATCAATTAATAACACTTTTTTTTCTAAGACTCCCAGTGATGCTGCAAGATTAACCGAAGTGGTTGTCTTCCCAACACCGCCTTTTTGATTGGCAATAGCAATGATTTTACCCATTTATTTTTTGTAGATTTTGAGCCGTAAAAATACAATTATTTATGGCTTTGCCAACGGAATTTTGTTAACAATGTGGTAAAGTTACGAGTTACGAGTTAAAGGTTTCGAGTTGTCAATTGATTGTATAGATTTTGAAGTTTTTTAAACTCGCAACTTGTAACCCGAAACCAATAAACTATTTATTCCCCTTATTCTTAATCATCGCCTCCAGCATATTCCACATTTCCTGAGGGATTTTTTCAAGGATATTAAATTGTCCCGCGCCTTGCAACCATTCGCCACCATCAATAACAATCACTTCGCCATTGATATAAGCAGAGAAATCGGAAACTAAATAGGCCGCTAAATTGGCTAATTCTTGATGGTCACCAACTCTTCGTAGCGGCACTTTTTTAGCCATATCAAATTTTTCGGCTAAATCTCCTGGCAATAATCGGTCCCAAGCACCTTTGGTAGGAAATGGTCCAGGCGCAATGGCGTTCATTCGAATACCATATTTTGCCCATTCCACCGCCAAACTTCTCGTCATGGCTAAGACTCCCGCTTTGGCTGTAGCACTTGGTACTACATAACCCGAACCTGTCCAAGCATAGGTAGTCACGATATTCAAAACATTACAATTGGTTTGTTTGGTTGCTATCCAATGTTTTCCGAAAGCCAAAGTACAGTTTTTGGAACCTTTCAGGACAATATCAATAATGGTATCAAAGGCATTAGCCGATAATCTTTCGGTAGGTGAGATGAAGTTTCCAGCGGCATTGTTCAGTAAAACATCAACTTTACCATAGGTTTTTAATACTTCAGCAAGCATAGCTTCTACTTGGTCATAATGACGAACATCACACTGAATAGGGAGGCATTTTCCACCCGTTTGTTTTTCGAGTTCCGATGAGGTGATTTTTAATTTTTCTAAATCTCTAGAAGTGATGGCCACTTTGGCACCAAGTTCTAAAAAATATTGGGTCATGGCTTTGCCCAAGCCACTTCCGCCACCAGTTACTACTATTACTTTGTCTGATAAAGCATTATCACGAAGCATTTTTGCTGAAAAATTCATAAGTTTTATTTTTTAGTAAAGATATAATTTTAATTATAATTTTCGCAATCGTTCTGCGGCTTGTATCAAGGTTTTATCGTCTTTGGCAAAGCAAAATCGTATGTATTTATTGTCTTTATTATTGGCATAAAAAGTTGAAATAGGGATAGTTGCCACACCAAATTCGGTAACCAATCGTTTGGTGAAATCTATATCATTTTCATTTGAAATTGAAGCATAAGAAGCCACTTGAAAATAGGTGCCTTCGCAAGGCATAAGTTTCAATTTAGTGTCTTTAAGTAGGTTTTGGAAGAAATCTCTTTTTTGTTGGTAAAACTTTCCAATGGCATTCACATCGACCAAATTGATATATTCATTGATGGCATGTTGAGCAATACTGCTAACGCTAAAAACCAAGAACTGATGTACTTTTTTAATTTCTATCATTAAGTTTTCGGGAGCAATAACATAGCCGACTTTCCAACCCGTAATATGAAATGATTTTCCGAAAGAGCCAATGATAATGCTTTTCTCCCAAAGTTTAGGACGATGATGCACCGAAATATGTTTTTGTTCAAAAGTGATGTATTCATATACTTCATCCGAAAGTACGTGTAGGTTAGGGTAGGCATCCACTAATTTTTCTAGTTGTAAAAAATCATTCTCTGTCCATGTTTTTCCAGTTGGATTATGCGGATTGTTGATAATAATGAGTTTGGTATTTTTATTGGTAGCATTAGCTATTTTTTCCCAATTGGGCGTAAAATCATCACTAAGTGAAATCCGAATAGGTTTGGCATTACTTAATAAAATAGGGGCTTCATAGCAGTCGTAACTGGGGTCAAGGATAATTACTTCGTCGTTTGTTTTTACCAAAGCTTGAATGGTGGCAAAAATTCCTTCGGTAGCACCAGCAGTAATTAGAATTTCTTCTTTCGGTGAAATAATTCTCTGATAAGATTGATTTGTCAGCTTGGCTATTTTTTCCAAAAGCGAAGGTAAACCACTCATGGGAGTGTATTGATGAATATTTTCTTTGGCTAAACCAGTAAGAATTGAGGTCAATCTTTCGTCAACTGGAAAATTGGGAAAACCTTGCGAAAGATTGATAGCATTATGTTCTGAAGCCATTTGCGACATTACGGTAAAAATGCTTGTGCCAATATGTGGAAGTTTAGACATATATTGTAATTGGTTTTAAAAGTACTATTTTTATTAATTTGGAATAAAAAAAGCACCTCATTTTAGAGATGCTTTTTTTGTAAAAAGAATATTTGCTTTTTAAATTATTTTTTTTCTTTTTCTGCTTCTTCCTTACTTTCTAATCTTCTATCTGATGCAGACATATCTCTAACGCAAAGATATTTACCATCTATTTTTTCAAAAACAGCAATATAATTTCCAGTATACAAAGCTGTGCTTGTTGAGTCTGAAACTCTATAGTTACCAATTTCCACCACTTGTATTCCATCAGAGGAAGGGAAAATTTCATTTACTACAAACGCAATTTGGTATCCTTTTGGAAAACCAGCTAGGTCTTCTTTAATAGATTTCTCGATATCAAATCTTCCAACAATTGGTGGTTTGTTTTGAGAAAAACTCACGGCATTTACATCATAGTAATGAGACGCATTTACATTTCGATCATTAAACATTTCTGCCATCTTGTTTTCGATGGCTTGTATTTCGTTTTTAATTTGTTCTTTATCTATTCCAATTGGTTCTTCTTTTTTGGGTTGACAGGCAATAAAAAGAATAGTTAATGAACATAAAATCATCCTTTTAAAAAATTTGTTTTTCATAATAATAGAGATAGATTAATACTAATTTTAGATTACTTACAAAGTTTTATAAATGTTAAAGATAATAAAATTTGTTTTTGTTTAAACTAATTTTTAATATTTTTATTCTGCTAATAGCACTTCCAAAATAGTTATAGCTGCTTCACTAATTTTTGTTCCAGGACCAAATACAGCAACAGCACCAGCATCAAAAAGGAACTGGTAATCTTGGGCAGGAATTACGCCGCCAACAATCACCATAATATCTTCGCGTCCGAATTTTTTTAATTCTTCAATGACTTGTGGAACTAATTTTTTATGTCCGGCTGCCAATGAGGAAACGCCAAGAATGTGCACATCATTTTCTACAGCTTGTTTGGCAGCTTCTGCTGGAGTTTGAAATAATGGTCCAATATCTACATCAAAACCTACGTCGGCATAACCGGTTGCAACTACTTTAGCACCACGATCATGTCCGTCTTGTCCCATTTTGGCAATCATAATTCTAGGACGACGACCTTCTTTTATAGCGAAAGCGTCGGCTAATTTTTTTGCCTTTTCAAAACTCAGATCGTTTTTAATTTCTTTACTATACACGCCGCTAAAACTTCTAATTTGTGCTTTATATCTTCCGAAAACTACTTCCAAAGCATCACTAATTTCACCCAATGTGGCTCTATTTCGTGCTGCTTCTACTGCCAAAGATAATAAATTGTCATTCAGATGACTATCAGAATCTGTAGTGTTTTCCGTTGACTTCTTTGCAGAAGCAGTTAATTTTGTCAAACATTCGGCAACTTTAGTGCTGTTTCGAGTGGCTTTTATTTGCGTTAAACGCTCAATTTGTTGCTTGCGCACCATATCGTTATCAACATCTAAAATCTGCAAAGGATCTTCTTTGTCCAAGCGGTATTTGTTGACGCCTACAATAATATCTTTACCACTGTCAATTCGAGCTTGTTTTCTTGCTGCTGCTTCTTCGATACGTAATTTTGGAATTCCGGCTTCTATGGCTTTCGTCATGCCACCTAGTTCTTCTACCTCTTCAATTAATTTCCAAGCGTTTTGTGCAATTTCGTTGGTCAAACTTTCTACATAATAACTGCCCGCCCAAGGGTCAACGGTTTTGCAAATTTTGGTTTCTTCTTGTAAAAAGATTTGGGTATTTCTAGCAATTCTTGCGGAGAAATCAGTGGGTAAAGCAATCGCTTCGTCTAACGCGTTGGTGTGTAACGATTGAGTTCCTCCAAATACCGCTGCTGCTGCTTCAATTGTAGTTCGAGCCACATTATTAAAGGGATCTTGTTCGGTTAAACTCCAACCCGAAGTTTGGCAATGGGTTCGAAGCACTAGGGATTTTTCATCTTTTGGATTGAACTGTTTTAATAATTTTGCCCACAACATTCTACCTGCTCGCATTTTGGCAATTTCCATAAAATGATTCATCCCAATTGCCCAGAAAAAAGATAGGCGAGGTGCGAATTCATCGATTTTCATTCCTGTTGATAAGCCAGTTCGAATGTATTCTAAACCATCGGCTAGGGTGTAAGCCAATTCAATATCGGCAGTGGCTCCCGCTTCTTGCATGTGATATCCCGAGATAGAAATTGAGTTGAATTTTGGCATTTTTTTGCTGGTGTATTCAAAAATATCAGCAATGATTTTCATGGAAGGCGTTGGTGGATAGATATAGGTATTGCGCACCATAAACTCCTTCAAAATATCGTTTTGTATCGTTCCCGAAAGTAATTCTGGAGCAACACCTTGTTCTTCGGCAGCTACAATATAAAAAGCCATAATGGGTAATACCGCACCATTCATGGTCATGGAAACCGACATTTCATCAAGAGGAATTTGGTCAAAAAGAATTTTCATATCTTCCACCGAATCGATGGCTACACCTGCTTTTCCTACATCGCCAAAAACACGTTCGTGATCAGAATCATATCCTCGGTGTGTAGCCAAGTCAAAGGCAACAGACAATCCTTTTTGTCCTGCAGCTAAATTTCTTCTGTAGAAAGCATTACTTTCTTCTGCTGTTGAAAACCCAGCATATTGCCGAATTGTCCATGGGCGACGCACATACATTGTGGCATAAGGACCGCGAAGGTTAGGGGCAAAGCCAGCTCCGAAACCGATATGTTCCAACCCAACTATATCTTCTTTTGAATAGTTGGATTTGATCTCAATATTTTCAGCGGTTAAAAAATGGTCATTTCTAGAAACTTCTGACTTCTCACTTCCGACCTCTAACTTTAAATGTTGGATGTTTTTTCTCAATTTAATAATCGGTTTTATTTTCCCAGTTTTTAGTATCTCTTGACGTGTGAATTACTGCTTTTATTAAAATTTCATTGTCAATAATTTCATAATGAATTAAATAAGGAAATTTTTTAATTAAAACAACTCTTGTCGTATCATATCTTATCTGAAATGAAATCGGATTGCTTTTTACAACTTTCATTTCTAAGCTTACATTTTTTAAAAATCTCTTGCCTAATCCCTTTTGAATATCTTCATACCAAGATGAAATTTCACTTAAATCAGATTTAGCTTTTGGAAATATTTTTAACTTATAAATCATTTTCTAAATCTTTCATAACATCATCAAAATCTATAGCTATAGATGGGTTTTTGAAAAATTCAAGAGTTCTTTCTCTAACTTCATTAATTTGCCATTGTGGAATTGAATACTCATTATTTTGAGATGGCAATATAATTACATCCACTAAATCGGCATTAAAATCTTCAGGTAAAATAATATTAATGGTATGGTTTTTAACTTTAACAGTTTGTCTTATCGCTTCCATAGTTTCTTTTTGATAAAGTTATGAATTATTCTGATGCTAATCGCTCTTGTTCTAATTTCTCAGCCAATCTTTTTTCAATAATTGGAACAATCAAAGTTTTGCGAGGATTTTGTTTGACAAAAGGGTACAATTCCAAATCGTTTTTCATGCTATCGTTTTTGTTTGGATATTTGTTGGTTCCTAATAAATTTTCTTTTCCACTGTCAAACAGTTCCTGTTCTTTGGTGGCACTTTCACTGATTTTCTTTTGAATGTTGCCTTCGATTAATTGAGTGATGAAACCACCATTAGCTTCAATTTCTTTAAATAATAGTAATGCTTTTTCGGCCAATTGCTCCGTTAGGTTTTCAATATAATAAGCACCATCAGCTGGATTATTGACTTTGTCAAAATAGCTTTCGTGTTTTAAAATCAACAATTGATTTCTAGCGATTCGATCACCAAATTCGTTGTCCTTGTGGTACAAAGAATCATAAGGAAGATTGGCAATACTATTGGCTCCACCTAGAATTGCTGACATGCATTCGGTTGTGGTTCGCAACATATTTACGTTGTAATCGTATAATGTTTTGTTGCGTTTTGTTGGAGTTACAACTATATGACAATCTATGTTATGATTATATTCTTTTGCCAAAGTTTTGAACAATAAACGTAGAGCTCGAATTTTGGCTATTTCAAAAAAGTAATTGGTTCCAACTGCAACTTCAATAGTAATAGCTTGATTTATATTTTGAATTCTATTAAAATATTCATTTACATGGGCCAAATTATACGCTAATTGTTGGACCATATTGGCACCTGCGTTTTGGTAAATTCCGCTATTTATAGTTAAAAAAGGAATAGAAATTTTGTTACAAATTGTATTCAGTTTTTCAAAATCTTTATCTAAGTTTTCAAACCAATTTCCATCTTTAGCTAATTGTCCAATAGGATCAATTTGAATAATACAATTGGCTTTGCTTTTGGTGGTAAAAGTATTTATTTTGTTAACGAAATCAATGGAAAGGAATGGCAAATAAAAAAAATACTGTGTGTTTTTTAAAGGAAGTTTATCCATTAAATCTTCAATAGAAACAGTATCCTTTTCTATTGTAAATCGAATACTATCGGCACCGCGATTTAATGTATCGAAAGCTCTTTTGTTGGATAAGGCAACATCGTGTACGTAGATGTTTTGCAGAATGGAAAAACTATTTTTTGTAGTGTTGATGTCATATTTTGCAGCCTCTTCATCATTATGATAAAATGGTTTTACTTTAATGCCTTCAGGACTTTCCCAAACCAAAGTATCGTTATAATCAGCACCTTTAAGTTCGTATTGAATTAGTTGTTTCCATTGTTTGGAAGACACAGGATTGAATTCTTCAAATAAATGCTCTGCCATGGTTTTTATTTATAAAGATTTTGATTTTGATTGTTCTTCGTTTAAAGAGTCATCTTCAAATTCAATGATGTAAATATCTTCACTGTCGCGTTTCATATAATATTTCTCGCGAGCATATTTTTCTATCTGGTCAGGGTTTTTGAGAAGTTTGATATTTTCATCATCTTTTTTAATCTCATTTTGATAATACTTTTTGTTATCTTCAAGTTCATTTAACTGCTTGTTTAAAATGCGTTGTTCCATATAAGAAGTATTGTCTAAAAAAAGCATCCAAACGATAAAAAAAGCTAACACAATGACATATCTATTTCCAAGAATTTTCAAAATAGGATAGGTGTCTGTTAGATTTTTTAAAAAACTCATAAATTCTATTTTAAGTAATTCTTTGATTGATAACCGCCCTAACTACATCAATGGCTACGGTATTGTATTTGTCATTAGGGATAATAATATCGGCAAAAGCTTTGGTAGGTTCAATGAATTGTTGGTGCATTGGTTTTAATGTCGTTTGATAACGGTTTAAAACTTCTTCCATGTCACGACCACGTTCGGCAATATCTCTTTTTAATCTCCTAATTAATCGCTCATCAGAATCGGCATGAACAAAAACTTTTATATCAAATAAATCGCGTAATTCGGGATTAGTCAAGATCAAAATTCCTTCCACAATCATCACTTTTCTTGGATGTGTTACTACAGTATCATCAGTCCTGTTGTGAGTGACAAAAGAATAAACAGGTTGTTCAATTGTTTTTCCTTCTTTTAAATCTTTTAGATGGTTTACTAAAAGTTCAAAATCAATGGCTCGAGGATGGTCAAAATTAACTAATGCTCTTTCTTCAAAACTTAAATTATCATTTTCTTTGTAGTAAGCGTCTTGAGACAAAACACCTACTTCTGTTTCGGGTAATTCATTCATGATTTGATGAACAACAGTAGTTTTACCGCTACCTGTACCACCAGCAATACCTATAATTAACATAGTTACAGTGATTGTTAAATTTATAACAAAAATAGCAATTATATCGGAAGTTTGAAGAGAAAAGAAAATAGAATAAAGAAAAAAGTGATGGGTGATTGTTGAAATATAACATGACTGCGAAAAAAAGTAAAAAGCTTTTGATTGCTAATTAATAATTCTATATTTGCACTCTCGTTTTCGGGGTGTAGCGTAGCCCGGTTATCGCGCCTGCTTTGGGAGCAGGAGGCCGCAGGTTCGAATCCTGCCACCCCGACAAAAAGACTATCCGTTGATAGTCTTTTTTCATTTCATAAAATTTTATACTATTTTTTTTTTCAAATATTACATTTACTAATTACAATCCAAATTTATATTTCACTTAAAAGTTTACCTTTGCAACCAAATTAAAATACAAAATATGTCAGATACAATTGAAAAAGTAAAATGCTTAATTATAGGTTCTGGTCCTGCAGGATATACTGCAGCAATTTATGCGGCTAGAGCTAATATGAACCCTGTTTTATATCAAGGAACGCAACCTGGTGGACAACTTACAACAACCAATGAAGTGGAAAATTGGCCTGGAAATCCTGAAGGAATAACTGGCCCAGAAATGATGGTTGGCATTCAAGCTCAAGCGCAACGTTTTGGGACTGATGTTCGTGATGGTTGGGCTACTAAAGTTGATTTTTCTGGAAGCATTCATAAAGTTTGGATTAACGACACCAAAGAAATTCATGCTGAAACTGTAATAATTTCTACAGGTGCAACGGCCAAATATTTAGGAATACCCTCAGAACAACATTATTTACAAACCGGTGGTGGTGTATCTGCTTGTGCGGTTTGTGATGGCTTTTTTTACAGAAATCAAGAAGTGGTAATTGTTGGCGCAGGAGATTCTGCTTGTGAAGAAGCGCATTATCTATCGAAATTATGCAAAAAAGTAACCATGCTTGTTCGAAGTGAAAAATTTAGAGCTTCAAAAATTATGGAAGCTCGTGTCCGCAAAATAGAAAATATAACTATTTTAATGAATCACGACACGGTTGAGGTTCTTGGCGATGGTCAAGTCGTGACTGCTGTTAAAGCCAAAAACAAAACTACTGGAACTATTTTTGATATTCCAGCTACTGGTTTCTTTGTCGCTATTGGTCATAAACCGAATACAGATATTTTTGCTGACTATATAACTTTGGATGAAACTGGTTATATTGTTAATATTCCGGGCACTTCAAAAACAAACGTACAAGGGGTTTTTGTTTCTGGTGATGCTGCCGATCATGTATATCGTCAAGCGATAACTGCAGCTGGAACGGGTTGTATGGCCGCACTTGATGCAGAAAGGTATTTGGCTTCTTTGGAGTAGAATATTCGTTTAAAGCAAAGAAAAAATCCTGTCTTTTTCATTGGATTAGATGGGATTTTTTTATTTTGGAGTTGGTTTTTTTAAGAGTGAAGCACTTTCTGTGAAGCGATTTATTTCAATTTTGGTAGGTTCACCATACAATTCTATTTCGCTATTTCCAGATGCGTCTATGGTTGCAATGTTGCTGATAGTTATAGAATTTTTTGAATAACCATTGGTTTCAAGTAATGCATTTTTAGCTATTAACTTTTTACCTATAAATTCGGTATTATTATCTAATCGAAGTTTTAAATTTATAATATCACCCTCCACTTCGGCAGATGATTTTTGGTACATATCAAATCGCATGTCAATTGATGAAATTAATCCTTTTACATAAGCATTTTTACTTACATCAATAGCAGTTTTATCTGAATTTAGGTTTAATTCTACTTTGGATTTATCATTAGCCATCAAGGTAAAATCTTTTGTTTTTGCATTCAAAAACAATTTGGAATAATCATAACATTTAAAGGTGATAGTATTCAAAACTATATCCGATAAAGCCGTCACATTGGTTTCGTCTTTGGTAATTACCAAGTTAAATGTATCAGTGTAAGTTATACGAACACTCAATTTCTTAAAGCTTGAAAGGTCTTTTGATGTTGAAATTCTGAGATTTTTACCAGTAAGTTTGTATTCAACAAATTCGATTAAATTGTCATCGGCTTCTATTTCAAGACCGCATTCTTTTCCTTTAACCAAAAAAACTTCTAGGTTATCTTCTACTTCAATGCTTTCGAAATTTTCGACTTGTTTTTGTTCTAGTTTAACAATTTTGGAACCTTTCACTTTTTCTTTTTGTTGACTAAAGGTCATCGCAGATAATAAAAGGAAAATAAGTAAAATGATTTTTTTCATAAATATCGGCACTTATAGTTTTTACTTTGTACAGTTCGTCTCGTCTTCTGAACAGGACTCGAGTGTCAAAAATATAAAAAAAAACATCCCAATTTTCATTGAGATGCTTTATTAAGTTATTCTTTTGAAACGCTTCCGCCTGAACTTTCTTCTTTTGTGACTGTTTTAGGGGTAGAATTATAATCTATAGAACTTCCGCTAGATGCTTTTGCTTTTAAGCTAACTAATGGATGAACATTAGTTGAACTTCCACTTGTTGACTCTGAAACAACATCATTTACTAATAATTCATTGGCTTCAATAGTACTTCCGCTAGATGAGTCAGTTTTTAGGAGCAATGCTTTTCCATTTATGCTAAGTGAACTTCCACTGCTTGACTCACAACTGATAGTGTCAAATTCTAAAGTGAGTTTTGTTTCGCTTCCGCTAGTAGTTTCTATTGAAATTTCAGTTCCTTTAAGGATTCCATTTGAACTTATAGATGAACCACTTGTAGATTTTACAGTCGTTAGTTTGGGGAGTTTTACTCTAATGTTTTTAGCTTTGGCTTCATCAATATTTTCATCAGAAGTGATAAATAGTGTTCCGTTTTCGACCTTAGTAATTATGTGTGATTGCAAATTTTCATCGGCTTCAACTTCTACAAAATAACTATTTGATTGTTCTATGGTTACATTTAAACCACGACTGACATCAATTTTTGAAAAATTATTCTCAACGTTACGGGTTTGTGTAGTAACATTCCCATTACCATCTATACCATCACCTAAGTTTATGTTAGCGTTGCAAGCGCTAAATAATAATGAAGCAAAAACGGCTACAAAAATTTTGGTGCTAATTATTGTGTATTTTATCATGGTTTTTCAGTTTTAATGATTATTCCGTCTTTGTTAACTTCTAAACTTCCTTTTTTTTCTGATTTGGTTTCAATGACTGTTTTACCATTTACTTTTACGGTTACCACATCAGTGCTATCGTTTTCATTTGTGATAATTTCGGTCGTACTGTCTTCCAAATCTTTATATTCATTTTCATCAGCTGGGCAATTCAAGCATTTAACTTTTGAATTTTCTACTTTATAAATATAGTCTTTTGAACTAAAATGTAAATTGAAAAAATCATTATCTGTACTGTCGTAGTCTTGCACATTTTCATCGGCTTTAAACAAAGTTCCTTTTGGTAAATACAAGAACAGTGCTACTCTTTGGCCTCTAAATTTGTTTACAGCATCTGTCAATAAGTAATTATCCAAAATTAATTGATTTCCTTCAATTTTATAGCTGTACCTAATTTTTTCTGCACGATTTCTGGCATCTTCTGCCGATTTTCCAACTGTCAATTTTTCGATTTGAATATACGGTAATGCTTCCTCTGTTGGCATAATTTCTATTGTAACATTATTAGAATAGATGATTTCTTTGTTATTCTCGTCTAGAGTTAGTCTGAAATCGATTTTGTCATACTTGTCTTTTGAATAAAAATCGTTGTTTTTAAATTTGATTTGCAACGTATCTGTTGGAGCAATATTGATTACTTCTTTTTTAACTTCTTTTCCATCAAAAGCTATTTGTGTAGCTTCATTTATCCCTAATGAAATTAAGATGCCAACCGCAATGATCCAAATGGCCAATAAACTGTATTTAGCTATATTTCCAATCGATTTCAAATTGGTTACTAATAGTTTTAAACCTAATATTAAGAAGAAAAACATTGGAATTCCAGCTGCTAAAAGAAACAATATTCCTTGAACCCAGATAGGAGTTTCTAGTCCGATAGGTGTATTGATGTGGTTCAGAATATAATTATCGGGCATTGATGAAGAAAAAATCAAAATAATGGATGCAACGCATATTCCAAGTAATGCAAGCGATGAGAAAACAACAATGATAGTACCTAATATTTTTGCAAATACTTTGAAAATACTCATCAAAACATCACCAATTCCACCAGCAACTCTTTCAGCACCATTCTTTACTTCGTTTCCCATTTTGTCATAGTCAACATTTTTAAGTTTATTTGAAACGCTATCAAATTCCTCTCTTACTTTTTTTTCAATGTTAGAAATCGTTACAGGTTCTCCAGTCATTTCCAACTTTTCAGAGGTTGTTATGGCTTTTGGCATGGCTATCCAAAGTACAAAATAGGCAATGATACCAAAACTTGTAAAGGCCAAAATCAAGAATAAGATTTTTACCCATACGGCATCAATCCCAAAATAGTGACCCAAACCGGTACAAACTCCAGCAATAGTTCCTCGGTCTTTATCGCGATACAGTTTTCTAGATTTTGTATAAGGATAAAATGGTTCTTTCGGTTTGTCGTCTGTATCTTCATCTATACGATAATCTTCAGGTTGACCCATAACCACAATTACTTCGTCAACATCTTTAGTATTGATAACATGCTTGTCGCTTTTTTGTTTTTCTGTTAGCAATTCAGCTACACGCATTTCTATATCTTTCATGATTTCGTCTTGTCCAGAGGAATTGGAAAGAGAACGTTTTATCGCCTCAAAATAGCGAGTTAATTTTTGGTATGCATCTTCATCTATGTGAAAGAATAAACCACCTATATTAATATTTACTGTTTTGTTCATGATTATTATTTTTGATTAGTTATAATGTTTACAGCATCAGAAAGTTCTGTCCAAGTACTGTTTAATTCAGTTAAAAATGTTTTCCCTAATTCGGTTAAACCATAATATTTTCTGGGTGGTCCCGATGTTGATTCTTCCCAACGATAGTTGAGTAAACCGTCATTTTTCAGTCTTGTTAATAGTGGATAAACTGTTCCTTCTACGACAAGTAATTTAGCGTTTTTTAAAGTGTCTAATATTTCAGAAGTGTAGGCGTCTTTCTCTTTAAGGACAGACAAGATACAAAATTCTAAAACACCTTTACGCATCTGGGCTTTTGTGTTTTCAATATTCATAATACCTAATTTATTTTTTTAGTTACTGATACGTTTCATGGTTAATGATTGAAAGATTTTTAATTTTCAGAAATACTAACAATCATATTTGACTGTTTATTTCCGTGGAGCAAAATGGTATATTTTTCATTTTCTTCCATACTAAAAGCAATTTTATTATTACCTTTTTTGCGGTATACTTTTGAAAAAACTACTTGGTCTTGTTGATTGGTAACAAGAACTTTTACCTTGTCATCTAATTTTAGATTAAATTTCAGATTGACATCTACATTTTCATTGGCTACAATTTCGAACTGATGATTTTCTTTTTGTACTTCAGAAGTAGGTTTTTGAGAATTTTTGATTTCAATAGCATTCTCTTGTGCTAATAATTTAGTTGTCATTACAACTAAAAGCGATGTGATTAAGATTAACTGTTTCATTTTTTGATTGATTTAAATTGATTATTGATGATTTACTTTATTGATTATTTAAAAAACGATATGCTTAGCGGGTAGTTGTAACGATCTCCATTTGATGCTTTTACAGCGGCGTGTATGATTAATACAAACTCGATTATTTTTATAAAAATAATTATTAAAACCCCCACAATTCCTATGATTGCCCAACTGCTATTTTCACCAAATAAAATTCTTTCATATATAAAATCCTCCGATTCAAAATTAGCGTGTTGTGGTAGGTTCTTGAAAAATGCATAAAGCAAAATGGGAATTGCAATTGCGCAAAGTACGATAGTATAAATAAGGATACTCAGTTGAAAATTCAAAACTTGTTTACCATTATAATCTACAAACTCTGATTCGTTTTTCTTCGCACTCCAAATCATAGTTGGAAAAATATAATTTCCAAACGGAACTATATATTGTGCCAATGCACTCAAGTGGATTAATGTTGCCGTGTTTTTTTCGTTAGATGTTGTCATTATATTTGATTTTTAAATTGGATGATTGAAACTCAAATTAATAATACTATTGATAGACCATTAATTTCTTATACAAAGATAAAGTTAAAAAAAGATACTGTGCAATACAAAGTACTTAAATTTAACAAAATATTAACATTTATTAAAGTTATAAAACCAATTCACTTTTTTGTACTTTTACTGCAAAATCAAGCTCTAATGGAATTTTCTCCTTCAAAATTTAATAGTTTTTTATTTTTCAAATTACCATCTGCATTTTGGTGTGGTGTTAGGGTTAAAACACTTTCTGAGCAACAATGTGTGGTAACGGTAAAGCATCGTTGGTTCAATCAAAACCCTTTTAAATCGATGTATTTTGCCGTACAAGCTATGGCAGCTGAGTTAACAACAGGCGCTTTGGTAATTATGAAAATCAAAAAAAGCGGAAAGAACATCTCCATGTTGGTTGCCAATAATACTAGTAATTTTTCAAAAAAAGCAACTGGCAGAATTACCTTTACTTGTAATGATGGACATTTGATAGATGATGCCGTTGTTAAAACCATAACTACTGGTGAAGGACAAACCATTTGGATGAAATCGATTGGTGTTAATGAAAAAGGGGAACAAGTTTCTGAATTAAACTTTGAATGGAGTATAAAATTGAAGTAATAAACATAAGTTAAACCCTTTATAATTGGGTTTAATTTAAGACACTTTGATTATAACTTTGATAAAAATTATTAAAAATGAAAATTCTAATTACAGGTGCAACAGGATTAATAGGAAGTGAATTGGTAAAATTATTACTATCAAAAAACCATTCCGTTCATTATTTGACTACCTCAAACGCCAAAATTAAGGAAGAGCCAAATTACAAAGGTTTTTATTGGAATCCACAAGAAGGTAAAATAGATGAAAGATGTATTGAAGGAGTAGATGCAATAATTCATTTGGCTGGAGCCAATATTGCGCAACGATGGACAAATAAGTACAAACAAGAAATAATAGAAAGCCGAACATTGTCTAGCGAATTGCTTTTTAATCTGATAAAAAAATCTCCAAACCAAGTAAAACAAATAGTATCCGCGTCTGGAACCGCTATATATCCAGAAAGTATTTCCCAAGTTTATGATGAAACTACAACAGAATCGGAAGATAGTTTTCTTTCCAATGTAGTCAAAAAATGGGAGGAAAGCGTCGATACTTTTCAAGTACTGGGAATAAAAGTTTGCAAACTCCGAACCGGAATTGTACTTTCCAATAAAGGTGGTGCTTTACCAGAAATGGTGAAACCAATAAATTTGGGATTTGGAGCAGCTATGGGAACTGGAAAACAAATTCAATCCTGGATACATATCACTGATTTAGTTGCGATGTATTATTTTGCAATAGAAAAACAATTAGAAGGAATTTTTAATGCTGTTTCTCCTCATCCAGTTAGCAATCAAGAATTAACAAAAGTCATTGCCAAAACATTGAAAAAACCATTATGGCTTCCGAATATTCCAGAATTTGTTATGAATCTAATACTGGGTGAAATGTCCTATTTACTATTCTCAAGTAAAAATCTAAGTTCAATAAAAATAACAAACTCTGGTTTTCAATTTCAATTTCCTAAAATTGACAAAGCAATCAATGATTTATATGCATAAAAAAAAGTGCTGTTGTTTAACAGCACTTTTCTTGACTATAAAGATTGTTGAATTAATAATTATTTACAGCTGTAAGCTAACCTAAATGATTGTTGTTATGTTTTATTGATACAAACATAATCAAAACGAAAACGTAATAGTCTTAAAATTTTATTAAAATTTGGTTAAATTATTATTACTTTTTAAGATACTATTTTCAATCCCCCTTTTTTACTAAACAAAAAATAATGACAATATGACATTTTTAAAGAAATGGCAGTACTTTTGCATTCCGAGAATTTGGAATAAATAAAGAATATGAAAATCAAAAATATTTTTAAAGATAAAACAGAAATGAATACTGAAAATACGGAAAAGGAACACATCGAAAGCGACGTTGAAAGTGTTGTTAATGAAATAGAAACAGCAGAAGAATTAAGTGTTGAAGCCAAGTTAGAAGAAAATTTAGCTATCGAAAAAGATAAGTTTCTTCGCTTGTTTGCTGAATTTGAAAATTTCAAAAAAAGAACTGCCAAAGAGCGTATTGATTTGTTCAGAACTGCCAATGAGGAAGTATTGCAAGCCATGTTGCCAGTGATGGATGATTTTGACAGAGCTATGGTTCAAATTTCTAAGTCAGAAGATGAGGTATTGTTGAAAGGTGTAGTATTAATTTACGAAAAATTAAAAAGTACTCTTGTTGCTAAAGGTTTAGAACAACTTGATATCAGAGCTGGTGATGTTTTTAATGCCGATTTTGCCGAAGCAATTACACAAATTCCAGCGCCAACGGATGATTTAAAAGGAAAAATTGTTGATGTAATTGAAAAAGGATATAAATTGGGCGACAAAATTATTCGTTTTCCAAAAGTCGTAATCGGACAATAAAAAGGTAGTATGAGCAAAAAAGATTTTTACGAAATATTAGGCGTATCCAAAAGCGCTTCTCCAGAAGAAATTAAAAAAGCATACCGAAAGAAAGCGATTGAATTTCACCCTGATAAAAATCCAGGGAATAAAGAAGCCGAAGAAAAATTCAAAACAGCTGCCGAAGCATATGAAGTGTTGAGCGATGCCGATAAAAAAGCAAAATATGATCAATATGGTCATGCTGCTTTTGATGCTGCTAGTGGATATGGTGGTGGACATCACATGAATATGGATGATATTTTCAGTCAGTTTGGTGATATTTTTGGTGGTGCATTTGGAGGTGGTGGTTTCAGTGGTTTCGGGGGGAATTCTGGAGGACAACGCAGAGTGAAAGGAAGCAATCTTCGTATCAAAGTAAAATTGACTTTAGAAGAAATTGCCAATGGTGTTGAGAAAAAAGTTAAAGTAAAACGCAAAGTTCAAGCTGCTGGCGTAAAATATAAAACCTGTTCAACGTGTAATGGTCAAGGACAAGTATTGAGAGTAACCAATACTATTTTAGGCAGAATGCAATCGGCTACAACCTGTCATGTTTGTGGCGGTACTGGGCAAACTATTGAAAGCAAACCCAACAATGCCGATGCAAACGGAATGATTTTAGAAGACGAAACAGTTTCTATCAAAATTCCTGCTGGTGTAGTTGACGGAATGCAATTGAAAGTTTCTGGAAAAGGAAATGATGCACCAGGAAATAGTATAGCTGGCGATTTAATCGTTGCTATTGAAGAACTAGAGCACGCATTTTTAAAACGTGAAGGTGAAAATTTACACTATGACTTGTACATAAGTATTGCAGAAGCAGCTTTGGGAGTTTCCAAAGAAATTGATGCAGTCAATGGTAAAGTGAGAATTAAACTGGAAGAAGGAATTCAATCAGGTAAAATTCTTCGGCTGAAAGGAAAAGGAATTCCAAGCTTGAATAGTTATGGTAGCGGTGATTTATTAGTACATGTGAATGTTTGGACGCCTAAGACTTTATCTAAAGAACAACGTCAATTCTTCGAGAAATCATTATCCGACGAAAACTTTATGCCAAATCCTGAAAAAGGTGACAAATCTTTTTTTGAAAAAGTAAAAGATATGTTTTCATAATTAAAAAATAAGTTTTACATTTGGCTATTACTTGGAAACAAGTAATTTCTTTTTCATAGCAATTTTTCCCATCCTCGTGTAAAAATTAGGGTGGGTTTTTTGTAACTTTTATTTTGCTTTAGTTACTTATTCAGTACTTTTACCGAATTCAATAGCAATAACAATAGCAATAGCAATAACAATTGCAATAGCAATAGCAATAACAATAACAATAGCAATAACAATAGCAATAACAATATTTGAGATTGACATGGCTATTGAATTTTGACATTGACATTGATATTGTACTTGACATTGTACTTGACATTTAAATTTATTTTATGAGCAATATACTTGAAGTAAACAAAGTTGTTAAGCAATATGGTGATTACACCGCGCTTAACGAAGTTTCTTTAACCGTTCCAAAAGGCAGCATTTATGGACTTCTAGGTCCAAATGGCGCTGGCAAAACTTCCCTTATTCGCATCATCAATCAAATTACTATGCCCGATAGCGGTGAAATTATATTGGATGGCGAAAAATTAAATCCTTCTCATGTTCACAGTATCGGTTATATGCCCGAAGAACGTGGTTTGTATAAAACCATGAAAGTAGGTGAGCAGTGTTTGTATTTGGCACAGCTTAAAGGTTTGACCAAAGCCGAAGCCAAGCACGAACTTGATTATTGGTTTAAACGATTAGAAATTGAAGGTTGGTGGAACAAAAAAATTAATGAGTTATCCAAAGGAATGGCTCAAAAAGTACAATTTATTGTCACGGTTTTACATAAACCTAAGTTGCTAATTTTGGACGAACCATTTTCGGGTTTTGATCCTGTGAATGCCAATTTGATTAAGGATGAAATCATCGAGTTGAATAAACAAGGAACATCTGTTATTTTCTCCACGCACCGAATGGAAAGTGTGGAAGAAATGTGTGACCATATTGCGTTAATTCACAAATCGAATAAACTTATCGAAGGAAAACTATCCGATGTAAAAAGACAATTTAGAACCAATGATTATGAAGTGGGAATT
>Ga0208853_1000127_pt1 | contig 22065 bp, 19 predicted proteins | sample LakMenEpi03Oct11_FD_150667 | JGI IMG/M metagenome (GOLD analysis project Ga0208853, IMG submission 150667) | Freshwater microbial communities from Lake Mendota, WI - 03OCT2011 deep hole epilimnion (SPAdes) | ecosystem: Environmental > Aquatic > Freshwater > Lake > Epilimnion/Euphotic zone ... | reverse complement strand
AAAACTATGAAAAGTAGTGTTACTGTTAAAACTAACCAATCAAGTTGTTGCATATTAAAAGAATAATTGCATTAGAATAAAAAAGACAATAATATAAATAGCGTTGGCTATTAAAACCCAAGTATAACTATTCTTCCAAGAAGCAGTTTTTTTTGTTTCCATATTATTTTCCAATTGCGATTATGTTGGCTAATAGTCTAAAGGCACCCGGCACACCTTCGGGTAGTTCTCTAAAGAAACTTAAACCAGTATAGATGTAATTTCCTTTACCATATTTGGCTACTAATAAAGCACCATCCTTGGGTTTTTCCCCTTTGTCATTGGCAGAAAGAATAGGAGTGAAGTTGGAATCCCATTCGCTGGGATAATACAATCCTTGTTCTTGTTTCCATCCTTTGAAATCGTCAACCGTAATTTTGTTGGGATAATTTAGAACAGGATGATTGGGAGCTAAAAAGCGAACTTCAGCGTCTTCTTCGGTAACTCGGTCACGAGAAATTTTTAAAGGAAAAGGCGCTATTTCTTTGGTTACTAAATCGTCCAAAGTATTGTATTGTACAATCATAGTTTTGCCATTTTTAACAAAATCCAATAAGATGTTTTGTTTGATTGCTAAAGCGTTAACTACATTATACGCTCTAATTCCGGTTATCACTACATCAAAAGGTTCAAGGTTTTCAATTGAGATATCTTCTGCTTTTAAAATAGAAACGTCATATCCCATTTGAGTTAAAGTCTTCGGAACTTCATCGCCAGCGCCCATGATATAGGCAATCTTTTCGTTTTTCGTTTTAATTTTCAATCGAATACCTTTAGCTTCGGCTGGTTTTAGAACCATTTGTTTATAGATGTGAGGATAATTAATGTCTATTTTTTCTTTATCAAATATTTCTCCATCAACGGTTACTATACTTTTAATATTGATTTCGCTGGCTTCTTTGGATGGTGTAACACTGAAATTAACCAACACTTCTTCGCCTTTTTTGCTAGTAGCAAATGGAATTTCAAGGGGTGAAACAGACCAATTAGCAGGAAGTTCTAATTTTACATTTCCTTTGATATTGTCTTTTCCTGCTTTTACTTTTATAGTGATGGTTTTGCTTTTGTCACTATTAAAAATATAGACTTTTTCAGTCAATGAAGATGTCACTGCAGGAACAATATCTAATGGTTGGTATACTTCGCCTTTTACATCGTCGTTGAATTTATAGACAACTTTTTGTTCAAAAGGTATTTCTACACTATTAATTTCAATCCAAAAACCAACTTTTACATTGCGCAAAACATCTGGAACACCAATAATTTCTTGTTTATCTATCCGATACATGCCATTAGTTCCTTTTTGATTTAGCCAATAAGGGTTAGTATATTCTAGGTCATTTGGAATTTCTATAGTAATATTTTTTGAATAGGGAATATTGAATTTTAAATCTGTGTTTTTTTGCTCATCGTCAGAATTATAAACTGGAAAGGCGAGTATTCTTTTTAATTTCATTGGAATAGTACTTCTGTTGATGGCTTCTAGTTTAACCTTTATTGTTCTTCCTGGGGTTGCCTCTTGATTATCTGTTGTGGCTTCTATATACAATCCGGTACAAGCTGCAATTATTTTTTTTATCTCTTCAGACTTTATTTTTTTCCAATGTTTGTCTTCTATATTTTCAATTAAAGAATATGCTTTCACCAATTCTGGTATTGAAGCGGCTGGATTTTTAAAATCAAAGTTTTTTTCAACATTAGAAAGAATATCTCCAATTGCTTTTCCACCATTTACCCGATTCCAAGTAGTATCTATGCCCTCAAAAAGATTGGTTTTATCGTTAGAAATAGTCCCTTTAAGCAACTCTAAATATTCATCTTCTTCACCTCTAGTTCCTGTAGAACCAAAACCTTGTGATTGATGGCGACTCCGGCTCAATGCAGCAATTTCCTGGTTTGATTTGCCCAAAGTGGAATAAAATGTTCCAATCTTTAGATTAATCAAATTGGTTTTGTCAGCGGCTTCAAATTTTTCTTTACTACCAAAAAACCACCACGAAGTATTGAAATACAATCGTTTTGGTTGCCACGTTTTTACCGTTTCTAATTGTTTTGAAAATACAGTTGGATCATCAACTTTATCAAAAGCTTCAAAACTCAACATAGCAGAAGCAGTGTGGTGTCCATGAGTAGTTCCTGGGGAACGATAATCGAAACGATTTATGATAATATCAGGTTGGAAATTTCGAATAATCCAAACAACATCACTAAGCGCTTGTTCTTTATTCCAAATTTGTAATGTCTCCTCAGGATTTTTTGAATAACCAAAATCATTAGCACGTGTAAAAAACTGTATGCCACCATCAATTTTTCGAGCTTCAATAAGTTCTTGTGTTCTAATCAAACCTAATTGTTCTCGAAGTTCAGGGCCAATTAAATTTTGACCGCCATCTCCTCGAGTGATTGATAAATAGGCAGTTTGTGCCTTTGTATCATTTGATAAAAAAGAAATTAAGCGTGTATTTTCATCATCGGGATGTGCAGCAATATAAAGTACTGAACCGAGAAAATTCAGTTTTTGAATTTGATTGTATATTTCAACAGCATTTGGTTTTACTGGTTGTTGAGCAATACTAATTTGAAATGTTATGAGAAAAGATAAAATAAAAGTGATGTAAAGCTTTTGCATTATTTATTCTTTAAATTTGCATTAGCTTCAAATATACAGATTAAATAAAAAGATGATATGAATTTAATCTGTTTTTAACAAAAAACGAAAACACCAACTTTAATCGCTAGATGCCGTAGCATTTGTATATCTTCCTTTAGCATTATAGGGATACAATTTTTTATGAACGTTTAAAAATTGTTGTGGATTTTCGCCATCATAATCTTTAATAATCACATAGGCCTTATTGTACAGAGAATAGCCACCGTAATTTTCAGGTAATTCTTCTGCAGTTTGCCATTCATTGTTGACCTTAAAATAGTAGATCAAATTTATATTATCAAAATAGGCCTGAAGATTTGGGAAGTAATAGTAGCGTGAAGTCCCTTTTGACAATTCAACAGGGGAAGAGTCTTCCTTACTATTGGCCATAACTTGTGCTGATAGGTTACTGGAAATCAGTACCATACCAAAAATAATAGTGAGTTTAATCGTTTTCATGATTTTTGTAGATTTGGGTTTAACAAAAATGAATTAATAATTACACTGCAAATATATACATTATATCTTTAAAATGTTTTATTTTATCGTTAAAATACACTTTTTTATTAAATATGTAATAAAATTATTATTTTTATACGAATTTATATGATAAAACAAAAAATTTTCTGGCAAATATAAATAGAAAGGAACTTTGTTTGCTTTTTTTTGTAATTTTTACTTTTTTCTTGCACTTTTTTGTTGCTGTTTTATTTCCGTGCTATTTCTTCTTTATAAATTGTTCAAAAAAAAATCTTATTTAGAATTTTAAAGTATTTAGATAATGGTAAACTAAGTTTGTTGGAAGTCCAACAACATTTGTATAGGAACCTTCAATTTTGGAAATACCAATTAATCCAATCCAGTCCTGAATTCCGTATGCACCAGCTTTATCAAACGGTTTGTAATTTTCTAAATAATAATGAATTGCATTATCTGAAAGCGTGTTAAAAGTCACTTTGGTAACATCAAAAAGAGTTTCTGTTTTCCATTTGGTTTTAAAACAAACCGAGGTAATTACTTCATGGGTAGTATTCGATAAAGATTTTAATATGATAAAGGCATCAGTATAATCTTTTGGTTTTCCTAATGCTCTGTTATTCAACCAAACAATAGTATCGCTGGTAATTAGAATTTCATTTTCAGCAATTTCACCATCAAAAACTTTGGCTTTGAGTTCAGCCAAATAATTGGTAATTTCTACACCTTGAAGATTATCAGGATATACTTCTTCAATTTCTTTTAATCGAATTTCAAAATCCAAGTCTAAATCTTTGAAAAATTGTTGTCTTCTGGGCGAACCTGAAGCTAAAATAACTTTGTAGTTTTTAAGTTTATCCTTTAGCATTGAATTTTATATTTAAAGTAATTATCAAAACCGATAGAATGCCAAAAAATATAACCCATTTCAAAATAGTACTTAAAAAATGAAATTCTTTCTTCCCTGATGCGTTCCAAATTTTTGTGACAAATAAAATGAGTGGTGCAACAACAAAAAGCAAACTATAAATCACCGCAAAATAGAGCTTGTTTGACATTAAATAGCTGTTAATGTACCATAACAAAATTAGTATCCCTACAACACTTATAACAAAGGCAACTGTTGATGTTCTCTTTACTCCAATGGCAATAGGTAAAGTGTTCATCCCTTGATTATAGTCTCCATTTACATCTTCCATGTCTTTAACAATTTCGCGTATGAAATTTATAATAAAAGCAAAGATGGCATAATCAATTAACATCGAAAATAGTATTCCCATTGCTGCTCTATTTCCTTCAAAAGTGGCAGGAAGTAAATCAAACAATCCAATAATCAAAACACTAAAGGAGAGCAACATAGCCACAATAATATTTCCTATCAATAGCATTTGTTTTAAACTGGTAGCATACATATAGAGGGTAGCAGAAACAATAATAAAAGCTCCAGTAAAACTAGGTTTTTGAATTACATTCGATAAATAAAACCCAATACCAACTCCTGTAACATTGAGAATAAAATATAAATTATATGCTGTTTTTTCGCTAATACTTTTTCCAACAATAATTGTATTTGGTCTGTTGTCATAATCGGTTTCTTGATCAAAAATATCATTAATAATGTAACCAGCAGCGGCTATTAATACTGTTGATAAAACCAATAAGCCATATTGAAAATGATTTAAAGCCAAAGGAATGTTTTGCAATTTTAAAAACCCATAACGAAAGATTAATTGCATAAAGGCCAGTAGCAGAAGGTTTTGGTAGCGAATTAGTTTTAGGTATTTCATGATTGGTGTTCAGTGTTCAGATTTTAGTATTCAGGGTTTGATATATGGTTTTTTGCTCAAAATTATTGATGATATAAAATCAATATAATTAATACTTTTTCCAGTTACATTTCTCTAATTGATTAAACATTTTTTTTATATAATTTGAAGTTTCATAGCCAATGCTAATGATTTTTTATAAGACAACAAATCTTGAAATCTGATATTAAATTTATAAACAAATTAATTATACTTAATACTCTAATCTTAATACTTAATACTTAATACTTAATACTTAATATTATAATTAATCGTGTTTCCCATTATAATACAAATGCCATTTGCCTTGTACTTTCATCACTTGTTCGATGACATCACGAACAGCACCTTTTCCCCCATTTTTATGAGAAATATATTTTGAAATCGCTTTAATCTCTGGGCTAGAATCTTGGGGACAAGTTGGTAACCCTACCAATTGCATGACGTGAAAATCGGGAATATCATCGCCCATATACAACACTTGTTCTGGTTTAATGTTATACAATTCGATGTATTCTTTGAATGTCGCCACTTTATCTGGAGAAGCCAAATGGATGTCTGTAATTCCCAAATTTCTCAACCGAATCCGAACTCCTTCATTATTGCCTCCCGAAATAATACAGACATTATAGCCACTTTCAAGAGCGGCTTTCATAGCAAATCCGTCGCGAATGTTCATGATGCGAAGCATTTCACCTGTAGCCGTAACATGAACCGAACTATCGGTTAAAACACCATCTACATCAAAAATAAATGTGGTGATGGTATTCATGAGTTCTTTATAACTATTTTCCATTATCAATAATCGATTTGGTTAGTAATTTATAGATTTCTTTTTGGTTGTCATTGGTTAAAAATGATAAATGCGCCTTAATGGTTTGAGTATCATTTCGCTTTGCAGGTCCGGTTTGTGCTTGTGTTGGACTTAGGGTTTGTATCTTGTTGGCTGTTTCAGTAATTAGTGGCTTTAGAATTTCAAAGGACAAATCGTTTTCAAGACACAATTCATTACCTATTTGGTACAAATGATTGACAAAATTTGACACAAAAACAGCGGCAACATGCAATGCTTTTCGTTGTTCTGAATTGATGTTGTATGTTACATCTGATATTGATTTTGCAACTTTTTCCAAAATTTGATAGTCTTTTCTAGTTGTTGCTTCGAGGCAAATAGGAATTAATTTGAAATCAATTTCTTTGGAAACAGAAAAAGTTTGCAACGGATAAAATACTCCATGGCGATTTTTACTATTTAGTGCATCCATAGAAACGCTTCCCGAAGTGTGCACTACGAGTTGGTTTTTTAAAGTAATTTGAGCCGAAACTATAGCAATAGCATCATCGGAAACCGCAATGATGATTAAATCAACCGCTTTTAGTAGGTTATAATCGGAAATAATTTTATGATTTGGTACCAAAGAAAATAGCAATTCTGGTTTTCTTGAAAAGACTTGAACCAACTCAATTTCAGTTGTTTTAGCAAACGCTTGAATGAGATGTTGTGCTACATTTCCAGAACCAATAATTGAAACTTGAATCATGGGGCTAAATTATTGAAAAAAAATTTCACTTTTTATTTTAAATAAAAGAATTACACAAGTCATAAAAAAGAATTAAAACCTAAAGTAAATGAGGTAGAATTCTATTTATTTCATTTATTTTTGTGCCACTTTTAAAAATACTATTCCTTACCCATGGAAAAGAAAATATACTCGATTTTATTCTCTACACGACTGATGGCGCTTTTGTTTATTGGTTTTGCTGTGGCGATGGCAGCAGGAACTTTTATTGAAAGCAAATACAATACAGACACTGCTCGGATTTTAGTTTATAATGCTTGGTGGTTTGAAGCTATTATGTTGTTTTTTGTAATCAATTTTATTGGAAATATCAAGCGATACCAATTGTACAAAAAAGAAAAATGGGTAACATTGTTAATGCATTTATCGTGGATTTTTATTATTATAGGTGCTTTTATTACCCGATACATCAGCTACGAAGGCATGATGCCTATTAGAGAAAATACTTCATCTAATCAGGTTTTCTCGGATAAAAATTATTTAACCGTTTTTGTTGATGGCGATTATCAAGGCAAAATGATGCGACGCACGTTTGAAAAACCGCTGCTACTTTCTCCAGTGACTAGTAATGATTTTTCTATAAATGATAAGTTTGCCGATATTCCTTTTGAAATTCAATACCAAAACTTTGTTTTAGATGCCAAAGAAACGATCAAAGAAACTCCCAATGGCGATGTCTATTTAAAACTAGTAGAATCGGGTGATGGTTCGCGACACGAACACATGCTAAAAGAAGGTGAAGTTCAAAACATTCACAATGTGTTGTTTGCTTTGAACAAACCAACTAAAGGTGCAATTAACATCGATACTAAAACCAATACAATTTTGACACCTTTTGACGGACAGTTTATGCGAATGGCAGATAAATTGCAAGGTAAAGTAGCTAAAGATTCAGTACAAGAATTAATGTATCGTTCGCTCTATAACCTTGGCGGTTCACAGTTTGTTATACCAGACCAACCTAAAAAAGGCGTAAAAACTTTTGTGCCTAGTGGTGATTTCAAAGCCAAAAATGGAGAAGATGCTATTACTTTGGCTATTGTATCAAATGATAAAAAAGAAATAGTAACATTGGTTGGTTCCAAAGGAAAACAAGGCGATCCAAAGGTCGTTAAAGTGGGTAATTTAGAATTTACTCTAAGCTATGGTAGTAAAGTCTATACTTTGCCATTTAGTATTCAACTGAATGATTTTATTGCAGAGAAATATCCAGGAACCGAAAATAGTTATTCCTCCTATGAAAGTAAAGTTACGGTCAAAGATTCTACTGAAAAGTTTGATGCGCGCATTTACATGAACAATATTTTGGACCATAAGGGTTTTCGTTTCTTTCAAGCTTCTTTTGATCCAGATGAAAAAGGAACAGTGCTTTCGGTAAATCATGATTTTTGGGGAACAACAATAACTTATATTGGTTATTTTCTGCTCTTCTTTTGCATGATGGCGTTATTGTTTACCAAACATTCTCGTTTTGCTGATTTGAAGCGCAAACTAGAAAACGTGAAACGAAAAAAAGAAAAACTGCTAACAATAGTAGTGTTGTTTTGCTTCTTTACTGGTTTTTCCCAAAATCATCCCCACACGACTCCAAAAATGAATTATTTGGACTCTATTTTACATTATAAAGTCCCCAAAAAACAAGCCGAAGAGTTTGGAAGATTGGTTATTCAAGATGCTGGTGGACGAATGAAACCTATCAATACTTTTTCCTCTGAATTGTTGCGAAAAGTGAGTCACAGCAATGATTTTAACGGAATGAATCCCGACCAAGTTTTTCTGTCAATGAAACAATTCCCTTTTGCTTGGATAGAAGTTCCGTTGATTTATATTAAAACTGGCAACGACAGCATCCGAAAAATAATTGGTGCAGATAAAGGACAGAAACTCATCCCTTTCAAAAAATTTTTTGACGATAAAGGCAATTACAAATTGTCTCCTTATTTAGAAGAGGCATATAAAACCGCCAACCCAAACCAATTTGAAAAAGATTTTGTTGAAACAGACAAGAAAGTGAATTTGATGAACAGTGCATTGTTTGGAAGTATTCTCAAAATTTATCCTGTTCCAAATGATAAAAACAACAAATGGCTTTCTAATGTAGAACTTAGTCATGCTACTGGAACGGCTTTGGATACTATAAAAACTGCTTTTCCATACTACTTAGAGTCATTGTTGATTGGTACAAAAACAAAAGACTATACGATGGCAAACACCATGCGCAATGGTATAGAAACCTATCAAAAGAAATTTGGTAAAGCAGTGCGACCATCGGATAAAAAAATTGATTATGAGATTCTTTACAATAAATATGATGTTTTTCAGAAGTTGCCCTATTGGTATTTAACCATTGCCGCTTTGATGATGTTGTTTACCATTATTCAAATTTTTAAAGAGAAAAAATGGCTGTCAGTCACTGTAAATGTATTGCATATAATTGTAGGATTACTATTTGCAACACATACATTAGGGTTAATTGCTCGTTGGTACATTTCTGGGCATGCACCATGGAGTAATGCCTACGAAGCAATAGTTTATGTTTCATGGGCAACCATGTTCTTCGGATTGGCATTTGACCGAAAATCTAAATTGACAGTTGCATCAGCTGCATTTGTAACTGCTATGATTTTAACTGCTGCTTATGCCAACTGGATTGATCCAGAAATAGCAAATTTACAACCAGTATTGAATTCCTATTGGTTGATGATACACGTAGCAGTTATTGTGGCAAGTTATGGACCATTTGCTTTGGGAATGATATTAGGGTTTGTGTCTTTAGTATTGATTTTCTTTACTAATGAAAAGAACAAAGCCAAAATGGAATTGAACATAAAAGAAATCACTTATATCAACGAAATGGCATTAACTGTTGGTTTAGTGATGCTAACCATTGGAAATTTCTTGGGAGGACAATGGGCAAATGAAAGTTGGGGAAGGTATTGGGGTTGGGACCCAAAAGAGACTTGGGCATTAATTAGTATTATGGTGTATGCTTTTGTGATACATGCTCGTTTTGTTCCTTTATTGCGAAATGCTTGGATTTTTAATCTAATGGCGATGTATGCTTTCGTATCTATTTTGTTTACTTATTATGGCGTAAATTTTCATTTAGTAGGGTTGCATTCCTATGCCAGTGGAGAAGCAAAATCGTTAAGTTGGATTTGGATGACTTTGGGTGGAATGAGTTTTATAGGGGCAATATCCTATCCAATGTATTATAAATATTATAAAAAATAATTAAGTTTAAACCACTAATAAAATACTCTTAATAAAGCTTTAATCTGCAAATAATATTCGTAATTTTGATAAAAATTTATATAATGAAAAAACTCGCTACTCTCACTTTTGGTTTAATATTGCTTTGGAGTTGCCAAAATAATGCACAATCCAGCACAGCTACTGCCATCACTAATTATAATGAAAACATGAACACAGAAACAAAAGTTGAAACTATTTACCAGTTTAGGGTAAAGGATTTATATGGTAAAGAATTTGATTTTGCTTCACTAAAAGGGAAGAAAATATTAGTTGTCAATACCGCTTCAGAATGTGGATTAACGCCACAGTACAAAGATTTGGAAGCTATTTATGAAAAATACAAAGACAAGAATTTTGTAATTGTTGGTTTTCCTGCCAATAATTTTGGGTCTCAAGAACCAGGCAGTAATGAAGAGATTGCTAAATTTTGTAAAAGCAATTATGGTGTAACCTTCCCCATGATGAGTAAAGTATCGGTAAAAGGGAAAGACATGACTGAAATTTACCAATTCTTAACACAAAAAGGTAAAAATGGTTTACAAGACAGCGAAGTAGAATGGAATTTTCAAAAATATCTTATCAATGAAGAAGGTCAATTGGTAAAAGTATTATCCCCACGCGTATTACCAACCGATGATGAAATAGTAGGTTGGATAAATGGAAAATAATTTTCAACGTCTTAATACCAAAACCTGATGGAGCAATTCATCAGGTTTTTTATTTTATTTTACCGACGAACGTCACTGCCATAGTGATTTAAAGAGTTTTTTATCCTTTCAACGATTTTATTAGAGTTACTATACTAATGTCTTTATTTTTGAATTCAATACTTCGATAGCACAACACATTAGTAAGATGAAAGACATATTTAACCCTTTGTATAGACAAGAATACCTTGATGGTTATTCTAGCGGTTTAAACCCTCATATAAATATACTTGACAATAAAAACGAAGCTTTCATAATGGGTTTCAATCAAGGTCGTTCAAATTATGAAGGAATGAATGGAAAAGTAGTATATGGTATTCCGCAACTTATAGTAACTAACAAAGTTTTAGAAGATTTTCTTTTGGCCGGAATGCTAGGAATGAGTATCAATGCAGATGGCTACAACGCTTTTCAAATAGATGTCATACAAAAATGGTATCAAAGTGGAGTAGAGAAATATGATGCCAATCAAAGTGCTTATCTTTTAAGTATTTTAGAAGAAAATAGCATCGAATTGATTTAATTATCCTGATTTTTATATAAGAAACCTGATGAAGTAATTGGTTAGTTTTTTTTTAATTATTCCAATAACAACTGCATAATCACCGAATGCAGCCATCGATCAAATTTATATCCAGATTCCTTTATAATTCCAACGGTTGCAAACCCAAACCGTTCGTGAAAAACAACACTACTTTGGTTTTCGGAGTCTATAACCGCTACCATAGTGTGCAATTTTTGCTTTTTTGCTAAAGATATCAATTCGGATAAAAGCTGCTTACCAATACCTTTACCATAATAATCATTAGAAACATAAAGCGAATGTTCCACTGTAAAACGATAAGCTTCACGAAAACGAAACTCGCTGTAATAACCAAACCCAACAATACGATTATTTATAGTTGCTACAATAATTGGAAAACCTTTTTTTAGTTTATCCTCAAAAATGGCTTGTTGTTGTTCCAATGTCCTGGGATGGTAATCATAGAGTGCCGTTGAGTTTAGAATATTAAAATTTATAATTTCCACAATGGCTTGTAAATCTTCGGTTTTATAGGGTCTGATTGTTGTTTTTTCCATTTCACAATTAAAAAGTTAAATGTAAAAAAAACTTTGAACCTTTGTATCTTTGTTATCTTGAAAGTTTATAATAAATGATTTACCCTAAAATACCTTTGGCACAAAGCATCATTGAGATTTGTAATGCCAAAGGAGTTCACGATATTATTATTTCACCCGGTTCTAGAAATGCGCCGCTGACTATTGGGTTTACTAATAATCCAAAATTTAGATGTTACAGCATTGCAGACGAACGTTGTGCGGCCTTTTTTGCATTAGGTATTGCACAACAAACTCAAAAACCAGTGGCTGTAGTGTGTACTTCGGGTTCGGCATTGCTCAATTATTATCCTGCATTGGCAGAAGCATTTTACAGTCAAATTCCGTTTATTGTAATTTCTGCCGACAGACCTACTGATAAAATAGATATTGGCGATGGGCAAACCATTCGCCAGGAAAATGTTTTTTTGAATCATTCTTTATACAACGCTAACCTTACAGAAGCTGCCACTAAAGAAAACGATGTTAGCATTAATGAAGCTATTAATGTGGCTATTGCCCAAAAAGGACCAGTGCATATCAATGTTCCTTTTGAAGAACCATTGTATGAAACCACAAACAAACTATCAGTTGATTGCAATATTTATGATACATTTAAAATTAACAATTTTGTTAGCCAAGATGATATTGCTTCTTTTTCTAACTTATGGAATCAAAGCGATAAGATTTTAATTTTAGTAGGCGATTGCATTCCAAATTCAGTAGAACAAAAATGGATTGACCATTTGGCATCATTTCCATCCGTAGTGGTATTAACAGAAACTATATCCAATTTGCATCATCCTTCATTTATCAATACTATTGATACCTTGATAACACCATTTGGCTCAAAGGAATTTACAGAATTGCAACCTCAAATTCTAATTACTTTTGGTGGTATGATTGTGTCAAAAAGAGTAAAATCCTTTTTAAGGAAATACAAACCAAATCATCATTGGCATATTGATGAATTGAGAGCTTACAATACGTTTGGCACTTTGACCAAACATTTTATTGTACATCCCAATCAGTTTTTTAAACAATTTTTTCCCTTTGTAAATCATGTGAAAAGCAATTATAAAGCCACTTTTGAAGCAATTCATCAACAAAGAAAAATTAAACACCAAGAGTATCTTTCTAAAATTAAATTCTCTGATTTAAAAGCTTTTGAGAGTATATTATCTAATTTGCCAAAGCATATTCAGTTGCAAATTAGTAACAGTTCTCCCATACGCTATGCGCAACTCTTTTCAATTGATACTACTATTGAAGTGTATTGCAATCGTGGCACAAGCGGCATAGATGGCAGTACATCCACCGCAATTGGTGCAGCTGTTGGCAGTAAAAAACCAACGGTTCTAATTACTGGCGATGTTGGTTTTTTGTATGATAGTAATGCATTGTGGAATAATTATATTCCTAAGAATTTTAAAATTATTTTGATTAATAATGGAGGAGGAGGCATATTCCGAATATTACCAGGGCATGAAGAAACAGAAACTTTCAATACGTTCTTTGAAACTTCTCATTGTTTGACTGCCGAGCATTTAGCCAAAATGTACCAATTCGATTATATAACAGCTAGCGATGAAACCTCTTTATCAAACAGTTTGAAACAATTGTTCAAAAACAACGACAAACCAACAATATTAGAAGTTTTTACACCAACGAGAGAAAACAATAAACTGTTATTGAACTATTTTGAAGCTTTGGTCTAAATTTATATCTTTACTAAATGAGCCAAACTAATAAACTAAAAATATTCAACGATCCCATTTATGGGTTTATTACCATTCCCAATTCGTTGGTGTATGATTTAATTCAGCATCCTTATTTTCAAAGGTTACGTCGTATTTCTCAAATGGGTTTGTCCTATTTGGTGTATCCGGGTGCTCATCATACTCGTTTTCACCATGCACTTGGTGCCATGCACATGATGCAGCAAGCGGTGGAAGTACTTCGTTTTAAAGGTGTTTCCATTTCCAAAGAGGAAGAAAATGCATTGTATGTGGCGATTCTACTGCATGATATTGGTCATGGGCCTTTTTCGCATGCAATGGAACACAGTATAGTTGAGGAAGTAAATCACGAAGCCATTTCGTTGTTGTTTATGGACAAACTGAATGAAGAATTTGATGGACAATTGAGTTTGGCAATCCAAGTTTTTAAAGGCGAATATCATAGAAAGTTTATGTTGCAGTTGATTTCAAGTCAGCTCGATATGGATAGAATGGATTATTTAAAGCGTGATAGTTTTTATTCGGGCGTTGCTGAAGGAAATATCAATTCGGACCGACTAATTCAGATGATGAATGTAGAAAATGATGTGTTGGTGATGGAAGAAAAAGCCATTTACTCGATAGAAAAATTCTTAATGGCTCGACGTTTAATGTATTGGCAAGCGTATTTACACAAAACCAGTTTGGTTGCTGAATTAACTTTGACAAAAACCTTGCAAAGAGCCAAAGAGTTGTTGCAAAAAGGGATTTCAGTAGAATGCAGTCGACCATTAAAGTATTTTATGGAGCATAAAGTAACACTCGATAGTTTCTCCAATGATGATTTAGATACCTTTGCTCAACTAGATGATTTTGATATTATTAGCGCTTTGAAAGAATGGCAATATCACGATGATTTTATTTTGAGTAGTTTAAGCAAAATGATTATCAACAGAGACTTATCCAAGATAAAACTCAACAGCGAAAAATTTCCTGTAGAAGTGTTACAAGAAATGTCAACTCGTTTTGCCAAAGAGCATAATATCAGCTTACAAGATGCCAAGTATTTTATTTTTAAAGGAAAAATCAAAAACCAAGCTTATAGTATAGAATCCGAACCGATTAGAATATTTAAGAAAGACCGAACAATTGAAGATGTAGTGGAAGCATCGGATCAATTGAATTTAAAAGCTTTATCAAAACCAGTAACCAAGTATTTTATCTGTTTTCCAAAAGTCCTTTCAGAAAAATAGGTAATAAAATCGTTTTTTTATATTTTTGTGGCAATGAAATTTACAGCAGCTCAAATAGCGGGAATTCTTGAAGGCGAGGTTGTAGGCAATCCTGATGCCGAAGTATTCAAATTAGCCAAAATAGAAGAGGGAACCAAAGGTTCGCTGACATTCTTATCAAACCCAAAATATCTTAATTTCATTTATTCAACAGAAGCTACCATCACCATTGTAAATAGAAGTTTTGAACCAGAACAAGCCATCACTACTACTTTAATCAAAGTTGAAGATGCTTATCAATCATTTTCAAAACTTCTTGAATATTACAATCAAGTAAAGTTAATGAAATCAGGTGTTGAACAACCGTCTGTTATTTCTGAAAATGTTTCTTATGGAGATAACTTGTATTTGGGAAGTTTCTGTTACCTTGGTAAGAATGTAGTTATAGGTAATAATGTAAAAATTTATCCTAATACATTTGTTGGCGATAATGTTAGTATTGGCGATAATACTATTCTATTTGCTGGTGTGAGAATATATTCTGAAACAATAATTGGTGCCAATTGTACGCTACATTCGGGTTGTATTATTGGTTCTGATGGATTTGGATTTGCGCCAACGGAGGAAGGAACTTTTAACAAAATACCTCAAATAGGAAATGTTATAATCGAAGATAATGTTGACATTGGTTCATGTACTACTATTGACAGAGCTACATTAGGTTCTACTATAATCAAAAAAGGGGTGAAGTTGGATAATCAAATTCAAATAGCACACAATGTAGAAATAGGAGAAAATTCGGTTATTGCTGCACAAACAGGAGTTGCTGGCTCGACTAAAATTGGTCACAATTGCATGATTGGCGGACAAGTGGGAATTGCTGGTCATTTAACAATTGGAAATAATGTTAGAATCCAAGCGCAATCAGGTATAGGCAAAAATTTAGCAGATGGTGAAACTGTGCAAGGTTCACCCGCGTTTAATTATGGAGACTTTAGTAAAGCGTATGTCCATTTCCGAAATTTACCGAAAATTGTTTCCGATATGGAAGACTTAAAAAAAAATAATTTATAAATTAAAATTTAAATTGTAATGGTTAAACAAAAAACCATCCAAAAAGAGATTTCATTGTTAGGAGTTGGATTGCACACTGGAAATGAAGTTACGATGACTTTTAAACCAGCACCTATAAACAATGGATTTTCTTTTGTAAGAGTTGATCTTGAAGGAAATCCTGTAATTGAAGCCGATGCCAACTATGTGGTCAATACACAAAGAGGAACAAATCTAGAAAAATTGGGTGTTAAAATTCAAACACCTGAGCATGTTTTAGCCGCTTTAATTGGTTGTGATCTTGATAACGTAATTATTGAACTCGATGCTTCTGAATTACCAATACTCGATGGTTCCTCAAAGTTTTTTGTTGAAGCTCTAGAAAAAGCTGGTGTTGTTGATCAAGATGCTGAACGATATTATTATGTTGTGAAGGAAGTTATTTCTTTTGCTGATGAAGCAACAGGTAGTGAAATTATTTTAATGCCAGCCGATGATTATCAAGTTACCACTATGGTTGATTTTGGAACTAAAGTTTTAGGCACACAAAATGCTTCTTTAAAAAACATAGCAGATTTTAAAACTGAAATTGCTGATGCAAGAACGTTTAGTTTTCTTCATGAATTGGAAACCTTATTGGATAACGGATTAATCAAAGGTGGTGATTTGAATAACGCCATAGTATATGTTGATAAAGAGATTTCACCAAAAACTATTGAAAACCTTAAAGTGGCATTTGGAAAAGACTCCATTTCTGTAAAACCAAATGGAATACTTGATAATTTAACCTTACATTATCCAAACGAAGCAGCACGTCATAAATTATTAGACGTTATCGGTGATTTAGCGCTAGTAGGAACTCGCATCAAAGGAAAAGTTATTGCTAATAAACCCGGACATTTTGTTAATACACAGTTTGCAAAAAAATTGTCAAAAATGATAAAAATCGAACAACGCAATCAAGTTCCGGTATATGATTTAAATCTAGAACCATTAATGGATATTCATAAAATCATGAGTATCTTGCCTCATCGTCCACCATTCTTATTTATTGACCGTATTATTGAAATGTCAGACAATCATGTGGTTGGTATGAAAAATGTAACCATGAACGAAAGTTTCTTTGTAGGTCATTTTCCAGAAGCACCAGTGATGCCCGGAGTTATCATAGTTGAAGCAATGGCACAAACTGGCGGAATACTAGTTTTGAGTACCGTTCCTGACCCAGAAAATTACTTGACATTTTTTATGAAAATTGATAATGTAAAGTTCAAGCAAAAAGTACTTCCTGGTGATACTTTAATTTTCAAATGTGAATTGATAACCCCTATTAGAAGAGGAATTTGTCATATGCTGGCAAAAGCGTATGCCAACGGAAAGTTGGTGGCAGAAGCCGAACTAATGGCACAAATAGCAAAAAAACAATAACAAAAAGTTTATAGTTTTTAGTTTATCGTTGAAAAACCATAAACAACAAACAACAAACCATAAACAAATTAATTATGAATCAACCTTTAGCATATGTACATCCGGGCGCAAAAATCGCCAAAAATGTCGTTATAGAACCTTTTACTACAATCCATAATAATGTTGTTATTGGCGATGGTACTTGGATTGGCTCTAATGTGACCATCATGGAAGGTGCACGTATTGGAAAAAATTGCAACATTTTTCCGGGAGCAGTTATTTCTGCTGTGCCTCAAGATTTAAAATTTGGAGGCGAAGAGTCACTTGCTGTAATAGGTGATAATGTAACTGTAAGAGAATGTGTTACCATCAACCGAGGAACAATTGCTTCTGGGCAAACCAAAATTGGTAACAATTGCTTAATCATGGCAACAGCTCACATTGCGCATGATTGTCATATTGGCGATAATTCTATAATCGTGAATGGTGTAGCGTTGGCCGGTCATGTTATTGTTGGAAATTATGCTATCATTGGTGGTTTAGCCGCAATTCATCAGTTTATCCATATTGGTGATCATGCCATGGTTTCTGGAGGTTCATTGGTTCGTAAAGATGTTCCACCATATACTAAGGCAGCTAAAGAACCACTTTCTTATGTTGGTATTAATTCTGTTGGATTAAGAAGAAGAGGATTTTCTTCAGAAAAAATTAGAGAAATACAAGATATTTACAGAATTCTGTATCAAAAAAATTATAATACTTCACAAGCTATGGGAATCATAGAAGGCGAAATGGCTGTTTCACCCGAACGTGATGAAATTCTTGATTTTATTAGAAACTCATCAAGAGGAATTATGAAAGGATACTCGGGTTCGTATTAAATTAAGTTTATGGTTTAGGGTTTTTAGTTCATAGTTAATCCCGCAACCATAAACAAAAAACTACAAACAATAAACTTTAAAACATACAAAAAATGGCATCTACATCAGATATTAGAAACGGATTATGCATTAAGTTCAATCACGATATTTATAAAATAATCGAATTCCTTCACGTAAAACCAGGCAAAGGACCAGCTTTCGTGAGAACCAAATTAAAGAGTTTAACCAATGGAAAAGTATTAGACAATACATTTTCTGCTGGACATAAAATTGATACGGTTAGAGTAGAAACTCAGAATTTCCAATACTTATATGCTGAGGGTAATCAATTTCATTTTATGAATGTGGAGTCATATGAGCAAATTACTTTAAGCAAAGATATACTAGACGCACCAGATTTATTGAAAGAAGGAACTAATGTTATGGTTCAAATTAATACCGAAACCGACTTACCACTTTCTGTAGATATGCCAGCTTCTATTGTACTTGAGGTTACTTATGCAGAACCAGGCGTAAAAGGAAACACTGCAACCAATGCCACTAAACCAGCAAAAGTTGAAACAGGAGCTTCAGTAAATGTTCCTTTGTTTATTAATGAAGGTGATAAAATCAAAATTGATACCGCTACTGGTTCGTATATGGAACGCGTTAAGGAATAGTTTACAGTCACACAGTTTACAGTCACAGTGTTGTGGCTCTGAATACTGCGACTGCGAATGAACACTATAGAAAATGAAATTCCCAAGAATACATACACTCAAAGAAATCGCTACCATTATCGGTTGCCAATATGTAGGCGCTGATGATTTTCCTATAGCTGGTATGAACGAAATACATGTGGTTACTCCCGGAGATATTGTTTTTGTAGATCATCCAAAATACTATGACAAAGCATTGCAATCTGCTGCAACTATTGTTTTGATTAATAAAGAAGTGGATTGTCCCAAAAGTAAAGCTCTACTAATTTCTGATGATCCTTTTCGAGATTTTAATACACTTACTAGGCATTTCAGACCTTTTGTAGCCGCTACAGCAAGTGTTTCGGCTTCCGCCAAAATAGGAGAAGGTACCATAATTCAACCCAATTGTTTTATTGGACACAATGTAACTATTGGTAAAAATTGTTTGCTTCATGCCAATGTAATTGTGTATGATAACACGGTTATAGGCGATAATGTAATTATCCATTCGGGAACAATTTTAGGCGCTGATGCATTTTATTATAAAAAACGTCCCGAAGGTTTTGATCAATTACTTTCAGGCGGAAGAGTAGTAATAGAAGACAACGTTGGAATAGGTGCTGCTTGTACTATTGACAAAGGTGTTACAGGCGATACAACCATTGGTGCTGGTACAAAAATAGACAATCAAGTGCATGTTGGACATGATACTGTAATAGGTAAAAAATGTTTAATTGCTGCACAAACCGGCATTGCGGGTTGTGTTATCATTGAAGATGAAGTGACACTTTGGGGACAAGTAGGAACTACCAGTGGTATTACCATTGGTGCCAAAGCAGTTGTTTTGGGACAAACTGGCGTTAGCAAATCTATAGAAGGAGGAAAGACCTATTCTGGAACGCCTATTGATGAAGCTAGAGAAAAAATGAAGCAATTTGCTTATCTTAAAAAAATACCAGAAATTCTAAATAAATTAAAATAAATATGAGCGCTAAAGAAATCGTTCAAGAATTTTATAAATCGGATGTATTACTTGAAACTGAAACGGTTGCTAAGTTTTTACACCATGATGTAGTTTTGGAATGGCACAGTAGCAAAGGTTTTTTAAAACTGCATCACGATGATATCATAGCATTGAGTTCTGAACTTAGTAAAGCATATGTTCGTTCCAAAATTAGAATAAGTCATATTGTGGCAGAAGATAATACTGTTGCCTTACGTTATGCCCATTATGTAAAAACCATAGAAAATCCGAGAGAGGAAATGTTGTTGGCTCATTTTATGGTCGTTTGGGAACTTAAAGCCAATAAATTGTATAGAGGGTATCAAATGAGTCAGTTATAAAAGGATGTTGGTTTCGAGTTCCGGGTTTTAGGTTGTCAATAAAATTTACAAAAAACTGAACACTAAATAGGGAACACTGAACACTTTTTTCTACTTTTGCATCACTTAAGATAAATACAAAAATAAATTAATCAATAGAATCTGACACGAGCTTCGCGACTGACAAAGTAATCAAGTTCAGATTAAATAAACAAAACAAACATGAGCGTTTTAGTTAATAAAAATTCGAAAATAATTGTTCAAGGTTTTACAGGTAGCGAGGGAACTTTCCATGCTACACAAATGATTGAATATGGTACCAACGTTGTTGGTGGCGTAACTCCGGGTAAAGGCGGAACAACCCATTTAGAGCGTCCTGTTTTTAATACTGTAAACGATGCTGTGACACAAGCTGGTGCTGATACATCAATTATTTTCGTTCCACCAGCTTTTGCTGCCGATGCTATTATGGAAGCTGCTGATGCAGGAATTAAAGTAATTATTTGTATCACAGAAGGTATTCCTGTTGCCGACATGATTAAAGCGTATTCCTATGTAAAAGATAGAGATTGCACATTAATTGGACCAAACTGTCCAGGAGTTATTACTCCGGAAGAAGCTAAAGTGGGTATTATGCCTGGTTTCGTTTTCAAAAAAGGAAATGTTGGAATTGTTTCTAAATCGGGAACGTTGACTTATGAAGCGGCAGACCAAGTGGTAAAACAAGGTATGGGAATTACCACGGCTATCGGAATTGGTGGTGACCCAATTATTGGAACTACCACTAAAGAAGCAGTTGAATTGCTAATGAATGATCCAGAAACTCATTGTATTGTTATGATTGGTGAAATTGGGGGACAATTAGAAGCGGATGCTGCCAAATGGGTTAAAGCTGATGGTAACCGCAAACCAGTCGTTGGTTTTATCGCTGGCGAAACTGCTCCAAAAGGAAGAACCATGGGTCATGCCGGAGCTATTGTTGGTGGTGCCGATGATACTGCCGAAGCCAAAAAACGAATTATGCGTGAGAACGGAATTCACGTTGTGGATTCTCCAGCTGAAATTGGTAAAAAAGTGAAAGAGGTGATGGGGTAACCCTCACTTTTTATAAATACTAGTGCCCCACGTTTGTGGGGTATTTTTTTGTTGAATTTTTGAATAAAAAAAACTACTTATTAATGATAACTTTTACCGTTTTATCATTTTTCCCATCAGTAACTTTTACAAAATAAATGCCATTATAAACCGTATCGGTTTCAATAATGCTTAAGGTACTTCCTTGTAAAATTTTGCTTGTTTTTACTATTTGTCCCAATTCGTTTATCAAATAAACATCCATATCATTTTCAGCCATTGGAGTTTGAATGGCAATAAATTCAGATGCTGGGTTTGGAGCAATCGTAACTTTCAAATCAGAATCTTGAAATGTGTTTGATGCCAAAGTTGTTGTTCCGCCCGGAACAGAAGTTACGGTTGATACGGTGATGTTGCCATAAAATGTAGGTCCAACCACATAAGGATACGCCGAATTATGATTGGCATCTACGGTAGCAAAATAGCAATAAATTCCGTTTGGATAAAGTGAAGCTGGATATTCAGGTGTATTACAAACTCTACCATTATGAGAATCCAAAAAGGTTGCATCTCCTGAATGGTTGATATATTCATAATCTTCTCTGAAATACCCATTAAAAAAAGTTTGTGTTCCAACCACTTGATTGATTGCTGGACCATTCGTTCTTAAGCCAGTTGGATACGACTTTAATTGGTAACTCGATTTCATTCGGGTTATGGCTCCAGTGCCATTTGTATTGGTATAGCCATAGGCACCATAAATTGGAAATCCATCATAGGCAAATCCTAATAAAGGCGAATGTTGTGCAGGATTAATTACATACAACCCATCAGCCGGATAGGTAGCACAAACATTAGAAAGTACAACCAAATCTAGATTAAAAGCACTTGGATTTTGGTGATGATGGTAATTTCCCATCGCAGGATGTGCTTTGGCACAATCAAAACCAGCGCGCTCTGCTGGAATGGCATCTCTATTCCATGCTTGTGTTGAACCTGGTCCACCAGCACAAGGGGGATTTCCAGGTCCACCGCATAAAGCACCAGTGTTATTATTCCAAGCTACACCATCACGATAATCAAATA